>TARA_B100001057_G_scaffold500647_1_pt1 | contig 38473 bp, 31 predicted proteins | sample TARA_B100001057 | Tara Oceans TARA_B100001057 (sample SAMEA2621839) | marine metagenome | biome: marine biome (ENVO:00000447); feature: surface water layer (ENVO:00002042); material: "saline water (ENVO:00002010), including plankton (ENVO:xxxxxxxx)" | depth 5 m | reverse complement strand
ACAATGAATTAAGCACAATGTGCTACTAAAAGAGCCAATAGCATCGGGTTTTCTTAACAGTTCGATCATTTATATTCTTGATTAAGAATACAAATATATAAATATATTTATATGTAATATATTGTAATTAATGATTTATTTACCAATAATACTATTTCTTAAATAAGTAATTTCTTATATTTGTTATTAATTAACTTTTGTTAAATATTAAGAATTATGATTATGAAAAAAAATATATTTTTTACAGCTTTATTGTTTATGTTCTCTTTTATTGTTTTTTCTCAAAACAATTCGATGAAAATAAAAATTGATGGAATGAAGTGCAAGGCAGGTTGTGCAATGTTCATAGAAAGTGAGTTGAATAAAATGAGAGGTGTAGTTGAAGCGAGTATTGATTTTTCTAACTCAACAGGTGAGGTTGTGATGAAAAAAAGAATTTCAGAATCATCTGTTCTTAATCAAATTAACAATCTTAAAGGAGGTTCTTACCAAGCAAGAGTTATAAATGATGTGACTAATCAAATAATGTTAAAACAAAGCTCTAAGACTTGTAGTAAAGGAAAGTCTTGTTGTCAAATGACTGGGAAAACAGTTGCCTCGTGTGATAATAAATCTAAAGGATGTTGTAGTGGCGCTACAAATAAAATTGTCAAGAAAGATAACTCTATAGCAAATATGTCCCCTGGTCATACTGGTTGTCGAAAAGCTTGTTGCGCAAACAAATAGTCATTTATGAAAAAATCTAGGCTTTTTTCAAGATTAGCCAAGTTATCATTAATATTTACATACTTAATCGTATTAGCTGGGGGGTTTGTTAGAATGACAGGCTCTGGCATGGGGTGTCCTGATTGGCCGAAGTGCTTTGGGTTATTAATTCCGCCAACAGATGAGAAACAAATATCTTGGGAAAAAAATCATTTTTATGAAAATAATAATATGTTAATTCATAATGATACATTATGGGTTTCAAAAGCAGATTTTAATTCAACAAATGAATTCAATAGTAAAAATTGGAAAAAATATGAAAAACATAATTATGCAAAATTTAATGTTTTCCACACTTGGGCAGAATATATTAACAGGTTAATAGGCGCTCTTACCGGATTATTTGTGTTGTGCTTATTTTTAGTATCAGTATTTAACATCAAAAATATGTTCCGAGAATTTTTGTTCAGTTTTACTTTAGTTGTTCTTTTTTTAGTACAAGCTTGGATTGGAGGGGAAGTAGTTTTTTCAGTACTCAACCCTTTTAAGATCACTATACATATGTTTGTTGCGTTAATTATTGTATGTCTTTTGTTAATACTTTTAAATTTTAATAGTTCAAAAAATTTTGAATCACTAATATTTAAAAAGAAAAAATTAAACTTTCTTATTTCATTAGTCTTAATATCATCTCTAGTTCAAATTTATTTTGGAACACAAGTAAGAGAATTTATAGATAGCTTAGAATTCGATAAATCAATGTGGACTTTAGAGATTAAGAATAGTAAAGTATATATTCATCAAATATTAGCAATTTTTGTATTTATATTTAATTTGTATTTATGCATTTATATTTCAGCAATATTTTCTTCTTTTAAAAAAATACCATTTGAAATATTTATGATTTTCAGTACTATATTTGCCTTAATAATAAGTGGATTTTTAATGCTTAACTTTAATTTTCCAGGCCTTGCTCAGCTAATACATTTATTTGCTGCTTTTATTTTATTCGGTGCACAATTTAACCTGTTAATAAGGTTTAATAATAGTTAGAATCCCATTTAATTGTTTCAATTATTTTAACAATATCTTTTTTATAAAAGTCAATTACAGGTTTTAAGGAGTCTCTATTAATTTTTATTATTTTATTTTTAGTTATTGGATACATAGAACCCCTAAGAAAGTGTTTTTTTTTGTCTGTTACATAGAATTGAATTGGGGTAGCTACTTCTCCACTTAATTCGTAAATCACAAAGTTAGATTCATCATTAGATGTCTCCCATATGCCATCAGCTTTTCTGTAATGACCTTCATAAACTAAATTATGAACATCTTGAACTAAAGAGTCCAAATTTTCATCAATCATATGATATGATAAATGAATATTTATATTATTATTTTTATTTTCTAAATTTATCCAACATTTATTTCTATTATTTCTCACAACTTTCAAATATTCTGGTAATTCAAATGAAAAATTACAATTTTTAAAATCGTAATATTCATAGTTTTTTTGTGGTAAATCAATTCTAAAGTAGCCAAATGGGGCAATTTTATTTTTTTTAGAACAAGAGTAAAATAGAATTGAAATAATTACAATAAAAATAATTTTTCTAATTTTCATTTATTTTAACTTTTATGGATGTTATTCTAGTTTTATTTGCGCCTTCAATTGTAAATAAAATATTTTTTAATTTGTAAGATTCTCCTTTCTTAGGGATCATACCGTAGTTTTCAATTATGAATCCTGCTAATGTATCTGCATCACCTTTTTTTTCTTCGAAAGCCTCTTCATCAATATCACAAATTCTATAAAAATCCATTAAAGTCACTTTTCCTTGGAAAATATAAGTGTGCATATCTAGCTTTGAGCATATAACATCTTCTTGGTCAAATTCATCACTAATTTCACCAATGATCTCTTCAATAATGTCCTCTAAAGTTACTATTCCAGATGTGCCTCCATATTCATCTACAACAATAACCATATGTTGTTTAATTTGCTTTATCTCTTTTAATAAATCATCAATTTTTTTTGTTTCAGGAACGAAAAAAGGTTCTCTTAATAATCGTCCCCAATTAAAATTTTTATTACCTAAATAGGGAAGGAGATCTTTAATGTGTAAAACACCTTTAATGTTGTCTAAATTTTCTTCAAATATTGGTATTCTAGAATAACCAGAACTTAGTACAATTTCAATTAATTTGTTTAACGGAGTATTAATCTCAATTGAAACTACATCAATTCTTGATTTCATTATTTGTTTGACATCTGTTTTTCCAAATTGAACGATACCTTCTAAAAATTTATTTTCTTTACCATTTTCCTCACTAGATGTGATATTTATTGCATCAGATAAATTTTCAATTGAAGGGTTCTCTTTGAAACGTTCGAAAGATCCGTTTAAAAAACCAGTTGTTTTAATTAAAACATAAGAAATAGGAGAAACAATTTTGGAAATAATATTAATAGGAATGGACATTTTTTTGACTACATAAATAGAGTTATTGTTTGCAAAAATTTTTGGCAGAACTTCTCCGAATATCAGTAAAATAAATGTTATTAAAAGTATTTGAAATAATATTTCATTTAAAAAAGGAAAAGTTGAAAAGACTAAATTGCTTTCGAATATATAGGTAGCTAAAATGACGATAGCAATATTAATAATATTATTTGCAATTAAAATTGTCGCAAGAAGAAATTTAGGATTGTTCAAATGATTAATACTAATTTTATCTTGTGACTTATTAGATTCTTTTATTTTTGAAAGATCAGATGGGTTTAATGAAAAAAAAGCCACCTCAGAAGCAGAAATTAAGCCAGATAATAAAATCAAAATTATCCAAAATAAAATTAATAAATAAGTAGAGGGGTCGTCCAATGCGTTTTTATTTAGTTAAAAGGGGAGGTCGTCATCACTAGATTTATTTTCAGACGATTCCATTTGTTTTTCATCATTTGATGAGTTTTCGTTTTGAGTTGTAGGAGGTCGATTTAAATTGTCAGTTAAATTATTTTTTTCTGCTCCATAATTATTAAAAACATCAGTTTCATTTCTTTGCTCATTTCTATTTTCAAGCATTTGGAAAGAAAATGATTTTATTTCTGTTGAGTATCTTTTTTCGCCAGAGTCATTTTCCCAGGAACGTGTTTCTAATTTACCCTCTATATATACTAAACTTCCTTTTTTTAAGTATCTCTCAGCAGTTTCAGCTGGTTTGTTCCACATTACTATTTTGTGCCATTCTGTTTTTTCTACTTTGTTTCCAGACTTATCGGTATAAGACTCATCTGTAGCAACCGAAAAGTTGGCTACTTTAGACATTCCAACTTCTCTAATTTCAGGGTCTTGACCTAATCTACCAATAAGAGTTACTTTATTTAATGAACCTGCCATAATTTTATATTGTTTAAAGCAAATATAAAAAATCAAATTATTTAATTAGATGTTCGTTTAAATATTTTGATATTGGTTTAGGAAAGGGATATTTAATTATTTCACTTTTATGAGCTCTAATAAAATCTTTATTATAAAAAAAATTCATAGCTTTTCCTTCTAATTTCCAAAAACATATATTTAATTTTTGGTGAGACAGTTTGTGTATTATTTTTTTTGATAACAAAGGAGAATTGATTTTTTTAATTTTAAATTTATTTTGAATACTTAATTTTAGCAATTCATTTTCAATTGTTTCGTTAGTTTCAATTAACGGTAGTTCGTATAAATTTTTCCAAATATCAAAATTTTTTCTTTTTTGTAAGTAAATATAATTTTTATCACATATAAATAAATAATTTAAATGCCTTAGTTTAATTTTTTTTTGATTTTTAATCTTACGTGGCCTAGATCTAATATTTTGAAGCTCATATGATTTACAATATTTTACAATTACACATATATTGCATTTTGGATTCATAGGTTTACATTGTATTGATCCAAAATCCATGATGGCTTGATTGTAATCACCAAAGTTATTTTCTGGTAATAATTCTTCAGCTTTTTGTTTAAATATTTTTTGACTAGATAATTTATTAATAGGTTTAGAAATATTAAATACTCTACTTAGAACTCTGTAAACATTTCCATCTAAAACAGCTTTTTTTTCATTATTACATATTGAGCTAATTGCAGAAGCAGTATATTCTCCAATTCCTTTTAATTTAATTAATTTGTCGTAAGATTTCGGAAATTTTTTTTTTTCATTGTATAAAATTTTCGCATTTTTTAACATGTTAAGAGCCCTATTGTAGTATCCAAGTCCTTGCCAAACTTTAAGAATTTCTGAATCGCTCGATTTAGCAAGTGATTCTAAGTTTGGAAATTTGGAGATAAATTCATTATAGTAATTTATTCCCTGAGATATTTTTGTTTGTTGTAATACAATTTCTGAGACCCAAATTTTATAAGAGTTTTTTGTTTTTCTCCAGGGTAAATCTCTCTTGTTAATATGGTACCAACTAATTATTGATTCTGATATTTTTTTTTTAAAATTCATCGTTATATTATAAATATATTATATTTGAACCCAAAAATTTACTGAATTGACAAAATTAGAGTTAATAAAGAAAATATCTCAAAGGACAGGTATAGAAAGACAAGAAGTTTTAACAGTGTTAGAGTCAATGATGCTCAATATTCAAAACTTTGTCGCAGAGGGAGAAACTATTTACTTAAGAGGCTTTGGTAGTTTTGGTCCAAAAATAAGAGCTCAAAAAACAGCTAGGAATATTTCTAATAATACAACAATAATAATTCCAGAGCATGTTGCTCCGCATTTTAAACCCTCGAAATCTTTTGTCAAAAAAGTAATGGAAAAGAATAATAAACAAAATACATAGTGATATGCCTAGTGGCTCAAAGAGAAAAAGACATAAGATATCTACTCATAAACGAAAAAAGCGTTTAAGAAAGAATAGACATAAGAAAAAGAAATAAATTTCTTTTTTAGTAGCCTTATTTTGTATAATAATAATAGTGGTTTGGCTAGTGAACTAATAGTTAGAAATAACAAAGATAATATTGATGTTGCTTTGTTGAAGAATGGTAGGTTGGTAGAATTACATAAAATTCAACCAGAAAATAGTTTTTCAATAGGTGATATTTATTTAGGAGAAATAAGAAAAACATCTCCTCAACTTAACTCTGCGTTTGTAAACGTTGGTTATGAAAAAGATGGCTTTTTACATTACCACGATCTAGGTCCTCAGTATAACACTTTTGCTCATTTTGTTAAGCAAACTATGTCTGCAAAGGTGTCAAAATGGCAATTAACTAATATTAAAAGTTTTCCTAATTTAAATAAAGATGGAGCTATTGATGATGTTCTTGAGAAAAAACAAAATATTCTTGTTCAAGTATCTAAGGAGCCAATTTCTACTAAGGGCCCGCGAATCGTGTCTGAAATTTCTTTAGCAGGTAGATATGTAGTTTTAATGCCTTTTTCTAATAGGATTTCAATTTCTCAAAAAATTAAATCTCAAGCTGAAAAGGATAGGTTGAAGAATTTAATTAAAAGTATTATTCCAAAAAATTTTGGTATGATTGTAAGAACTGTTGCCGAGGGTAAGAAAGTCGCAGAATTGGATTCAGATTTAAGATCATTAATTAATCAGTGGAAGATTATACATTCGAAACTTAGAAATGCTGAACCTGGAACAAAAATATTTGGTGGAATTAGCAAATTGTCATCTATCTTGAGAGATATATTGAATGATAGTTTTAATAAGATAATAGTTGATGATCAAGATTTATTTGATGAATTAAAAACATATTTAAAAAATAATATTCCTACCAAAGAAAAAATCCTTTCAAAATATAATGGCTCACAACCAATTTTTGATAAGTTTTACATAGAAAAACAAATAAAGAGTTCTTTTGGACAAAATGTTTCAATGAAAAAAGGATCATATTTAGTTATTGAGCATACTGAAGCGATGCATGTGATTGATGTTAATAGTGGCAACAGATATGTAAAAGAAACTTCACAGGAAGAAAATGCTTTTCAAGTTAATTTACAAGCCGCAGAAGAAATAGCCCGTCAATTAAGGTTGAGAGATATGGGAGGCCTAATCGCAGTAGATTTTATAGATATGAATTTAGCTGCAAATAGGAAAAAATTAACTACTGCGTTAATTGATTTTATGAAAGAAGATAGAGCTAAGCATAAAATTTTACCACCAAGTAAGTTTGGAATTATTGAAATTACTAGGCAAAGAGTTAGACCAGTAATGAAAATAAAAACTGATGAAAAACTAGACTATAAGTATATAGAAGCTCCAATATTAATAATTGATGAGATAAAAGAAAAATATGAAATGTTAGCTTCAAAAAGAAAAAAATTGTCCAAGAAAGGAATTCATCACATAACTTTATGCGCACATCCTTTTATTATTACATATTTAAAAGCAGGTTTTCCTTCAATTAGAACTAAATGGTATTTTAAATATAAATTGAGAATTCATCTAAGATCCAATAATGCATATAAATTTCTTCAGTATACATTTTTTGACCCTTCAAATAATACAATTACGTTTTAATTGTTTATAAAAATAAATAATTGGTAAACTGAAAAAAAATAAAATAATTGAGCAAATTACATATCCATAAATAACATTTTCTTTTTCAGAAAAAAAATGGTAAGAAAATACAAAAATTAAAACAACTCTTATCATTGTGTTAATGCTTACAAAAATACTAATCACTCTGCCAATTTTATCGTTAGGAACATTGTCAAATAAAAAAGAATTTCTTAGAATTCTCACCCCAGAGTTAGATAAGCCAAGAATTATTGAAATAGTAAATAATGATACTAATGATTTATTACTAATCATGACCAAAATAGAAATACTTGTAAAAATTATTAGTAAAAAACTTAATCTTATTTTATCAATATAAGTTATCCATTTATGAACAAAAAAGCCTGAAAAAAGAGCCCCAACAGCATAGCATAAATCAGTTATTGCAAAAACATAAGCTCCCTTTGTAAAGAAGTTTTTTATTAATAATGGAAGAAGCGTAAATAATTCAGTTAAAATAAAAGCAAAAATTATGTGGGAGCAAATTCCAAAAATTAAAATTAATTTATTTGATTTAAGAAATTTAATTCCAACATAAAGTCTTTTTAATATATCATCAGATCTTCTTTTATTTTTTTTTCTTGAGAATTTAATTTTACTTATTATTAGAGATCCAATTAAGAAAGTTATACTATCAATTAGTAATATTTTTTCAATACTCAAAGGATTAATGTTTATTGATTTAAAACTTAATCCTGATAATAAAATTGCGGCTAAACCCCCTGCAGCTACTGTGGTTGATTGACCAACAATTTCAATATAAGAGTTGATTTTTACGTAATTTTTTTTTTCACTTATTTCTTGTGAAAATGCATAAAGAGTTGGGTAATAAATAATGTAGTAAAAACAAGTAGTTGAGAATATTAATGCAATTAAGATTGTGGAAATAATTGTTGAGTTTATGTAAATAATTAAAAAAGAGAATATAAAAATTATTAAACCAACATAGAAATTTAGTTTTTCAAGAATAATTTTCCTATTGTATTTGTCAATAATTGTTCCCGAATACAGTCCCCAGAATAAACCAACAAGAGTAACTGATCCGAAAATAACAGAAAATAATGAGTTTAGATTTAAGTTGTTCGTAAAATACCATGGTATGGCGATCATACTAATACCAGAAGATAATCCAGATATTATATGTGATGAAAATAAGAGAAGAAGCTTAGTATTATTTTTTAACATTTGTGCAAATTTGGCTTTTTATTGTTAAATTCTGCAATAAAATTTTAAAATTGATAAATAAGGATCAAATTAATGAATTAAGTAATAGGCTGTTAAAATTAAAAATCAGTTTAAATATTGAAATAGCTGTTAAAGATTTAAAAGAAAAAAATCTAATTTCTCAAAATCCTAGTTTTTGGAGTGATAAAAGGAAAGCGGAAAAATTAATGAAAGAAGTTAAGTTTTTAGAATCTAAAATAAATAGTTATAAAAATTGCAAAAACTCAATTGATGACTTAGGTGTATTATTTCCTTTTTATTTAAATAAAGAGATAGAGGAAAATGAAATTTTGAGTCAATACAACATTTGTGTTAATTTAATTTCCAATCTCGAATTTAAAACAATGTTAAATGAGCCCCAAGACAATTCTACTGCAATATTAACTATTAACCCTGGTGCTGGCGGCACTGAAAGTCAAGATTGGGCTGAAATTTTAATGAGGATGTATATTATGTGGGCAGAAAAAAATAATTACAAAGTAAAAGAAATTAACTATCAAAGTGGTGATGTTGCAGGAATAAAGTCTGTGACTTTAGAAATTCAAGGAAGTTATTGTTATGGTTATTTAAAAGGAGAAAGTGGAGTTCATCGATTGGTAAGAATCTCACCATTTGACTCTAATTCAAGAAGGCATACATCTTTCTCATCAGTTTTCGTTTATCCGTTAGTTGATGAGGGAATAGAAATAAACATTAATATAGGAGATATTGAATGGGAAACATTTAGGTCAGGTGGCCCAGGTGGTCAGGCTGTTAATAAAATAGAAACAGCTGTTAGACTAAGGCACATTCCATCTGGAATAATAATTGAAAATTCAGAATCAGCCTCTCAGTTAGATAACAAAAAGAAGGCTATGTCATTATTAAAATCTAGACTTTATTTAATTGAATTAGAAAAACTAAATGAAAAAAAAAATGAAGTAGAGGCTTCCAAAAAGAAAATAGAGTGGGGTTCTCAAATAAGAAATTATGTTATGCATCCTTACAAATTGGTAAAAGATTTAAGAACTAATGAGGAAACAACAGATGTTCAAAATGTATTAAACGGAGAAATAGACTCATTTATCAAAGCATATTTAATGAACTTAAAAAAATAATTATGTACAAAATAATTCACAATCCAAGATGTAGAAAAAGTAGAGAAGCGTTAAAAATTCTTCATGAAAAAAAAATAAAAATCCAAGTATTAGAATATTTAAAAGAACCATTGACAAAGAATCAATTTACAGAAATAATTTCTTTATTAAGTGACTACGATATAGAAAGAGTGTTAAGAAAAAATGAATTAGTTTATAAAGAAAAATATAAAAATAAAGTTTTAAATAAAGAGGAACTAGTTGATGCTATTTACAACCACCCTATTTTAATTGAAAGGCCAATTGTATTTAATGAGAAAGTTGCAATTATTGCTAGACCAGCAGAAAATATATTAGATTTGTTAAAACAATAATTTTGCTATGACAAGAACAAGAAAAGAATATGATAGTTTGGGGGTTGTCAATGTTCCAATAAATAAGTTGTGGGGTCCCCAAACAGAAAGATCAAGAAATAATTTTAAGATTGGAAGCGCTGGTAGTATGCCAATTGAAATCATTCGATCTTTTTCTATATTAAAAAAATCTATAGCTCACGTTAATTGTGATTTGGGTCTTTTATCCAAAAGAAAGAGAGATTTAATTTCTAAAGTTTGTGATGAAATTTATGCTGGAGAATTAGATAATCATTTTCCTTTAGTTATTTGGCAAACTGGCTCTGGTACTCAAACTAACATGAATCTCAATGAAGTTATAGTTAATAGAGCAAGAAAAATTTCAAATAGCACAATACTTCATCCAAATGATGATGTTAACAAGTCTCAATCATCTAATGATACCTTTCCAACTGCCATGAATATGGCCTCTATTTTTATATTATCTAAAAATACAATACCAGCTTTAAAATTATTTTTAAAATCGTTGAAAAAGAAAAGAGATAATTTTGCCAAATTTATTAAGATTGGTAGAACTCATTTCATGGATGCAACACCATTAACAATTGGCCAAGAGTTCTCAGGATACGTTTCGCAAATCCAAAAAGGTTTGAATAAACTTAATGAAAGTTGCGCCGATTTATCTGAACTAGCAATTGGTGGAACTGCTGTTGGAACAGGTCTTAATACTGTTAATGGTTTTGATAAAATGGTTGTAAAAAAAATAAATAAATTTTATAAGGATGTAGGGTTTAAAAGTAAATTTATTTGTGCCTTTAATAAGTTTGAGGCTCTTTCTTCTAATGAAGGAATTGTTTCATCTCATCATGCCCTAAAACAATTAGCCATTTCAATTAATAAGATAGCTAATGATATAAGAGTTTCATCTTCTGGTCCTAGATCTGGAATTGGAGAGCTAATTTTACCAGCCAATGAGCCTGGCTCCTCAATTATGCCTGGCAAAGTAAATCCTACACAATGTGAAGCAATTACTATGGTTTGTTCTCAGGTTATAGGTAATGACTCCGCAATTTCATTTGGTGCTGCTCAGGGCCATTTTCAACTTAATGTATTTAGGCCTATGATTATACATAACTTTATTTTTTCTGCACGAATTTTGGGTGACTCTTTAACTTCATTTTCAAATAATTGTATAATAGGTATAAAAATTAATAAAAAAGCAGTTAATATTAATTTACATAATTCCTTAATGCTAGTAACATCGCTTAATAATCATATTGGATACGATAAAGCTGCTAAAATTGCTAAGTATGCCTATGATAAAGATATTTCATTAAAAGATGCGGCGATGGATTTAAATATTTTGAATGAAAATGATTTTGATAAATTTGTTGATCCAAAGAACATGATTGGCCCAAACAAAAAAAGTCTGATTTAACAGACTTTTTTGCGATTACCTTATAAGAAATTGGTAATCAATATACCCCAAATATGAAATGCATCACAATTCTAATCATTTTTATTGCTTAATAGTTATAAGTTTGTTGTTACTTGTTAACATATAATTGTTAATTGGTATTTGTTTTTAATGCTTAAATAGTTAAATGGAAATTATTATAGGATATATATTTTTTATTTTATCAGGTTTACTTTTTGGTTTATTTGGAGCAGGTGGTTCATTAGTGACTATCCCTATTTTGATGTTTTTTTTTAGTATTTCTTTTAAAATTTCTACGAGTTACTCTTTAATCATTGTATTTTTTACATCCCTTTTTGGTATTTTTTTAACAAAAAATTTTAAAATTCATAAAATTAGATCTGTTTTAATCTTTGCTGTAATTTCTATTTTAGGAGTCTACTTTTCCAGAAATTATTTATTTGAGTTGATTTCAGAAAAGATTTTATTATTAGTTTTTGTATTTTTTTTATTTTCTTCTGGAATAAGTATGTTATTTAACTTTAAGTTTAATAAGTTAAATTTTCTAGTTAAGAGAAGTAAATTAATATCGTGCTTTCCCTTGTTAGCACAAGCATTCTTAGTAGGTAATTTAACCGGTTTATTGGGAGTTGGAGGTGGTTTTTTAATTGTTCCTGTGTTAATTTTATTTCAAAAATTTAATGTAAAGCAAGCCGCTCATGCTTCATTAATATTAATTTTTTTAAATTCAACATTAGCCATATTTTCAGATATAAATAACAATGTATTAAAAGTTGATTTTTTATTATTAGCCAGTATTATTTTTTTATCCTTTATTGGTTTTATTTTAGGTTTAAAAATAAGAGTAAAGTTGAATTTAAAAATAATGCATTCCTTATTTGCATTATTTTTAATAATTATATCTTTGTTAGTCGGTATTAATATTCAACATTTTTGATTATGTACGTAAAGCAAATTTATACTAAATGTCTATCTCAAGCATCTTACTATATAGAATCTGGTGGAGAAGCAGTTGTAATTGATCCATTAAGAGATGTAAATGAATATATAAAAATTGCAGACCATGCTTCAGTAAAAATTAAGTATGTTATAGAAACTCATTTTCATGCAGATTTTGTAAGTGGTCATTTAACCTTAGCTAAATTAACAGGTGCGAAGATTATTTATGGTCCAAATGCAGATCCGAAATTTGATGCAATTATTGCTACAGATAATCAGGTTTTTAAATTTGGTAAAGTTACATTAACAACAATTCATACACCTGGTCACACACTTGAAAGCACTTCTTTTTTACTAAAGGACAAAAATGGTAAAGAGCATTCAATTTTTACTGGTGACACTTTATTTCTTGGCGATGTTGGAATTCCTGATGTTGCGCAAAGATATAAAGGGCTTTCTAAAGAAGATTTAGCTGGTATACTTTTTGACTCTATAAATAAAAGAATTAAACCTCTGCCAAATGATATTCTAGTTTACCCAGCTCACGGTGCTGGTTCTGCATGTGGAAAAAAAATGATGAAACAAACAATTGATAATTTAGGAAATCAAAAAGAGGTTAATTATTCTTTAAACAACTCTTGTAATAAGAATGAGTTTGTTAAGTTATTAACTGATAATTTACCTGAACCTCCATCTTATTTTCCTTATAATGTAAAATTAAATCAGGAGGGTTATGACGATCTTTCTGAAATCTTAAAAAGATCTAATAATCCTTTTTCAGTAGAAGATTTTGAAAAAAAAATGAATTTAAACGGTGTTAAGATTTTAGATGTGAGGAGTCATTATGATTTTTGTTTAGGTCATATACCAAATTCTATATTTATTGGAATTGATGGAGGTTTTGCTCCTTGGGTTGGTGCGATTTTTTCAGATGTTAATCAACCTATTCTATTAGTTGCAGATGAATTAAGAGTAGAAGAAATAATAACAAGATTGTCAAGAATTGGCTTTGATAATGTTTTAGGTTATTTAGAGGGTGGGTTTAAATCTTGGCAACAAAAAAACAATTATAATAAGGTGAACTCAATTGATTCAAATCAATTTTATTCTAAGAAGTTTGAGAATTCAAAAATATTAGATGTAAGAAACTCCTCTGAGCTTGAGTCAATTGGAAAAGTTAGTGGGGCGAAAAATATAAGCTTACAAAATTTATTAAGTCAAATAGATGATTTAGAAGTTAATTCAGAATATTTGGTATTTTGTGCAGGCGGTTATAGGTCTGTAATTGCCGCATCTATATTACAAGCCAATTCTTTTAAGTCTGTATACAACATATTAGGTGGATTTAATAGTATCAAAGGTCATTTATAAATTGCTTTCTTCTTCAGCAGCTTTCATTTGTTGTTGAATGAAAACTTGGAATACTTCTGGGCAATTTTCTGCTGCTTGATTTAATTCTTTTTCGCTTTTTAAATTATTAAAAAAATCACTTAAATATTTATCACAATTTATTGTCATTTCAGAAGTTGTGAATTGTTCAATGCATGAACAAAATTCACTTTTAGATTCATTGTTGTTTATAGTACTTTTCTTTACTGGATTAATTAAATTAGAAATTCTTTCAAGTTCAATTAAAAGCTTATTAATTTCAGTATAATTATTAGTATTTGCTATTTCTGCGTAAGATGTTAAAATAATAAATAAGTTTTGTGTCTCATTTTTATATTTTTTTGTGTGAGCCAATTCTACCAAATTTATCATTTTACTAAAGTATTCCTCGTATATCATATTATTTTCAAAATTGCTTTTAATGATGTTACTTGGTATTTCTTTTCTTAATTGAAATAATGCATTTAGAGATTGGGCGGCAAGTTTAATTTGATTTTGAATTATCCAATTTTTAACTAATTGATTTTCAGGAAATTGATTGTAATATTTAAGTTCAGACTTATATCGTTCAATTAATGTTTCAATTAGCTTATTTAAATTATTGAACTCATTTTCAGAGTCAAAAATTTCATCAGCCCCAATTTTTTTGATTTGGGTCTCTAAAATATAATCAAAATAATTTTCAAGAAGAGGCAAGTCGTAAATTTCTAATGGAATTAATTCAGGATTAATTGTGGTCAATGATTTCTCAATTACTTTTCCAGCTTTATCTAAGTTATTTTCTTGCAATAATTTAGATGTTAATCGGTTAAAAATGTTTTTAAAATTTCTAATCATTCGAGCATTAGTTTCATCTATATAAATGTTATTTTTGTCTATTCCTCCCCAACTGTATTTATTCATTAAATTATCATATAAAATATTACTGTTTACTCTACCACTTTCATTATTTGAGTTTTTAATAGGGGATAACTGATATACCATTCCATCTAATTGAAGGTAGTCATTCAAAAACATAAATGGTTCAGGATTTTGATTAGGATCTCCAATAGTTATTGCAAAATAAATAGGCCTTTCCCAGTTGTTTTGTTCTAAAAGATCTAAAATCATCAAACTTTTTTTATCAAGTCCCCTAACATTGTTTTTTGAAAAATCAATAAGTAAATTTTCTTCAATTAAATTTATTTCGCTATCGCTAACAATATTATTTTCTACAACGATTTTTTTATTAACCGGAAATTTAATTTTTTTCATTGGAAAATATACATGCGCTTTATTTTTAGAAACATTTATTTTGGTGTAAGGCTTGTCACTTTTAATCCAATTATTAAAATGAGAAAGTTCAAATATTTTTTCACTTGCATTGATAGAGTCTAAAAAAGAAGGATTTTTATAATTTTGGTAAGAAACATCTATCATTTCAGCAATTTTTTCGAGAGCTTTAGTCCTATTGCTTTTTGAAATCATTGATGAAAGATTATTTAAATAATTTCTGATTTCAAAAGATTGTTGAGGGTTTTCATTTTTTATTGATTCTAAATCAAATTCAAGTTGTTTAATGTTCTTTTCATCATCAATTAAAGTTGAGTAGGGGTAAAAATATGCAACGTCTCGCGTACCTTGTTTATACAAGTCTTTTTCCATACTAAATGGAACGGCCTTGCCATCATATGCATCCTTTTTCATTTGATCAATATACCAGTCAGTATTTAATAAACTTAAATTTACAATTCTAACATCAGTTCTGTATCCTTCAACCTCTTGCACATACCACAAAGGAAAAGTATCATTATCTCCCATAGTAAATAAAATTGCGTTAGGTTTACAAGATGATAAATAATTTTTTGCAAAGTCTCTTGCTGTAAATCTGTTAGACCTGTCATGATCATCCCAGTTTTGATAAGCCATTAGAGTCGGTATTCCGAGTAATAATATTGAACTAAAGCTCAATATTTTTTTAAGATTCAATTTGACAAACTCTATTTTTAAAAAATCATATAAATTATTTTTAATTAATTGCATAAGAGCAAATGTTCCTAGTCCTGTCCAAATTGAAAAAGCAAAAAAGGATCCAACGTAAGCATAATCTCTTTCTCTTGGTTGATATGGATGTTGATTTAATTGAATTACAATTGCTATTCCAGTAAAAAAGAATAGTAAAAAAATTGCCCAAAAATCTTTTTTTCTTTTTGATATTTGAAATACTAATCCTAATAATCCTAAAAGAAATGGTAACATGTAATATTTATTGTGGCCAGCGTTTTGTTTTAAATGCTTTGGTAAGTTTTTTTTTGGCCCAAGTCCTAGAATGTAATTATCAATTAAATTAAATCCAGTTATCCAGTTCCCATCCAGTATATTACCGTGACCTTGGGTGTCATTTTGTTTTCCTGAAAAGTTCCACATAAAATATCTAACGTACATGTGCTTAAACTGGTAATTCCAAAAATATCTTAAATTTTCTGTAAGGGTTGGAATTTTGTTATTGCTACTTTGCTTCCCGCTCCAACCTAAATATCCATCATTGGACCTGCCATTAATATGTAATTGAGAGCTACTCCACATTCTAGGAAAAAAAGATTGGTCTTTTTCTTTATATATAGTTTTCCAATCTTTTCTATTATCAGAAATAATGTATTTATCATTAATTTCAAAAGTTAAATTTTTATCATTTTCAATATTTAGTAATTCAAGTTTCTTTTTTTCAGCTTTGTCAAATGATGAAAACTCTTCTTTACGAATTAATTTATTCTTTTTATTTTTCCATTTAAAACCACCGGATGTGTTTTTTAACTCATAACCTTGAACATAAACTGGATTTCCATCAACCATTGTTGAGTCTGTGGAATTAAATGAGTGTCCATAAACAAGAGGGTGGCTACCATATTGTTCTCTATTTAAATACGCTAATAAACTTACAGCATCTTCAGGGCTATTTTCATCAATTGGTGTATTCGCATTTGATCTTATAATCAGAACAAAAAAAGACGAGTAGCCAATTAAAAAAAATAAAAAACTTAGAATAGCTGTATTTAAATTATATAATCTTTTAATGTGAGAATAAATTAAGCTAATTGCAATTGATAATGTCAAAAATATCAAGAAAAATATTGTTCCTGAATTAAAACTAAAGCCTAACTTATTAACAAAATAAAGTTCTGTTTTACCAAATAAATTTACGGTTTGTGGAACAATGATGAAAAATATAAGTCCTAAAAGGGCTATTCCAATTATGTTAATTAAAGTGAATTTAGAAAATTCATGGAGTTTTTTAGAATTCCATTTTTTGTATAAATAAATACTTGATATTGCAGGAATAGCAAGTAAATTTAACATGTGAACACCAACTGACAAGCCAATCAAAAAAGAAATTAACACAAGCCACCTATTTGCGTATGGTTTTTCAAATTCGATTTCCCACTTTAAGATGGACCAAAAAACAATTGCTGTAAATAGTGAGGACATAGCATAAACTTCACCTTCAACAGCAGAGAACCAAAACGAATCAGAAAAAGTATAAATTAAAGCTCCAATAACACCACTAAATAAAATATTAAGTTTTGAAAAATCTGTAAGTTTTTTTTTGTTTAATTCTGTTAGTTTTTTTGAAAAATTAGTTATAATCCAGAACAAGAACACAATAGTAATAGCGCTACATAATGCAGACATAAAATTTATCATCCACGCAACATTTGAAGAGTCTCCAAAGGCCAAATTTGAAAAAAAATTTGCAATAATTACAAAAAAAGGAGCCCCTGGAGGATGTCCAACTTGTATTTTATGAGCAGTTGCAATATATTCGCCACAATCCCAAAAACTAGTTGTTGGTTCTAAAGTAAGTGTATACGTAATTAATGCAACAAAAAAAACTAAAATAGCACCAATATTATTTTGCGTAGAAAAAGTTAGTGATTTGAACCAATTGATCATTTAATGAAAATCTTTTGTCAGGTAAAAATACGTTATTGTATTCTATTTTAATTAACTAACGTATAATTTTTTGTTTTTATAAAGAATAGTGTAATTTTGAAGCCAGAAAAAATTGTCCGATGGTGTAACTGGCAACACGTCTGGTTTTGGTCCAGAAGAGTCTAGGTTCGAGCCCTAGTCGGACAACAATCTTATTTAGATAAAAAAAAAATGATATATTTGCATTGTTTTAATTTATATAAATAATATTAAGAGGGGCGAGCCCCTCTTTTTTTTAAGAACAAATTTAATAAATACTTTAGTATGGATACAGCAGTTTTATTAGAATCTTTTTCAGATTTTAAACAAGATAAAAATATTGACAGGGTAACTTTGATGACTATAGTTGAGGAAGTTTTCAGAGGGGTTTTTATTAAAAAATATGGTAGTGACGAAAATTTTGACATAATTGTAAATGCTGAAAAAGGAGATTTAGAAATTTGGAAAAATAAGACCATAGTAGCTGATGGTGAAGTAGAAGACTTAGATTTTGAAATTCAACTATCTGATGCATTAAAAATTGAACCCGATTTTGAAATAGGAGAGGACTTTCCTGAGCAAGTATTTATGAAAGATTTTGACAGAAGATCAATCCTTACATTGAAGCAAAACTTAGCTTCAAAAATTAAAGAGTATGATAATAATATAATTTGTGAAAAATATTCAACTAGAATTGGAGAAATAATTTCAGGGGATGTTCACCACATAAGAAGAAGAGAAATAATTTTAATTGATGACCAAGACAATGAATTGATTCTAGCCAAAGAAGATCAAATACCCTCAGATTTTTTCAGGAAAGGCGATACTGTTAGGGCCGTGATTAAAGATGTAAAAATTAGGGGAGGAAAACCTCTTGTTATTATCTCTAGAGTTTCTCCCGAATTTTTATCTAGACTGTTTGAGCTAGAAATCCCAGAAGTAGCAGATGGAATAATAGTTGTTAAAAATGTTAAAAGAATTCCAGGAGAAAAAGCGAAGGTTTCTGTGGAATCATTCGACGATAGAATTGACCCAGTAGGAGCGTGTGTGGGAATGAAGGGTTCTAGAATTCACAGTATAGTAAGAGAATTGGGTAATGAAAATATTGATGTAGTAAATTATACTGACAATACAAAATTATACATTACCAGAGCACTAAGTCCTGCTAAAATATCTTCTATTAAAATAAATGAGGAATCAAAAAGTGTTGATGTAAATTTAAAGCCTGACCAGGTCTCTTTAGCAATAGGTAAAGGAGGTTATAATATTAGACTTGCCGGTCAATTAACTGGATATGAAATAGATGTTTATAGAGATGTAGAGGTCGGAGAAGAAGAAGATGTTCCATTGTCTGAATTTTTAGATGAAATTGATGATTGGATAATTGATGTTTTTAAACAAATTGGTTGCGATACTGCTAAAAGTGTTTTAGAGCTAGATGTTAAAGAGCTATCAAAAAGAACTGATCTTGAAGAGTCAACAATAGAAGAAGTTCAAAATATTTTGAAATCAGAATTTGATAATAATTAATTAAATATGCCAGCAAGAGCTCCTAAAGTTGCAAAACAACTAAACATATCATTAAGTAGGATTGAGGATTTTCTTAATTCAAAAGGTTTTGAAGTTAAAATTAAACCAACTACAAAAATTGATGACAAACAATATGATTTGTTGTTACAAGAATTTAGTCAAGATGTAAGTGACAAGGCTAACATAAAGGAGGCAATTGACTCTAATAGGAAGGAAAGAGAAATCAATATTTCGACCTTTGAAAACGATTCTATTAAAGAAAAAGAAAAATTAAAAGAAAAAAAGCCAACTATTGAAGAGAAATTAGTTAAAGAAGAAGTTGGTCAAGCTATAATTGATAAAGGGATTGAAAAAAAAGAAGAAGAAACACTCATTAATCATGATTTACATGAAGAAAAATCAGAGCATAAAAAAAATGATCTGAATAATGATTCGACAGTTTCTATTAAGAAAGATAGTCAAGACAAAAAAACTGATGAAGGAAAATATATAGAAGAAAATAAAAATACATTAAAAGGGCCTGTTTTAACTGGTGAAAAAATTGACTTAAGTAAATTCGAGAAAAAGAAACGAAAGGTGGCCTCATCATCACAAACATTAAAAAAGGAAGGTAAGAAAAAAAGAAAAAGGATATTTAAAGACCAAAATAAAAATAATAATTCTCAAAAAAAACATTCTCCTGAAGTAGATAATGTAAAGATTCAGAAAAAAATTGCTGAAACCCTTGATAAATTAACAAATAAAGGAAAGTCAAGCTCTGTAAAATTTAGAAAACAAAAAAGAGAAGAAAGAAGAGAAAAAGCTCTAGAAGAACAAAAGATTGCTGATCAAGAAAAGTCAATTTTAAAAGTAACAGAATTTGTTACTGTTGGAGAGTTAGCTAGCATGATGAATGTTAATCCTAATGAAGTAATTTCCAGCTGTATGACACTTGGGATTATGGTTGCTATGAATCAACGACTAGATGCTGAAACATTATCTATTGTAGCAGAAGAATTTGGTTTTCAAGTAGAGTTTGTTAGTGCTGATGTCCAAGAGTCAATAATTGAAGAAGATGATGATGAATCAAAACTATGTAAGCGTGCTCCAATCGTAACAATAATGGGGCATGTAGACCATGGAAAGACATCACTTTTAGATTACATTAGAAAAGAAAATGTTATTGCAGGAGAATCTGGAGGAATTACTCAGCATATAGGTGCTTACGAAGTAACTCTAGGAGATGATCGGAAGATAACTTTTATCGATACTCCTGGGCATGAGGCCTTTACTGCGATGAGAGCTAGAGGAGCTCAAGTAACTGATTTAGCAATTATTGTTATAGCTGTTGATGATGATGTGATGCCTCAAACTAAAGAGGCAATTTCACATGCTCAAGCTGCAAATGTCCCTATAGTTTTTGCATTTAATAAAATTGATAAACCTAACTCAAGTTCTAATAAATTAAAAGAACAATTGTCATCTATGAATCTTTTGGTTGAAGACTGGGGGGGTAAGTATCAAAGTCAAGATATTTCTGCAAAAACAGGTCTAGGAATTGATGAGCTGTTAGAAAAAGTATTATTAGAGTCTGATTTGTTAGAATTAAAAGCTAACCCTGAAAGAAATGCAAGTGGAACTATAATTGAAGCTTCTCTAGATAAAGGGAAGGGATATGTTGCTACTATTTTAGTTCGAAATGGAACTTTGAAAAAAGGTGATTTTATTCTTGCTGGTCAATATACTGGAAAGGTGAAGGCTATGTTTGATGAAAGGGGTAATTTATTGAATCAAGCTGAGCCATCTTGTCCAACTGCAATACTAGGCTTAAATGGTGCCCCTCAAGCAGGTGATGGATTTAATGTAATGTCTGAGGAAAAAGAAGCAAAACAAATTGCTACTAAAAGAAATCAACTACAAAGGGAACAAAGTATTAGAACTCAAAAGCATATCACTTTAGATGAAATTGGTAGAAGGTTAGCAATTGGTGATTTCAAAGAGTTAAATATTATTGTTAAGGCTGATGTTGATGGATCGATTCAGGCTTTGAGTGATTCATTTTTAAAATTAACATCTGACCAAATTCAAGTTAATGTAATTCATAAAGGTGTAGGGCAAATAACTGATTCAGATGTTTTGCTGGCCTCTGCATCCAATGCAATTATTATAGGTTTTCAAGTTAGGCCCTCTGTTTCTGCAAGAAAATTAGCGGATAAAGAATCAATTGATATTAGAATGTATTCCGTTATATATGATGCAATTAATGCTGTTAAAGATGCCCTCGAAGGCATGCATGAACCTGAGCTAAAAGAAGAGGTAATTGGGAATGTAGAGATCAGAGAGGTTTTTAAAATTCCTAAAGTTGGATCTATTGCAGGTAGTTATGTGACAGATGGAAAAATTGAAAGAAATTCTGAAATTAGATTAATTAGAGACGGAATTGTTATATACACTGGTAAATTAGCTTCTTTAAAAAGATTCAAGGAAGATGTCAAGGAGGTTTCAAAAAATTATGAGTGTGGGCTCAATATTGAAAACTTTAATGATATAAAGGTTGGTGACTTCATTGAGGTATTTAATCATGTAAAATCTTAAAATTTTTCCTCTTTCAAAGGAATTTGAATAATAAAGCAATCAGGAAAATAATTTTTTATTTCCTTCATTTTTTTTTCAGCTGCGACTTTTTTCATAAAATACTCTGTTGTGACCTTGAAGAAAGGTGCTTCATAAAAAAAATCAGCTGAAAAATTAGGAAAGAGTTCTTCATATTTTTTTTTTACTTTCCATGTTGAGTAACGATTTTCATTATGATATAACTGAATTTTATAAACATTAACTTTCTTCTCAAAAAAACTATTATATGTTTTGAGAATTTTTTTTATTTCATCACTTTTTTCTATGAATAGGTTTTGATTTAAATTAAATTCGCCTTGACTGAATGAGTAGTAAAAAGATGAAAAGATTAAGCAAATGAATAAAGTTGTTTTTTTCATTTAATTATTATTTTTTTAAGTCCGTTATTTAGACTGATTCTAAATTAACAATTTATTTAAATTTACATATATTTTTTCATGTTTTTATGCAAATAGATTTTTATATTTGTGATACAATTTTTATGTACTAAATGTTGAATAAAACAGTATTTTATTTCACCTTACTTTTTTGGGCTCTTAGCGCTAATTTTTCCTACGCTCAGGTTGATTATTTAGAGGGTCATGATTTAGTTAGGGGTGAAGAGCTTTATAAGGCTAATTGTACAGCGTGTCATAGAATTGGTGATTATAAATCTGCAAGACTTATTGGACCTGGTCTTAATGAAGATATTTTTAATAAGTATTCAGAACAATGGTTACTTGATTGGATAAGAAATTCTTCTGCCTTAATTGAGAGTGGAGATGAACAAGCTGTATCTATTTTTGAAGAATTTAACCAAAGTGTAATGACCGCTTTTCCTACCTTTTCTGATGAGGATATAAAGGACATTTTAGCTTACATAGAAAATCCCCCAGTTGAAGAAGTTGCTGTAGTTGAGACTTTAGACATTGAAGTTGATCAAGATCAGTCTATTAATACGCCGTTGTTATTGTTAATAGTTTTAGTTTTATTTTCAGTTTTAGGTTTTTTAGTTTTTATTAAAAACTCTCTTAAAAAAGCGTCCAAAATTGAAGAAACTATTTTTCAAGGTATTAAGAAGTGGATATTTAGTAATCTTGTCATTGTCATAATAGTTACTCATTTAGGAGTTTTAAGCTTAGTTGTATTAGGTTGGCAAAGTTTATCAAAAATAGGAATTTCACAAAATTATCAACCTGCTCAACCAATAGAGTTTTCTCACAAAGTACATGCTGGTCAACAAGGGATAGATTGTAATTATTGTCATTCAAGTGCAAGGAAAAGTAAACACTCTGGAATTCCTTCTGCAAATGTATGTATGAACTGCCACGCTAATATAGTTGAAGGGCCAACTCATGGTACAAAAGAAATTGCAAAAATTTATAAAGCTGTAGGATACGATGTTGATTCAAGGTCTTACATTGAGGGTTATGAAGAACAACCAATTAAATGGATCAGGATTCACAATCTACCAGATCTTGCTTATTTTAATCACTCTCAACATGTTGTTGCTGGTGGATTAGAGTGTCAAGAGTGTCATGGGGCAATTGAAGAAATGGATGTTGTTTATCAAAAAGAAAAATTAACAATGGGTTGGTGTATTAATTGCCATAGAGATACTAAAATAGATTTAGACAATCCTTATTATCACGGTTACAGCGATTGGATTGAGAAACATAAGAAAGCTGACTTAACTGTCGAAGATATTGGTGGACTGGAATGTGGAAAATGTCATTATTAAATAAGAAATGAAAGAACAGAAAAAATATTTTAAGAGTCCATATTTAAAAGGAAATGAAGATTTTCTTCACAAGGAGTTTTCTGATAAATTACCAACAGATCATTTTTTAGCAGATCAAAATAATAGTGATTATGGAACAAGCAGAAGAGATTTTTTAAAATTTTTAGGCTTTAGCACTGCAGCTGCTGTTTTATCTTCTTGTGAATCTCCTATTCAGAAATCAGTACCGTATCTTAACCAGCCAGAAGAAATAATTCCAGGTGTTGCAAACTTTTATGCTAGCACGTACTATCAAGAAAACACTTTTGCAAGTATTTTAGTTAAGACCAGAGAAGGTAGGCCAATTTCAATTTCCTCCAATAAAGATTATGAAAAGACTACTTATGGAGGAGGTTTAAATTCAAGAGGATATGCAAGTGTACTTTCTTTATATGACTCAAATAGATTAAAATCGCCTTTGAAAAATAATAAGGAATTATCTTGGGATAAATTGGATGCTGAAGTTATAAAGTCACTGAATCAGATTTCAAAAACTAAAAAGAAGATAGTATATTTATCTCCTACTGTTATTAGCCCATCTCACAAAAAAATACTAGAATTATTTCAAAAAAAATATAAAAATGTTGAGATTGTATACTATGATCCAATATCAAAGTCATCAATTATAGAAGCTAATAAAGCCTGTTTTGGGGAGTCTTTTGTTCCAACATATAATTTTGACAAAGCCAAGGTTGTAGTCTCTTTTGAAGCGGATTTTTTAGGAGATTGGCTGGATACAAGTCACGGAAGAAAATATAGTTTTTTGAGAAATCCAGGAACAAATATGTCTAAGCATTATCAGTTTGAGTCTTTACTGACATTAACTGGTTCAAATTCAGACAAAAGAGTTCCTGTAAATCCAGATGAACAATTAAAATACTTAATGTATATCTTTGCGAAGTTAAGTATGTCTGATCAGGGCCCTGATATAGAAAATTCAAATCATAAAAAATTGCTTGACAATATTTGCAAAGAGTTGCAAGAAAACCTGGGTAAAAGTCTAGTTGTTTCTGGCAGTAGCGATCCTCAGAACCAAATCATAGTCAATGCCATAAATTATTTACTTGATAACTACTCAAAAACTATTGACTACAATAATAAATCAAATTTATATAGTGGAGTTAATTCAATTTTTAAAAGATTTTTAGATGATATTGAAGTAAATAAAATAGGAGCGTTAATAATTAATGATTTAAACATTATTTATAATTTCCCTAAGCTTAAGGAAAAATTAAATAATGTCAAACTAAAAATTCAGATAACTGACTCAAAAAATGAGACAAGTAATTACATGGATTTTACATGCCCTAAGTCTCACTTTTTAGAATCTTGGGGAGATGCTAGCCCCTATACTGGAATTTATACAATTCAGCAACCTACAATAAATCCACTTTTTAATTCAAGAGAGTCTGAGCAAATTTTGTTGAAGTGGATTGGGGTTAATGACTCCTATTATAACTATTTAAAATCTTTTTATAAAAGTATGGCTTTAAATAAATCATGGAATAAAATATTGCATGATGGATACTGTGAAATTGACTTTAAAGCAAAAGATTATGTTTTTTCTTCAAAAGTTGCTCAAGAAATAACTAAAAATTATTTACCTGATAATTCTGTTGAAAATAATGAATTTTTGATGTTTTATTCTAAAACATCAATGGGCGATGGTTATCAGTCGAATAACCCTTGGTTACAAGAACTGCCCGACCCTGTTACTAAAGTAACGTGGGATAATTATTTAACTATCAATCCAGTTCACGCCAAGAATTTAGGTCTGAAAAATTGGCACGTCTCTGATGGTGCTCTTAATGGTGATGTTGTTTTAGTTAAATTGGGAGAAAAGAGCTTAAAAGTACCTGTTTATATTCAACCTGGTCAAAAACAAAATGTTTTAGGTCTTGCTTTTGGATATGGTAGAAATGAAAGTGGTAAAGTAGGTAACGGAATTGGAGTGAATGCATTTGACATTTATGACAATTTTAATTTAGTTCAGAAAAATAATTTTTCAATTACAAAAGTTGAAGGAGTAGAACATGAATTTGCTTGTACTCAAAATAGTCATACAATGATGGGCAGAAGTATTGTTAAAGAAACGACGTTGAATGAATATCTTAAAAATCCAAAATCAGGTAATGAAGACTTTAAATTAGAATCCTATAAAGGAAAAGTCTCCGCAAGTGAATTGAATCTTTATCAAGAGTGGGAGCCATCTGTACATTTTTGGAATATGTCAATTGATTTAAGTAAATGTCATGGGTGCGGAGCATGTGTAATTGCTTGTCATGCTGAAAACAATGTACCTGTAGTTGGTAAACAAGAGGTTAGAAAAAATCGAGATATGCATTGGTTAAGGATAGATAGATATTACTCAAGCGATATGACAAAAGATTTAGCTGAAGAAAAAGGAATTGGTGCTATTGAAATGTATAAAATGATGGAAGAACCCTCTAGTGAGGAAAGTTTAGAAGTTGTTTTTCAGCCTGTAATGTGTCAACATTGTAATCAAGCTCCTTGTGAAAATGTTTGTCCAGTTGCCGCCACTACACATTCTAATGAAGGTTTAAATCAGATGACTTACAACAGATGCATTGGTACAAGATATTGCATGAACAATTGTCCTTACAAGGTTAGAAGATTTAATTGGTTTAATTATAAGGATAACGATAATTTTGATTTTAACATGAATGACGACTTAGGCAAAATGGTTTTAAATCCGGATGTCACTGTTAGGGCTAGAGGAGTTATGGAAAAATGTTCTATGTGTATACAAAATATTCAAAAAACAAAATTAGATGCAAAAAGAGAGAGAAGAAAAATAAGAGATGGAGAGGTTAGCTGTGCGTGTGAAACTGCGTGTGACACCGGGGCAATAGTATTTGGAGATGCTCTTGACTCAAACAGTAGAATAAGTAAGGAGAAAAACCACCCTAGAACATATGCACTGCTGGAAGAGTTGAATACACAACCTTCAGTATTTTATAAAACAAAAGTTAGAAATAAAAATAAAGTAAATAAAAATGTATAGGTCACCAGTTAGAGAACCATTAATAACAGGAAATAAAGATTTACACGATATCACTGTTGATATAGCTAGACCTATTGAAACAAGTGCTAACACGTGGTGGTGGTCATTATTTATTGTTTCGGCTATTGCTATGCTTTGGGGCTTTGGATGTATTGCTTATACTATTGGTACAGGAATAGGTGTATGGGGTTTAAACAACACAATTGGTTGGGCTTGGGATATAACAAATTTTGTTTGGTGGGTTGGTATAGGTCATGCTGGTACGTTAATTTCTGCAGTTTTATTGTTATTTAGACAAAACTGGAGGCTCTCTATCAATAGAACCTCAGAGGCGATGACAATTTTTGCGGTTATGCAAGCAGGTCTATTTCCTTTAATTCACATGGGTAGATTGTGGGTTGGCTTTTGGGTCTTTCCTCTCCCGAATCAGTATGGTCCGTTATGGGTTAACTTTAATTCTCCTTTACTTTGGGATGTATTTGCTATTTCAACTTATTTTTCTGTATCTCTTGTATTCTGGTATATGGGTCTTATTCCTGATTTTGCTATGATTAGAGACAGAGCGGTAAAACCTATTACAAAAAAAATATATTCTTTCATGTCTTTTGGTTGGAGTGGAAGGGCTAAACACTGGCAACGTCATGAAGTAATGTCTTTAGTCTTAGCTGGTTTATGCACACCTCTAGTACTTTCTGTCCATTCAATTGTTAGTATGGACTTTGCAACTTCCGTTATTCCTGGATGGCATACAACTATATTTCCGCCATATTTCGTAGCTGGAGCTATTTTTGGTGGTTTTGCTATGTGCCAAACCTTACTTTTAATCGCTAGAAAAGTTGTTAATTTAGAAGATTACATTACAATGACTCACATAGAATATATGAATATTATTATTCTAGTAACTGGATCAATTGTTGGGTGTGCTTATATTACTGAGTTATTTATTGCATGGTACTCCGGAGTTGAATATGAACAATATGCTTTTTTAAATAGAGCTACAGGTCCCTATTGGTGGGCTTATTGGGCAATGATGACATGTAATGTAATTTCTCCTCAGTTAATGTGGTTTAAAAAATTAAGAACAAACATATTATTTACATTTATAATTGCACTTTTTGTACATATTGGTATGTGGTTTGAAAGATTTGTGATTATTGTTACTTCTCTACATAGAGATTTTTTGCCATCTAGTTGGTCCATGTTTTCACCTACTTTTGTTGATTTGGGAATTTTTATAGGAACAATAGGCTTTTTTCTAGTACTATTTCTAATTTATGCTAGAACGTTTCCTGTTATTGCTCAGGCAGAGTTAAAAACAATTGTAAAAACTAAAAGTTCAAAATATAATAAAAATAAAAATGGAGAATAAAGTTATTTATGGTTTATTCGGTGATGATGATCACGTTTTAGCAGCAACAAAAAAAATTGTTGCTAGAGGCTTTAGAGTTAATGAAGTTTTTTCTCCTTACCCTGTTCACGGTCTTGATACTGCAATGGGATTACAGTACAGTAGACTTGCAATCACTTCGTTCATGTATGGATTATTAGGATTTGGTCTCATCACTTTACTAATGTGGTTTGTAATGATATCTGATTGGCCAATGATAATAGGGGGAAAACCAAATTTTTCTTATGGTCAAGCCTTACCTGCTTTTATCCCCGTTACCTTTGAAGCAACAGTTTTTTGTGCAGCTCACTTGATGGTGATAACTTTTTTACTTAGATGTGGATTATTTCCTGGATCAAGTTCAAGAAATCCTGACCCAAGAACTACTGATGATAAATTTTTAATGGAAATAATTGAATCTGATCCAAAAAAAATTACCGAAATAAAAAAAATAATGCGTGAAGCTGGAGTAGAAGAGATAAAAGTAAAGAATTCTGAAAAAGAGTTGATGGATGAAATAGATGAGGAAAGAAGAAAAATTGAAAAAATAAATCAAAAAAAGAAAAAGAAAATTAATATTAGTGATGTTTCTTTTATTAAATCTTTAATTCAAAGAAAGTCAAAAAATAAAATGAGTAAAAAAGAAAAAAAACAAATTAAAATAAATACTTCTTTTGTAACTAAAATAATTAATAAAATAAAGAGAAAATGATCAGAAATTTTATAATATTATTTAGTTGCTTTTTATTTATTTCTTGTGGTGATTCTGCCTCTGACGGAATCAAAACAAGTGATAAACCTGGGTACGAATACATGCCAGACATGTATAGATCGCATGCCTATGAAACGTATACAATGAATCCTAATTTTTCTGATAGTATGACGGCTAGAAAACCTGTAAAGGGAACAATACCCAGAGGCTTTATCACATTTGAATATGAAAATACTTTAGATGATTTTAAAAGAGCTGCTTTGGAGTTAAAAAATCCATATGAAAGATCAGAAAAAAATATTGAACATGGGAAACAGTTATACGGAATGTTTTGTGCCCACTGTCATGGACAAAACGGAGACGGAAAAGGTTCTATTACTCACCCTGTTTATAGTGCAATTCCAGCTTATTATGACGATGTTATGATAAGACCTAGATCACAGACCACAATGAAATATCTTGAGGATGGTCATCTTTACCATGCAATTTACTATGGTTATAACGCTATGGGCCCTCATTATAATTTAGTATCTGATGAGGAGAGATGGAAAATAGTTTTATATGTTAATGAATTACAAAATACAGAAAAATAAATGTATAGAATAACAAAAGATATTAAGCGTTTCTCAACAATTTTAATTTTGATTGGAGTTTTAGCTATTTCGTATGGTTTTTTTCAATCACTGACAACTACAAGCGACGATGAAATTAAATATACAGTTAAAAAAATAGCAAAGGAGTTAGATTTAAAATTGAAAATTAAGTTAGAAAATGAAAAATATAATGACGTTGGTTATTGGATGGATGAAAATGATGAAGTTATAATAAAAACTGGTGATAAAAGTAAATATGAAGACGGTACTAAAATAATAATTACTGAAATTAACACAGATGGTGAAGGTGGTTATAGTTTCTCAACCAAAAAAGATAAAAAAGTTGATTACTCTGAGCTTATTTATAAAGTTGAAAAGAAATTAAATTGTAGTATTGATTCAAGTCATGTTCACAGTGTTGAGGATGTAATATATTCAGCAAAGCATTATTTTCATGCAAAAAGCCAAAGAGTTTGGTCAAGCCTTCTTATGTCAACCTTATTCTTTCTTATGATATCTGTAGCCGCAACACTTTGGTGGGCCTTGCAATATGTTGCTCAAGCTGGTTGGTCTGCGCTACTTTTAAGGGTTCCAATGGCTATTAGTTCTTTTATTCCTTATGGAGCATTTATTTTAATTTTTATACTTGTGACTGGTGGTATGCACTGGCATCATACATTTCATTGGATGGCCGAAGGTATTAATGATCCTCTAGATCCCTATTATGATGAAATTATAGCAAATAAGTCTGCCTATCTTAACATACCTTTTTTCATGTCGAGATCATTTATATATTTATTGGGTTGGATCTTTTTTGCTCATCTGTTAAAAAAGTACTCTCTACAAGAAGACGTTTATGGTGGGTCTCATAGCATGAAATGGTATAAAAAGAGTTTTAAGACTTCTGTATTATTTATTTTATTTATTGGAGTTACTTCTTCATCTGCAGGTTGGGATTGGATAATGTCAATTGATACTCATTGGTTCAGTACATTATTTTCTTGGTACGCTTTAGCTTCATTTTTTGTGTCAGCATGTGCCTTTATTGCAATTATTACAATCTATTTGATGTATAACGGTTATTTTAAAGAATTAAATAATAGCCATATGCATGATTTTGGTAGATATTTATTAGCATTTAGTATTTTTTGGACGTATCTTTGGTTTGCCCAATATATGTTGATTTGGTACTCTAATATACCGGAAGAAGTCGCATACTATCAAGAAAGATATGAGTATTATTATCCAATGATAATGATAACATTGTTGATTAATTTTATAACACCTTTTTTACTATTAATGAAACGTTCTTCTAAAAGATCAAAGGGGCAGCTTTTATTTGTTGCATGTATAATTGTGTTAGGACATTATTTTGATGTTTTTTTAATGATTACACCCGGAACTATGCATGATCATTGGCATCTAGGTTTTATTGAGTTTGGTACGTTTTTAGGGTTTTTAGGTTTATTTATTTTAATTGTATTTAGGAATCTTTCTAAATACCAATTAGTTCAAAAAAATCACCCTATGATAGGAGAAAGTGAGCATCATGAAATACATATACATTAAATAGAGAACTGTGGATTTAAATTTTATTTTAAAAATATTAATTGGACTTTTAATTGTAGTAACTTTTTTTCAAGTTATTAGGCTGATAGAATTATCATCAAGATTAGCTGAAAATAGAGATCAAGTAACTGATAAATCAAATTTTTACAATGGACTTTTGCTTTTATTATCAGGTTTTGGATTATTAGGATTCTTTTTTTGGCAAAGAGCAGAATGGGGTCATTTGACCTTACAAGCGCCCGCATCAGAGCATGGCGTATTAATTGATCAACTATGGGATACTACAATGGGTTTAATTATTGTGGTGTTTTTAGTATTACAGCCAATTTTATTTGGATTTTCCTACTTCTATAGAGGGAGAAAAAATAGAAAAGCTTATTTTATTAGTCACAATAATAAGCTTGAAATTTTTTGGACAGCGATTCCTACTGTCGTTTTATCTGTATTAATTGTTTATGGATTAGTTGTATGGGGTGATGTAACTGATGTTAACAATGCTAAAGGTGGAATACAAATGGAAGTTTATGCTAAACAATTCGGATGGACAATAAGATACGCAGGTGAGGATAATAAATTGGGTGATGGTCATGTTAGGTTTTATGCACCTACAAATCCACTTGGTGTTGTTACCGACAATATGTATGAGTTACAATCAGAAGAATTGGAATCAAAAATTAAATCTGATAAAGACAAGTTGTTAATTGAAAAAAATATATCAAAGAAAAAAAGTATTTCAGATAGAATTGAAAGAAATATAGCAAAAAATCAGATGTATAAAGCTTATTATAACTCTATATCCAATGAAGAAAAGTTAGCAGGTGAAGATGATATTGTAGTATCTGAACTATACCTTCCTGTTAATAAAAAGGTAGCTATGAAATTTAGGTCACAAGATGTCATTCACTCAGCATATATGCCTCACTTCAGAGCTCAGATGAATTGTGTGCCCGGGCTGTCAACGCAATTTGTATTTACTCCAACGATGACTTCTGAAGAATACAAAGAGTATTTAGGAAATCCAGATTTTGACTATGTATTGCTTTGTAATAAAATTTGCGGAAACGCGCATTATAATATGAAGATGAAAATAGTTGTTGTCACTCAAGAAGAGTATGATATGTGGCTTAAAGAACAAGCAGAAACAAGAATGATTAAAAATATGTAAATATGGGACACCATCATAAAGAAAACTTTTTTTCAAAATATATATTTAGCATGGATCATAAAATGATTGCTAAACAATTTTTAATAACAGGTATGTTCATGGGCGTTGTTGCTATGGTATTATCAGCACTATTTAGAATGCAACTTGCAAATCCAGGCTCTAAAAATTCAATATTAGAGTTCCTTCTAGGATCTGATTATGTTAACCAAGCTGGGGCAATGACCCCAGATGCTTATTTGGCCTTAGTGACAATTCACGGAACTATAATGGTTTTCTTTGTTTTAACTGGCGGGTTAAGTGGTACATTTGCAAATTTATTAATACCACTTCAGTTAGGTGCTCGAGACATGGCATCAGGCTTTATGAATATGTTGTCATATTGGTTTTTCTTTTTATCAAGTGTAATAATGATTACATCTTTTTTTGTGACTGGTGGTCCAGCAAGTTCAGGTTGGACTATTTATCCACCATTGAGTGCAATGGAACTTGCAATTGATGGCTCTGGTCTTGGTATGGATTTATGGCTAATAAGTATGACATTATTTATTGTTTCTTCACTACTAGGAGGATTAAATTATATTGTAACTATTTTAAATTTAAGGACAAAAGGAATGTCGTTAACTAGAATGCCTTTAACAATGTGGGCTATTTTTGTAACAGCAATATTAGGTGTTCTATCATTTCCGGTTTTACTTTCCGCTGCTTTATTACTTGTTTTTGACAGAACAATGGGAACTAGTTTTTATTTATCTGATATAATGTTAGCAGAAAATGGAATCATGCAAGTACTTGCTCATGATGGTGGAAGCCCTGTGCTATTTCAACACTTATTTTGGTTCTTAGGTCACCCTGAAGTATATATTGTTCTATTACCAGCTTTGGGAATAACATCTGAAATTATAGCTACAAATTCAAGAAAGCCTATTTTTGGGTATAGAGCGATGATTGGATCTATTTTTGCAATTGGATTTTTATCATTTATTGTTTGGGGTCATCACATGTTTATTACCGGAATGAATCCGTTTTTAGGCTCAGTTTTTGTTTTCACTACTCTTTTAATTGCGATTCCTTCTGCTATAAAGGTCTTCAACTATTTAGCTACTCTTTGGAGAGGTAATTTGCAGTTTACTCCAGCCATGCTATTTTCTATTGCATTAGTTTCTACTTTCATTACTGGAGGTTTAACAGGTTTAATATTAGGTGATAGTGCCTTAGATATTAATGTTCATGATACATATTTTGTTGTTGCTCACTTTCATATTGTAATGGGATTATCTGCAATTTTTGGAATGCTTGCCGGAGTTTATCATTGGTATCCTAGGATGTATGGAAGATTAATGAATTTAAAATTAGGATACGTTCACTTTTGGGCAACATTTATTTGCGCTTACGGAACTTTTTTCCCTATGCATTTTTTAGGTATGGCAGGTCTTCCAAGAAGATATTATGATAATTCAGCATATCCTATGTTTGATGAATTAATTAGTATTAATGAAGTAGTTAGTTTTTTTGCTATTGCAGGAGCTATAATTCAAGTTATTTTCTTTTTTAACTTTTTCTACAGTATGTACAGAGGAACTAAATCCCCACAAAATCCATGGAAATCAAACACTTTGGAGTGGACAGCCCCTGTTGAGCATATACATGGAAATTGGCCAGGTGAGATTCCTTCGGTTCATCGATGGGCGTACGATTACTCTAAACCAGGTAAAAAAGAAGATTTTGTCCCACAAAATATTCCTTTGAGTAAAGGGGAAAAAGAACATTAAATTAATTTAGAAATTAATTTACTATATTGTCAATAATGACAGACAATTTAACTAGTTTTTCTGAACAGTCTCAAGAAGAAAACTATCTACATGAGCTAAGACCAAAGTTATTTGAAGACTTTTCAGGTCAGCAATCAGTAGTTGATAACCTTAAAATTTTTGTTGAAGCTGCAAATCAAAGAAATCAAGCCTTAGATCATGTTTTGCTTTATGGCCCTCCAGGTTTAGGTAAAACAACTTTAGCTTCAATTATTTCTAATGAATTGAATGCTAATTTAAAATTCACTTCGGGGCCGATTTTAGATAAGCCAGGTGATTTGGCGGGTTTATTAACTAATTTAGAAGAAAGAGATGTGTTATTTATTGATGAGATACATAGATTAAGTCCTGTGGTCGAAGAATATTTATATTCTGCAATGGAAGATTTTAGAATTGATATAATGATTGAGAGTGGTCCAAGTGCAAAATCTGTTCAAATTAATTTAAATAAATTTACATTAATTGGTGCAACTACAAGAGCAGGCTTATTATCTGCACCATTAAGAGATCGTTTTGGAATTGTTTCAAGGCTCGAATATTATGGCGTTGATGTGTTATCTAAAATTGTGACAAGATCAGCAAAAATAATTGATGTACCTATTAAGAAATCATCAGCCGAAAAAATTGCAGGTAGAAGTAGAGGGACTCCAAGAATTACAAATTCATTATTGAAAAGAGTTAATGATTTTGCATTAATTAAAGGTAATGGGACTATTGATGATAAAATAACGGACTATGCTTTATCTTCACTAAATGTAGATGTAAATGGCTTAAATCAGATGGATAAGGATATTTTAATTACTATAATTGATAAGTTTAGTGGTGGCCCAGTTGGTTTATCAACCATAGCTACCGCTGTTGGTGAAGAAGCTAATACAATTGAAGAAATTTATGAGCCTTTTTTAATTCAACAAGGTTATTTGAAAAGAACTAAAAGGGGAAGACAAGCCACTGCTTTAGCCTATGAGTATTTGAATAGAAAGTTTAAAAATTCAAATGACACTTTATTTTAGCTAGAATTTATATAGGAGGTTAAAACTTAATCCTGTATTATATTGTCCTTTATTTAAACCGTAAACTTCTCCTGAGGAATGTTTTCTGATTGGAAAAATAGAGTTAGATCCTCTAATATTAATATGATAATTTTCATTTATTTCATATATAATCCCAATTAAAATAGCTGATTCAATTCGATTTACTTCTCTTGAAATTATTTCGTAAAAATCAACTTCTTCTTTTTGTTTTATTAAAATATTTGTTGCGTTTCCAAGCTCTAATTTAATTTTTTCATGAATATTTAATGAAAATAATAGAGGGATACCAACATAATTTAGATTAAAATTATAACTATCATTTAAGTTTAGGTAGTTATTATTTGTAGATTGATTTTTTATTGAATTATTTGAATTTTGTTTACTTCCTTTTGTTAGATAATGTAATTCTAGTTGAATATTGTACCATTTTAACTTTCTATTTATAAATAATCCAACTCTTGGGCCAAACTTATTAAAGCCACTGTAGTTATCGTTTGAAACTTGAGTTGTTGATAATCCTATAATAAATCCTGATTCAAATTTTTGAGACAATAATAACAATGGGAAAAAAAAAATTAAAAAAAAATATTTCATCTATTATTCAATGTATTTTTGCTCAGCTTGAATAATCTCATTAGTATCTTCATTATATACGTATGCAATAATTGAACAGTTATAAATATTCATAACGTTAGAGTTTAAATAAGAGAAGGAAAAGTTTTTAATTACATTTGATTGATTTAAATCTATTAATTCTCCCCAAGTTCCATTTAATGATGATCTAAAAATATGGTTGTGTTCATAGTTTGGGATTTCTTCCATACCATCCTCTTGACCTGAAATTATTTCATCTTCAGAAATTACTACCACTAGTTTAAAATTACCACTCAATTCATTAAGCTTTTCTAATTGAACAGAAATATTTAATGATGAATTTAGTGTTTCTTCAAAGTCAATATTAATATCAAGGTCGGGTGTAATAGGGTTATTGTTTTGATCAAATAATAAATTATTAACATAACTACCAGTTGACAAATCTCCAGAGTCAAAAATAAAACTACCCTTTTCTGCTTGGGTTCTATTTAATAAAATCTTTGGCAAACTATTAACATCAAATTGTTTTGCTATTTCTGTAGCACTTTCTGTTCTAAAATCTTCAGAAAAAGGATCTGAACCTGGGTTTGTAAATATACCAAAACCATTCGGGTGATAAGCTAATACAATGATATGATCGCAATAAATATTTTTTTCATTTTCAATTATTCTAGCAGCATTTGGGCAAGCACTACATCTATGCCCAGTAAACTCTTCTATCAAAATTTTTTTTATTACGTTTTCAGAGCTTCCACAGTAAGGGTCTAGCTCTTCTTCATCAACTGTAAATGGCGGAGAAATTTTATCACAAGAAAAGGATAAAAAAATAAAAAATATAAGTATAAATTTAGTAATTTTCATTTTTTAAAAAGAGTAAGTAAAGTTAATACTAAATCCGTTAGATGCAGGTACTTCTCGACAAACACCACCAACACAAAAAAGTCCTGCTCTTACTTTTCCATATCGCAATTCAATTCTATGTGAATCTTTGACAAGTCCAGTTGTCACGGAGTAGTAATGATTTGCAGAGTTTGGGTGCCCGTAGTTGAAAAGGTCTTGAGCTGAGAAAAAGAAACTACCAAGATTAAATTCAATCATTCCCATTCCCCAATTTCCAAAATGTTGTTTAGTTTGTAAATGTTGAATTTCTGTTTTAATTGTGTGTCTTGACTTTAATTTATATTCAGTTTCTAAAATAAAAATATTTGCAAATATTTTTTCTTCTGAACCATCAATTGTGAGTTGAGATTTTAGGATTTTATCATTATTGAATACGTTTATGTAAGTTGTATTCAACTTAAGTTTTTTATTAATTTTTTTCTTTAGACTAATGTTTAATTCTTGAAATATTTTTTCATCACCAAATTTAAAAAAGCTTGACTCATAACCATATGTACCGCTGATACCAATTGAATTTGTGTCAATTGGATTTGTTTTATGTAATGTATAGCAGTTAGAAAAGTTAACATTTATTTCCGTTCCATATTTTCCACCAAGTGAACTATTTTTAGGTATTTTGTAAAAAAAATCAAATTGCAACCCTGTTTCACCGTTTGGTTGTGTGACATAGGGGTATAGAGCAGCCAGGGAATAACTTTGTTGTTTATTTAATGAAGTTAGAAAATTAATATTCAATTGAGTAAGCTCAGCATTTCTATCTGAACGAAAACTCATATTATCAACTCTTTTACCACTTAAAACTATTCCTAGACCTTTTTTTGAATAGCTTCCAGAAAGAATTAGGGAGTTTCCGTTTTTGTATATCAATCCATTATCAGGACTTGGGTCATTTATTTTATGAGCGTATTCACCATCAAAGTTCCAGCGCCCCCTACCTATATTGATTCTACTTGACCATGCTCCAACGTTTTCAGGTAAAATATATTTGATCGAGTTATCTTCTTCAAATTTTGTTACAAAACTTCCACCTAAGCTAACAGTAGTTTTAGATTTTTTAAATAAATAATCATTTAAATAAACTTGAGTGTCAAAACCTCTAACCAAACCATCACCATATTCCCAATAATTTCTTTGTTTTCCTATAATCGCAATTAAATCAATTCCAGAGATAGGTCTGTATTTGATTCTTGCGCCATACATTGAATTATCGATACCTAAATTAGGATCAAAATAACTACGAAATAGAATACCACTACCAAATTGATCATAAAAGTTGCCAAGAGTAATGTCTAAATTCCATTTTTGGAATTGAATAAACTTATTTGAAATCCCGCCTCCTTCATAATTTTTTAGGTCAGGTATTGGATTACTATGTAGTTCAAATCTAGATCCAATTCTTAAGTAGTCTTTAAAATTCAATGTAAGATTTAAATAATTTTGGGAGCTAGGATCTCTTTTTTCAGCGCCTATTGAGGCATCTTCTTCAAATGTTTGTCCGTTTATTTGAATGTCACCATAAATTGAGAAATTATCTTGAGATAAAGCATTAAAAATAATAATTAAACTAAAAACTAGTATGTTAAATTGCTTCATTTTAATCAATTAGTTTTAGAACTTTTTCATAAAGATCTTCTTCTTGGCCGTCCGTATAACCTATGTGTTCAGAAACTATAACATTTTCACCATTTAACAGAAAAGTATGAGGAATGGTATTAACTCCCAATGCTCTTTTAAAATCACTATTTGGATCATGATACAATTCAAATTCCCACCCCTTTGAATTAACGAAAGGTTTTAATTTAGATGTATTTCTTGAGTCATCAATACTTATTGCAATGACTTTAACATTAGTTTCATCTTGCCACTCTTCATATATTTCAGTTATAGCCTCAAGTTCTTTAATACAATTTTTGCACCATAATGCCCAGAAGCTTATAATAATTGGATTTCCACTATTCTCAAAAGAAGACGTGTTAACAGTTTTTCCTTCGAAAGTTTTGATATTAACAGAGGGTATTTTTTGAGATAAAGTCGTATTAAATATAAAAAAACAGATTATAAATTTTGATAAATTTTTCATAACATTGATTAAAGTAAATAAACTTATTTAAAATATATAAAAAGCCCCTATTTTT
>TARA_B100001057_G_scaffold58657_6_pt1 | contig 38596 bp, 28 predicted proteins | sample TARA_B100001057 | Tara Oceans TARA_B100001057 (sample SAMEA2621839) | marine metagenome | biome: marine biome (ENVO:00000447); feature: surface water layer (ENVO:00002042); material: "saline water (ENVO:00002010), including plankton (ENVO:xxxxxxxx)" | depth 5 m | reverse complement strand
AAGGTGACAACAACCGCACGGTGATCAGAAGCGTCATTCCAGATTTCGGGATCGGCAATGTAGGAGTTTGCCTGATCCACATCTGGATATACCGAAGGCGAGATCATGACCCAATCAAAGCGGGCGTATTGTTGTTGGTATGACCAAAAGTGGGTCCAAAGGTGCTCTCGCGAGTCTTTTGCGAAAACGTCTCCCATATAAGTATCACTCTTGTATTTCCCCATGAGCATGGCGAGAGGTGGAGTCTTGCGGGTGTCGTTCATATCTCCGTAGAGAACGATTCGCGCGTTCGCATCTTCAGCAAAAATTACATCGCAATGCTCACGAGCAAGGCGCGCTTCATTCAGGCGTATCTCAGCTTGATCAAAGTCCTCGAGCTCCCGTTTTGATTTCAAGTGAAGGCCGATGAAGTGGGTCGTGCCTCCAGGGAGATCAATCGTAACGTCCAGAATGCCACGTCCCATCATTCTTTCGTGGCCATTAATTTCATAGGTCAGTTCCTGCTTTGAGTGGTTGCCAGCGATAGCGAAGGTGGAAAGGATTCCAAGTCGACGTGTCGAGTCGATACCCCCAGTGTGAACGTAATGAGGGAGGTCCAGGCCTTCAGCTTTGAGCCGCTGTTGTAGATCTTTAAGGTCAGCCTCGGTTCCAATTTCACAGATCCCAAGAATATCGGGTTTTTCGTCTACAATTATTTTAACAAGGGCTGCGACTTCTTTGGGGTCCTTTGGAGAACTGACCTTTCCTCCGCCTGTCACGTAACGGGTCATGGTCAAATAGTTTTCTATGTTATAGGCCATGAAACGTATCCCTTCGCCAGTTTCAGCGGCTGCTTCCGTCGATTCTGCGGGTTTGGTGGATATTTTTTGAATTACGTTCCCCGACTCCTTTACAGGAGTGGAATTTTTAACTGGACCGGGATTCTGGGCAGAAGGCTCTTCGGGTGTGGCCTTCTCTTCGCAGGAGCAACACAGAAAAAACGCCCCGAGAAGGATTCGCGGAGCGTTTTTAAAAATAATTTGATCAAGTCGTTTCATGATTCAGTCCTTGGCTCAGAGCCGGGAGCCTTCGAGACTTTATCGTCATCCGATTTTTTGACCTCGTTATCGAGCTCTTCACCTCCCTTTCTGATTTCATCTTCAAACTCTTCGCGGGCTTTTCGGAATTCACCGACACTCTTACCAATTCCTCGGGCCAGTTGTGGAAGCTTCTTGGCTCCAAAAAGGAGGAGGAGAACCATAAAGATAAGAAACATCTCGGGACCTCCAATGGGGCCGAGGAAAGCGATGATCGTATTCATGTGCAGAGTTTATGTGGGATTAGCTGGATAGGCAAGAGATGAAACGCCAGATGTTGCATAGACATTTCAAAAAATCTGGCGTGCGAATGTCGGCTGCGAATGTTTTGCTTTTACTGTGAGGTTGCCGGTAAACGAAGTCGAAAATGAGATTCGCGCTTCGGTGGCGATTGATCAGGGTCGGCTTCTGCTCAAGGCTCCAACTGGGTCAGGCAAATCTACCACTGTCCCAGGAATGGTTCGGGGCGAGTGCGAGGGGCAGGTTGTGGTAGTCCAACCTCGGCGGATGGCTGCGAGGTTGTTGGCAGAATTTGTAGCCAAACAAATGGGGACTTTACTGGGAAAAGGAGTGGGCTACGCGGTTCGCTTTGAAAATCAATCGGGACCGGAGACCGAGATTCTCTTTGTAACCGATGGAGTTTTGCAGCGAATGTTGCTGGATGATCCTGAACTTTCAGGAGTCGGAGCGGTTGTTTTTGATGAATTTCATGAGCGAAGATTGTCTTCTGACCTCTCGCTCGCACGTGTGCTTGATCTTCAAGAAAGTGTTCGGCCAGATCTGCGGGTGGTGGTGATGTCTGCGACTCTTGAAACGGGTGGTTTAAAAGATTACTTGGAACCTTGTAAATTAGTGGAAGCTGGGGGGCGCATGTTCCCGGTTGAGATAACGTATCGAGGAGAAGGGCAAGTCGGGCGACGAGGGCTTAATCGGCACGAGGAAGTTTGGGATCGGGTGGCAGCGGCAGTGAAAGCGGAGGCGCATGAATTGATCGCGGGTGATCGTATTCTTGTTTTCCTGCCGGGAATGTATGAGATCCGGAAATCACAGAGCCTGCTCGAAAACGTAGCGGCGCTCAGAGAGTGGGAGGTTTGTCCGCTTTACTCGGCTCTTAGTCCGACAGCACAGCGGGCCGCTCTGAAAATGGATGGTTCGAAGCGTATTATTCTAGCGACCAATGTGGCCGAGACTTCGGTGACAATCGAGGGTGTGAAGGTGGTGATTGATTCCGGTTTGGTTCGTCAATCGAGTTATGATGTTGCGCGCGGATTCGACTCGCTGGGTGTGGTCAAGATCGCGAGAGCGGCGGCTGACCAAAGGGCGGGCCGTGCGGGTCGCACTGGGCCGGGTCGCTGTGTGCGTTTGTGGAGCGAGAGTGATCACCGTAATCGGAAAGAATTCGAAACACCCGAAGTTCGCAGGGTGGATTTGGCTGAAGCGATCCTTTTCTTAAAGCGATTGGGTGTGAATGAAGTCATGGGTTTTCGTTGGTTGGATCAACCTGAGAACGAGCGCTGGCTTAATGCGGAAAAGCTTCTGATCGAGCTTGCTGCCTTGGATTCCGGGGGGCGATTAATGGAAGTGGGGAAGCAGATGGCGGCGCTGCCTCTACATCCACGTTTAGCGGCTCTTGTGCTTCAGGGCGGAGATTGTCTGGGCGAGGTCTTATTTGTTGCGGCGGCATTACAAGGCGAGGGGGTTTTTAAGAGGGCTGGGCGCGGGCAAAGGTGGAGCGAGTTCTTAGAAGGAGAGCCTGGTTGGGGAAATGATTTTGGAGCGGAATGGTTGGCGATGATGGCGGCGAAAAACTTAGATTTTCGTCCGCGTGAATGCGACGGGCTTGGGGTGCTTGCGAGAGGCGCTCGGGAAACTTGGAAGAATTTTCAGCAGCTTTGTCGTTTGTTTGAAAAACAGGGCGACCGAATTAAGGAGCCAGATTTTCGTCAGCGTGGCGAGGCTTGTGCTAGAGCGATGTTGATAGCGTTTGGTGATCGCTTGGCGGTGAGACGAGATCAAGGAAGCGCGGTGTGTCATGTGGTGGGCGGTCGTAAGGGAAAGTTACATCCAAAATCGGTAGTACGAAATACTCTTTTGTTTTTGGCCGCTGACATGATCGAAGTTGAAGGACGAGAGCGCTCGGTGAGCTTATCGCGATGTGTTGAGATTTCGAAAGATTGGATTCTGGATGGAGAAATCAATGATTCAGAGAACGTTATTTTCGATGAAATTTCACGCCGGGTGGTAGCGGTAAAGCAACGAACCTTTCGTGGTTTAGTCCTGGAGGAAAAGCGGGGAGGGGAAGTTGACCCTAATCTCGCAGGCGAGCTTCTGGCGGGTCGGGTAATCGCGGGTGATTTGGTGTTGAAGAAGTGGGATGCCAAGGTTGAACGGTGGATTGCGCGATTGGCTTTTTTGAGCAAGGCTATGCCAGAATTGGAGTTTCCGGGGTTTGATGCTGGGGATCGTGAGATGGCAATCGCGCAGATTTGCGCTGGGGCAAGGACTTTCAAGGAGGTCAAGGATCGCGACCCCTGGCGGGTCCTACATGATTGGTTATCAGTCCCGCAGCGCCAGGCCATGGATTCCTTTGCGCCTGAGAAGATTACTTTGGAAAATGGAGTGAATACGAGGGTTCTTTACGCCGCTGGTAATGACCCGTGGTTTGAAGAAAAAGTCCAGCGACTATACGGGGTGAAGGAGACTCCGACGATAGCCAATGGCCATCCTCTGGTGGCGAAGATCCTAGCGCCTAACCAGAGGCCGTGGCAGGTGACAAGTGATCTGTCTGGGTTTTGGGAGAGGGGATTCATACAGATGAAAAAAGATCTCGCGGGTCGTTATCCCAAACACAACTGGGAGGGGAGTAGACAGTCGTGAGCTTTTTCAATTAGTCTTTTATGCTTTCATGGTATTTTCCCCGATCTTAAGTTCTTCGTTTCTCCGCTGCAGAAATCAAGAGAATCACCGGGCAACTCAGGAAAATGATCTGCGTCGAGTTTGGAAGGGTCTTGAATCTTTCAGATCCATATGTATTAGAGTAATATGGCCGTCACGTTAATTTGAATAGTGGCGAGCTTGCGGTAATTCCAATCAAGTCGCTAATACCCTCCGAGTAGGTAAAAGCGAACGAGCGGGTCCTGCCAAGAGGCTGGTCGCTACGAGTCGTAATGGTTCTGATAATCTCAATCTTGACCTTTAATTCAAAAGGGTGCTACTGCTAGTTTGTGGTGGACGATTGACGTCCGCTAGAGAAAGAAGGACTTAAATATGAAATACAGCCGATTACGTTCTGTCGTTTTGACATCCCTATTATTTTTTTTCACCGCTTCAGTGGGAATGGCGACTGATTTTGATGCGAAAATTTTTAAGTCTGCAAAGGGGAAGTTCTTGAACTACAGGATACACCTTCCCGAAAAGCTTGATCCCAAGAAAGAGTATCCGTTCGTTCTGTTTTTTCATGGCGCTGGTGAAAGAGGTAGCGATAACAAGAAACAATTGATCCACGGGGTTAAAGATCTTTTGGCATATTCAAAGAGAAAGAATGTGCCCTCAATCATAGTTGCACCGCAGTGTCTAGCTGGCGAGCAATGGGTCAATACACCGTGGGGAGATCTTTCCCATAAGATGCCAATTGAGCCATCAGATTCAATGCAACTTACAATCGAATTGCTACGTGAATCCATCAAGACACTGCCTGTGGACAAGAGGCGAATCTACGTAACTGGTCTTTCTATGGGTGGCTTTGGAACATGGGACATTCTTCAGCGAATGCCAAATATCTTTGCTGCAGCCATCCCAGTTTGCGGGGGTGGTGATACTGAGATGGCGAACGCAATCAAGACCATTCCGCTGTGGGTCTTCCACGGGGGATCTGATAATGCCGTTAAGACAAAGCGGTCACAAGATATGGTGGCAGCACTTAGGAAAGTTGGCGGCAAGGTGAAATACACCGAATACAGAGGAGTTGGACATAATTCTTGGGATAGAACCTATCGTAATGAAAACGCGTTGGCATGGCTATTTCACCAAAGTAAAGGAGAACAGTCGGATCAACTTGGCGAGAAATAAATACTTCATTTGTTTAGTGAGTTCTTCAAAGCGCTAGCTCAAAAATTGGAGTATTAAATGGTCATAGTATTGTCTTTGAGGTTCTCGAGAAAGGATTGCATAGGTGAGCAAGACCAACTGGAATACTAAACCTATCTTTTACTTCTACGAACATCGTGAGGGGAATCACAATCATGTTTTTAGCCCTTCTTTTCGCTTTCGCTGTTTTCGAGAAAATCTAACAGAGATGTTAGAGCTTATTTCCCCTTAGGAATTAAGGTTAGAGTGCGGTTAATAAGTGTTTCATGGAAATTCTATTTTTATGTCACGCATAGTTCGAGCAGGATCACTCGATCTATTGTGAAGTAGCGATAATGACGCGCCGCCAAGTGCTCTTAAATTCCTCGTTGCGACCTGACAAATCTTCGGACAAATCTTCGGCTTTCTCATTTAAGCCGACTAACCAAGCGAAAGAAATGGCCTGAGCTTCATTTTTGACCCCTTTATTCAATAAGGTTTCAGGCTTGAGTTCAGACCAAGGGATGACGGAGCCATCATCGAGTTTTAAGCCATTACTATCTCCAGAGACTACAGTAATTTTCTCACCATTTTTTTTCTCGGTGGTCCACTGGTTGTGGATGGCAATGTTATTCAGGAAAGCAGCAGCATTCCTTTGGAGGTAATACCAAGCCCATACTGCTTCTGATGGAGCATCTTCCGGCGGGTTTTGAAGTAACGCCTCGATCTCATCGAAGCAGTATGTTCGTCCTTTACTTTTGAGGTGTCCCTGAAATTTCTCCCATGTCAAGGAGTGGACGAATCTTGGGCTGGTTTGAAATTCTTTGCGAAGCTGGAGAAGGTAAGTCAAACGGGCATCCAAATTGTAATTGGCTCGTCCGATAGAACGGAGGTTTTTTGAGGAAATAGTAATTTCGCCAATCAATCTGTTGGCTTCTTGCCGGTCTTTCGGGGGAGGGAATTTTCTGAGTCTGGCGAGAATCTGACCATCCCCTAAATAGACATTAGCTATATTTTGATAAATGACAAACCAAGAGAGTTTGTTGGGTAGTTCGGCTCCGCGAACTTTGGCAAATAAGGGGAGGGCTTCCTCCCATTTGCCTTGTTCCCAGAGTTTAAGAGCGATAGCGAAAGTGCCCATCCAGACAGTGATGTTCTGGGGCTTTTCAGGGATATCATTGCTTGTGGGAGGTTTGATGCGTTCCAGCACTAAGCAGAGTTCCCGATAGTGCTGCTGCTTTGAGTGCTGTTCAGGAAGGGTCTCAAAGTCTGAGAGGGATTTTGAGATTAGCCGTCGGGCTACACCGGGGTTACCAGCCAAAGAATTTGCGATCGATGCTTCCAAAGAGGTCCAGACTTGCTCCATTCCGGACACAGTCGGATCGCGTGAAATGGATAAAAATCTCTCAGATGCTTTTACGTAATTGCCAGATTCGATTAGCTGACGAGCTTCACTCCATCGTTTTTCTATGTTTGGTTGGTTTCCACCGTTCGGGTTAAAGATCTTGGGCTCTTTATTCGGAGTGTCATTGGATTCGGCAAGTGTTTTAGGGTTGGTGGTAACTTCCATCCACGCTTGCCAAATTGCTAAGCCAATGCTCACTAAAATTACAATGGCGGTAGAAATAATACTGAAAACTGTTTTCCTCTTTCGTCGTTTGATCCTGGTTTCGAGATGAATTGGGGGAGAAGACCCTTGGTCAATCGTGAGCTGGGCCTGTTCGAGTGCCTTCATGACCTTGCTGTAACTTGACCAGCGGTGGTCCGGGTTAAAGGCCATCATGCGGTCAATGACTTCGCCAGTATTCTGGCTGATCCACGGAGCCACCTTACAGAGCTTTGGGATAGCTTGCTTGGCCTTACGAAGGCTGTTGATTGAGTTAGTGGCTGCTTCAAATGGGGGATTTCCCGCTAGAGCATGGTAAAGAGTAGCGCCGAATGAGTAGATATCGCTTCGAAAATCTTCGGTATCACGTTCCAGAGCCTCGGGAGGGACGTAAAAGGGAGTAGCCCAAGCTTCTGTGGCTTGCGCTCTTCCATCGTGGGTTATGAGGGCGAGTCCGAAATCTAGAAGGCTGGCGCGTCCCTCTGGAGAGATGTGAATGTTACCGGGTTTGACGTCCCTGTGAATAATGCCAGCTCGCTTGGCTGCTTTGAGTCCAGATGCAATTTGGAGAGCAATTTCGAGAACCTCATCTTCGGGAAGCGCTCCGCGTTCCCCCATGAGCCGCTCGAAGCTTCGCCCATCCAGTAATTCCATGACTAGGTAGAAGCGACCGTGCGCACGATCGACGGCGAAGATTTTAACGACATTGGCGTGGCTCACTTTTGCGGTGAGACAGGCCTCGTTTTCGAACGCTTGGATGCGAACTTCGTCGTTACAGTATTCCTCGTTGAGAACTTTAATTGCGACTTTGCGATTGAGTGTGGTATCGCAGCCAACGAAAATGACGCTCATGCCTCCGGTGGCAAAGCGCTTTTCAAGGCGGTAGTTTCCAAAGATCCGCTTTACCTTTTTCTCAGCCGAGCAGCTGGGGCAGACAACGGTCTCAAACGGGCTGAAGCTCGTTACGTCTAAAAGTTCTCCGCATGCATCGCAGGATTCGTGGATCGGTTCTTCGCTAGCCGAATCGCTCACTTCAGACGGTTACAGTGACAAATTTATCGACCCTGCTCCATTCCGCCCAAGATGCCTTGAGGACGAGGTCCAACCGAAGGATCGTTCCAAGGTTTGCTGCCGACATCACTTCCTTGAGGTGGCACGGCCCTACGTTCTTGAGGTTGGTTGCCAGAGCAGGAAATGAAGAGGAAGGGAATAAGTAAGAGAATGATCAGTTTCATGACATGAATGTTAGACTTTTCAGGGGGCTGGACAAGAGCGATTTTTCTGGATGCCCTTTCTTCATAAGCTGTTCAGTCCCTGTGCCGAATGGTCGCTTTCTAAATAAATTCTTGGGCTGAAATTTGAGCGGTGAAGTGATAAACGGCCTCAATGAACCAAGCATTTTCTTTTGAGTTCTTAAAAATAAAGGGTCCAGCCAATAGAGCCAAATTGTCTCTGCATTTTTGATTTGAATCTGCCTCATGATTGAGCCGAAGGAAGTTTTGTGGATCAACCATCCAGGATATTCACATGATCAATTAGACGAATATTCCCGTAAAAACAAGCGGTGGCGAGAATAGCGGGCTTCGTGACTTTGGGAATGGCTTGCATGGATTCGGCATCGATGAGCTCCAGATATTCTATGGAGAAGCTATCTGGGGCGTTTGCGAGCAGATGTTTTTTTGCGCTTCGAAGATAGGCCGCAGGGTTCTGTTCTCCGGTCATGGCAAGGTCGCTGGCAGCTGAAAGAGCACGCTGTATTCTTGGAGCATCTTTACGGTGTTGGGGGGTAAGGCGAATGTTGCGAGAGGATAGGGCTAGTCCATCGGGCTCACGAACAGTAGGGTGCTCGATGACTTTAACTGGGATATTCAGATCTCGAACCATCCGGCGGATCAGGGCGACTTGTTGAAAGTCTTTTTCTCCAAAAACAGCGAGTGTGGGTTGGAGGAGATTGAAAAGCTTGATTACGACGGTGAGAACTCCGTCAAAATGACCGGGACGGCTCGAGCCGCAAAGTCCCTTACTAAGAAGAGACTCGGTGACAATAACTGAATGGTCGGAGTGGTAGAAAAAGTTTTTTTCCGGAGTGAAGGCGAGATCGACTCCTTCCTTTTCACAGAGGACGAGGTCATTTTTGAGCGGGCGGGGGTAGTTAGTCAGATCGGCGTCGCGATCGAATTGGATAGGATTGACAAAAATTGAGATGGCAACGGTTCCGTCGGGGCCAACCAATTGGCGGGCGCGACGAATTAGAGCTAGATGCCCCTCATGGAGAGCTCCCATTGTAGGAACCAAGACAAGAGGGCCTGGGAGGTCGCGAGTGATTTGAGTAATCGTTTTGACCTCCGAAGTGACTTTAATCATGAGGAAATATTTTGGATTCTGAACAAGATTCCATGGGAAACCTTATCAATTGACCTCCAGAGTTCGTGGAATGTCCATTATAATTGACGTCTGGTCCTCTTTTTTCGCTTCGAAATCTGGGGGATGACACGAATTCCAAGCCCGTGGTTGACGTAACATCGAGAATTCTTCATAAAAAGCTAACAAGATTCATTTCATCCAAATTTATTATGAAAAAGTCACTCTTTAGCCTTCTCGTCGTTTTTTTATGCCTCACTCCTGTCGTTCATGCACAGCAGAGTTTAAAAGTTGCTACCGTTAGCATGGAGCGTTTGTTTAACGAATATTACCAGACCGGTAAGGTTCAGCGTGAAATAAATATCGAGCGGGCAAGAATCCAGCGTGACAATAATGAGCGTCTGGCCAAAATCCGTGAGATAGACGCTCAACTTCAGCAGATTAGAGAGGAGCTTAAGAAAGAGGATATAGGTGAGAAAGAGAAAGCTGATTTCTTTAAGGAGTCCAACGGCTTGGCTCAGGATGGAAAGTCCAAAGAACGGGAGAGAAAGGAATTTCTCAATCGCCGAAATCGCGCGCTTAGCGACAAAATGCGGAAGCAAATGCGGGGGATTTTGGTCAAGATTCAGCGAGCTGTAAGCGAGCGTGCGAAAGAGGGAAATTACGATTTTATTTTTGACGTTTCTGCCAATAGCAATCAAGGAATTCCTTTCGTGCTACATGCCCGCGAAACCACCGATCTTACTAACTCCCTCCTCGCTGAAATCAACGAGGGAAGTGAGGAAGAATAAATCTTACGAACCAAAGTTGGCTATCGCTGGTGTCGCTTGGTTGGACAGAACTCCATGATCTGATTGGCATTTCGCCCAGTCAAGATCATGATTTTGTCTACACTGGAGTAAGTTCGCTGACTGATGCTAGATCTGGCGAGATTAGCTTTTTAGGTAATTCTCGATATGAAACCCAATTGAGGGCGACTCAGGCTTCGCTGGTTCTGGTGCCTAAGGGCGATTTTTCGTCGATGCCCGGATGCCATTTGCTTTTAGTTGATAATCCCTCGGTAGCCTTCTCAAAAGTAATTGACTATTTCCACTCCCAATCAGCTCTTGTCCAGCCTGGGATTTCTCCAGGTGCCCACATTGCGGCTGATGTCGAGATTGATCCAGACAAGGTACAGGTTGCTCCCGGGGTTGTGATTGAATCGGGTGCTAAGGTCGGTGATGGAAGCATCATTGGCGCCGGCTGTTTGATCGGCCGGAACGTCTCGCTTGGGAAGGACTGTTTTTTACACCCTGGAGTTATTATCCGGGAAGCCTGTCTGATCGGCGACCGAGTTATTTTGCAGCCGGGTTGTGTGATTGGTTCGGACGGTTACGGATTTGATCTTGTAAATGGCAAGCACCAGAAGACTCCGCAGGTAGGCATCGTTGAAATCGAGGACGATGTTGAGATCGGTGCAAATTGCTGCGTCGATCGGGCTAGATTCGGAAGCACAGTGGTGGGAGAGGGGACGAAGGTCGATAATATGGCGCAAATTGGCCACAACGTTAAGATCGGGAAACATTGCTTGGTTGTTGCGCAGTGCGGTATTGCCGGGAGCAGTCGCCTCGGTAATTATGTGACTATTGCCGCCCAGGCCGGGGTTGCCGGGCACCTCGAAGTTACGGATCAGTCGGTCATTGCAGCTCAAAGCGGGCTTTTCAAGAGTATTAAAAAGCCAGGCGTTTACATGGGCAATCCGGCGCGACCAATTCGAGAAGAGCAAAGAAAGCTTGCTGCGCTTTCCCGTCTTCCGGAGTTACGCAAAGAATTTGGAGCCCTAAAAAAGAAGCTGGAGGAACCCCGTGGAGAATGAGACTCTTCCTCCCACACCCCTCCGTAATAAAATATTTTCGATGAGAATTTCATTGCCTTTTCATATCGCTCAAAAAACTGGGTTTCTTATTTTTGCACTTGGAATGGCCCTGAGCGCTTCAGCCGGGGAGCTTAAGGTAGGCACCGTGAATATGATGAAGCTCCTTAGTGAGTTTCACGAAAAAAAGGCTGCCGAGGCTGAAGAAAAAGTAGAATTGTCTTCAATTGATGCGGCTTACAGGGAAAGGGTGGAGGCGATCAAGGCCATCGAAGAGGCAATGGCAAAGAAGCAAAATGAGTTCAACGATCCTTCGCTTGCTGAAAAGAAGCGCAAGGAAATTGCAGCTTCCGCCCAAGAGCTCGCGGCTACCCGTACTGTCCTAATTAAGGAAGGTGATGAATTCCTTAAGAAGCAGCGGCGGTCCTTGAATCAAAAAATGGTAGGAATGATAAATGACATTCGGAATAAGGTTGAAACTGCTGTTAGCGAGCACGCCGCCACTCTTGATGTGAACCTAGTTTTTGATGAATCCGGGCTGACTTCCTCTCGGACGCCCTTTTTAATTTACTCCCGGAATGCCGTCGACTTAACTGATGCGGTTCTTAAGAAATTAAACAAAGACGCTCCGTCTCCTGCCACATTGGAAACCCCTGGTGGAGCAAAGCCCAAGGTCAAAGCTCCGAAATAAAATCAGTTTAACTAAAAAATTATTCACCCTTATGAATGTTAAGAATCTATTAAAAATCATCGCTGTATTCTTTTCAGCTCTTATTGTTACCTCGTCTTCTCTCGCGCAGGACAAGAACGACAAGATAGGAATTGTAAATATGCAACAACTTCTCGCTCAGTTTCATAAATCAGCCCCTGTTCTCGAAACCTTTAAAGGTTACGAAAAACAGATCATTGAAAGAAACAAGACGAAGGCCGAGGAAATTAGAGCTTTAATGGACGAGGCAGCCAAAACGCAAAAGAGAGCTGAAACTCCCTCATTCGCCCGTGAAAAAAAGGAGCAGTTATTACGTGAAGCGCAGTCGACCCGGGTCGAAGCAAAGGCTCGTGAGGATGCGCGAATTGCTTGGATTACGCGGAAGAAAACGGCTTTTTCAGAGAAACAAGCCGTTGAATTAGGGGTTTTGCGTAAGGAAATTATGGGGATGGTCCGCGAGTTCGGTGACGCTGAAGGGTATGACTATATTTTTGATAAAAGTGGTTCAAGCGGAGCTTCTATCCCTATCCTTGCCTACGCGAAGGACGCGACTAGCTTAACTGAAAAAATGCTTTTGCGAATTAATCGTGATGCCCCCGACGAGGAAGCCGAAGGTTCTGATCAAGGGAAATCTAAAGGATCGGGCGAAGAGTGAGATCAAACTAAACTTTCTGAAGATTGATGCTACAGGGTCATTTTCATTGGTGTGTTCGACACCACATGAAAATGGCTTTTTTCATGTGGGCTTTAATAGCTCCGCTGCAGGCTCTTCCAAATGCAGTTCTTGGAGCGCTTGCGGAACATGATAGTCCTCTTAATGGCGAGGATTTAACCACCGTCTTGTTAGCTTCGGGTATTTGGGATGGATCAGAAGCCTTGCCTGGTGAATGGGAAGCTGATGCCGGAATCGCTAATGTCAGTTCGGCTTATTTGATGGCTCGCCCCAAGGTTTTTGGTATTCAAGCTCTTCTCGTGCGAGCTTCGAAACGGAAGGGACAACTTGAAGAACTTCAGATTACCTTTGCTGATGCCGGATCATTTTTCGGTTATCTTGATCGCAGGATTCCTGACGGGATGTCCGCTGAACAAGCGGAAACCCTCTTGCAAGAACGTGTCGAACAACGAAAAATTCAATTTGAGAAATTCTATGGCAGTACTGCAGCGGAGCTTGTTGGGAATCTCAAAATGTTTGATGAAACACCCCGGGATTTCAAGCGGGGGAGGACCCGGGGCTTACGGGCGATCTATCGCCAGTTTGAATATAAGGAATCAGGGCTCTTAATTGAGTTGCTCGAGGCCAAGGATCGTTTATTAAGAGTTAGGCTGAGAAAGAGAGAAACTGTTACTAAGTCTTGGCTCGATGCTTCTTTGGAAGAATTAGGAACTAGGGACCGTCTCAAGGCTCTTTCTGCTAAGGTCACTAGGACGGACCGGGGAGATGTTGTTCTTAATGGAGTAGAGGTCGTGCCGCAGGGATATAGGCCCTACTGTGGACTCAATACTCTCGTAATGGTTGCCCGTTATCTTGGCTTGCATCTTGATGAAGATTGGCTTGCGGTTGCTGGAAAATTTAAGAACACCGGTTCTGCGGCGGGCTCGGATATGCTAGGGCTTTATAGCTCGGTAGCCAGGGAGGCACGTTTCAATCTTAACCGGGTAAGTGACTACGATCATGAAATTGTGAGGCGCTCAATTCGGGCTGGCATGCCCGTCATCGTGTGGCGTCGCTGGGACCGCCAGCGCGATAGACTGCACTCGCAAATATCGCGCGAATTTGAAAAGGGGGAGGACCAAAGATTTGAAAGACCTTCTGAAGAAGAAATGCCATCAAAAAAGAAGCGTTCACCACTTCATGCTTCTGTCATCGTAGGTTACAACGACGAGCGTAGAGAGATTGTCTTTCTTGAGAGTTGGGAGGGCTTGTCCAAACCGCGTAGAATGCTGGTGAACGAGATTTCTCATACCGCTGACTTAACTTTTTCTTTCCGCCCCTGAACTCTAGCTTTCGCAGAGGGCTCGATGGCGAAGAAGGTGGTCGCAGAGGATCAAGTTAGTCATTGCTTCGACGATAGGAACTGCTCGTGGTAAAACGCAGGCGTCATGACGGCCCCGTCCTTTCAGTTCGGTATCTTGATGGTCTTTGGAAACCGTGGGTTGGGCTGACATGATGGTAGCGGTGGGTTTAAAAGCGACGCGGAAGAGAATTGGCTCCCCATTTGAAATGCCGCCCTGAACTCCACCTGAGTGATTTGTGTGGGTACGAACTTTTTCGCCTTCCATGTAAAAATGATCATTATGGTCGGCCCCGGTCAGGGTTGTCCCTGAAAACCCGGATCCGACTTCGAAGCCTTTGGTTGCGGGAATAGAGAGCATTGCTTTTGCTAAATCGGCTTCCAGACGGTCAAAAACTGGTTCTCCTAGCCCTGGAGGGCATCCTCGGATGACGCCTTCAATAACTCCACCGATGGAATTCCCCTCTGAACGAATCTCTTTAATACGGTTAACCATCGTATCTGCCGTCTTGGGATCACCGGTTCTGACGACATTGGATTCGATCACCTCTGCAGTGACCTTCAGGGGGTCGATACTCGCTTCAATATTTTGAATTGATTTGACCCAGGCTAGAGCTTCCAAATTTGGATAGAAATGTTTGATAACCTTTTTTGCGACAGCAGCAGCAGCGACCCTTCCAATTGTCTCTCGAGCTGAAGACCTTCCACCCCCCTGCCAGTTGCGTGTGCCAAACTTGGCGTCATATGTGTAGTCAGCATGCGATGGTCGATATTTCTCGGACATTTCGGAGTAGGCCTCCGGGCGGTGATCCTTGTTGCGGACCAAAACGGCGATAGGCGACCCCAAAGTTTTTCCTTCAAAGGTTCCGGAGAGAATCTCGCATTTATCTGGCTCATTTCTCGGTGTTGTGACCTCAGATTGACCCGGGCGACGACGATCGAGTTCAATTTGAAGATCGTCTTCTGTGAGAGAAATAAGTGGTGGGCAGCCGTCGATGACGACCCCGACCCCGCCTCCGTGGGATTCGCCGAAGGTTGAAATGCGAAAAAGTTGGCCGAGTTGGCTGGACATGGGAAAGATATTAGCAGCGGATTTTGATCGGGCAAGAGTGGGGCACGGAATCAGTCTTTTAGGGTAGATAAAAGGAGATCTCTGGCCTTTGGGCCTATTTCGACCGTGTCACCATTTACACCGAAAATCATAGCGACATCAATGAGCCCTTTTTGCAACCCTTGATGGATCAATTCTTCTGCAGGTAGAGCGAGGTGGCCACTTTGTTTGATAAGCCTTAGGTCCCACCGCCCGATTCCGTGAAAAGCCCGGTAGATGACTTCCGTGCAGCACAAACGTTCTGCTTTTCGGAAATCGAAAGCAAAATCATAGTGCTTTCCTTCATGGGTGATTGCTTTTTGAAGAGCTTGCTGGAGTTCTGCCGCTGAAACTTTAGGACGAAGGATGACGAAGGAGTCTACGGAGAGGGTTTCTTCAATTTGCCGCAGCTTGACGCCGTCTTTTTTGGCCTCAAGAACATGAGCCGACTGATCGCCATAGGCTAGAAGTCCAAGATCGTCCCGGTCAGATAGTGGCCCCATGTAAAGGGCTGCGTGAGGCCAGAAACCTGGGAGGAAGAGGTTGCTCATGGCATCATCATGGCGTGTTATGAAAATGTCACCTGGTTGAAGTTTACCTCGGATTTCTTCAATGATTTCTTTTGTGACCCGTTTGCCTGTTCCCGAAGACTTTACAAAAGGTTGCTTCATGTCGGCAATGGCAGAGCCGGTAAGGCGGAACAAATGGAACATCACCTTGGTATAACCAGAGCTGGTTCTACGGCTCAGCGAGTAGGTTCGGTATTTGAGGATCACACCAAAAAGGTTTCTTTTGCCTTGAGCAAAATACGGCTCTTCTTCCATGAGCCAAACGGCAATGTCTTGCATGTTCGAGTTTTGAAGAGCTTTATCAATTTGCGTTTGATTATTTTGGAAAAAATTGCGGGCCTGACGGTAGCGCCAACGATTTCGAGTCGAACTTAGATTGTGATAAATTTGTGTTAATGTTTTCCGGGGAATTTGATATCGAGGCTCTGCCTCATCGAGTTTTGCCAAAACAACGGGGCGTTCCTTTGCAAGTCCAATAAGATAACTTGAACTTCGCATGAGCATAGAAGCTGCACAAAATGCGAGGCCAAAAATTCTCAGGTCCCTCGATTTAAGAAAGGGGGCCAAATCGTCGATCATTTGCCAGAGAACGGAGCGACCGGAAAGATATCTCAGATAAGTTTCGCGAAGGCGTTCGTCCTCATCAGGAAGATAGTAGCCTCGTTTTTGTGCACGGTCCGCGTCTTTAATTTCACGAGAGAGGTTTTTCCTGTCGGGCAGGGTGACTCGGACTCCCCGTAAAATATCGCAGGAAGACTGCAAAACTTTTTCCGGCAATTGATCCATTAGGTTTAAGTATTGAAAAAAAATTAATTTTGGCGATCCAATAACGGTCGGCTGAAGCGATTAAGAGGGAATAAGTGTTCATCCTATAACTTGTAGGTGCGTCAACCCCTATAAATAAAGGGTTTGAGGTTTATTTTGGCTTTACAAAATATCCTCCTGCAGGAAGATCGTCCTGCTATGAATAAAGGTGAACTAATCGAAGCAGTCCAGAAGGCCCTCGGAAATGAAGCAACTAAGCGTCAGGCGGAAGACTCCGTCGCTGCCGTTCTTGACTCCATCGCCGCAGGTGTAAAATCAGATACTAAGGTTCAAATTATTGGATTTGGAACTTTTGAGGTTAAGAATCGTGCGGCCCGGATGGGACGCAATCCAAAGACAGGGGAAGCAATGCAAATCAATGCTTCTAAGTCCGTTGGCTTCAAGCCTTCTTCGACCCTTAAGAAGTCGCTCTAGGTTTCCTAACAGGTCCTTAGACTTCCTAACTAAAATATCCAGCCCGGTCTACTTTGAGAGTAGTCCGGGCTTTTTTGTTTCGTCTCGTAATCCCGAAAAGCTCGCATAGCATTCGTTCTAGAGATGCCTTCCAGCACTGTCGAAAATTACCTTAAAGCTATCTGGTCCCTTCAGGGGTCGCTCGATGGTGGCGGATTAGTCTTAATTGGTCACGTTGCTGAAAAGCTTTCGGTGACACCCGGGACAGCGACAACGATGATGAACCAGCTTGAGAAAAAGGGTTTAATCGAATATCGCCCGCGTCGTGGGGTCAGGCTCAAGGAAGAAGGCCATAAGGCCGCTATGCAAGTCTTGCGAAGACACCGTCTTATTGAAACTTTTTTGGTGGAAGTAATGAAGTTGGACTGGGCAGAGGTTCACGAGGAGGCTGAGGTGCTGGAGCACGTGGTTTCCGATTGCCTTTTAAAGCGGATGGATGTGATGTTACACCATCCCACCCATGACCCTCATGGATCCCCCATCCCGAGTCCCGAGGGTAAGATTACGCGTGACGGAACGGCCATCTTGGCGGATTGCCAGCCCGGGTGTTATATTTTGAAGCGTGTGCGGGAGGATCAGCCGGGTTTTCTGCAATGGCTTTCTGACTTGAAGCTCCTCCCGGGAACCGAGTTCGTTTTATCTTCTGTCAATTCAATGGCTGGGACACTTAGCCTTACATTGGAAGAAGATGAGGAGGTAATCGAAATCTCAAATTCCGCGTCGCGATCTTTGTTGGTCGTGAAAGTCGACTGATCACTTAACCGTAACACTAGGATCCAATGAACTCATCGTTGAACCGCCGCCGCTTTTTTTTGACAACAGCAGGAGCTTCGCTCGCTCTTCCTGGTTTATCTTCATTATTAGCAAAAAATGTTAATTCGCTTGCAACTGTTCACGCCACGCGAGGATCTGGGATTGGTGCACGGCGTTTTGTGGCGGTCGGAAATCTTCTTGGTTTTCAGCAAAAGAGTTTCTTTCCCTCAACTGAAGGCTCCAAATACGAATCAACGACTTTGCTCAAACCACTTGAGTCGGTCCGGGACAAAATGACTGTTTATCGTGGTCTTGATCATGGGATCAGAGGAGGGCACTTTGCAGTTCATTCGTTCTTGTCCGGTGTTCTTCATTCCGAAGCACGGGACCGGAAGAATGGAAATGTTACGATTGATCAATACCTCGCTGAGAAAGTTGGTAACCAGACTCGATTTCCTTCACTTACGGTTGGATCAGAAGGTGGCATTCACGGGGGGTGTCAGATGTCGTGGACTCGATCAGGGGTCCGAGTTCCTCCGATCACAAATCCGGGGGATCTATTTGACCAACTTTTTTCGAATGATAATCCGCAACGGAGGCTGGAGCGCAAGGGTGAGAATGCGCTACAGAAATCTATTCTTGATGCTGTCAATGATGAGGCCAAAGGACTTTCCAAAAAAGTGAATCGTGAGGATCGCGAAAAGCTGGACGAATATTTCACTTCGATTCGTGACGTCGAGAAGCGCATCGACTTACGCCGCCGCTGGGCTGATCATCCGAAGCCTGATGCTCCCTTCGAGAAGCCAGCCAACAAAAATACGGTAGATGACCTGCCGATACTTTACGAATTGATCGCACTTGCGCTGCAAACTGACTCAACTCGGATCGCCACTCTTGAAATTGGAGGTTCTTTTCTACCTCAAAATCTCGGGATTCATAATTCCTATCACAGCCTTTCACACCACGGTAATAAAGCAGATGCAATTACCAACTTGATTAAGTTAGAGACCTACCAAATCGAGCAGTATGGAAAATTTCTTGGTCGTCTTGAATCGATTCAAGACGGAGAAGGGACTCTTCTCGATGCAACTTCGGTTCTCTTCGGCAGTGGAATAGGTAACGGGAACTCCCACACCAATTCCGATCTCCCGATCATTGTGGCGGGAGGCGGATACAAGCATGGTGATTTCAAGAAGGTCGAGACCAAGGGAATCAACAAGGTTCGCTTGTGCAACCTCTTCGTCGACTTAGCGCAGCGCATGGGTGTTGAGACTGATTCCTTTGGAAACAGTACCGGTCGATTCTCTTAGTCGCTGATGTTTGTCACAAAGATCATTTTTGGGCTTCTGGTTTTTTTTGTGCTGGGGTCGTCTTTTGCGGGAGCCGAAGCCTCGTCTCGCGAAATTGTGGACGATTTTCTCCATAACTATTGCTACGATTGTCACGATTCTGCTTCCGAAAAGGGAGAGCGGGAATTTGAGAGCCTGAAGATCCCTTTTGAAAGTATTCAAGATCTCGTGATGGCGCGCGAGATCATTGATCAGGTCACGCTCAAGGAGATGCCTCCGAAAAAGAAGGGCCAACCCAAAGATGAGGAGCGGCTAGAGGTGCTACGGGTTTTGAGATCTGAGGTTAAGGCAGCTCGAGGTCGGTTTCAAAGTAATGGCGGAAAGACCGTGATGCGGAGGCTTTCGAATCGAGAGTATGAAAATACTTTGGAGGTTCTCTTTGGGCGCCGAGTGGACACTCTTGGTCTAACTGCGGAATTTCCTAAGGAGAAGACCAGCCGACATATCGATACAATTGGTGAGAGTCTAGTGACATCAGGTTTTCTGCTTGATCAATATTTTCAAGCTGCTCATCGCTTGGTTGAAAATCGTCTCGGCAAGGCGGAGATGGAGGCTAAAGATTGGCATTTTAAAGACAATTTCATACAATACGAGGAGCTGGCTGGTTCCCACCGAGCGGTTTTTAAGAATAAATTTCTCTGTGTTTATGAGCAGCCAGATACCGATACCCGGCAGGGGAGCTACGGGCATATCGAAGACTTCTTGGAAGGGGTTCCGGTCTCGGGCCTCTATGATCTTAAGGTTTTAGTGCAGGGAATGCACCGCGACACTCATTACGATCCCAAGATCTTCGCGATTGATCTAAGTGAACCCTTTATCCTAGGAGTAGTTCCGGGAGACGCCACCAAAGGCCACATTCATTATCCCCAGGGTATCGAACCTATCCTCGCGACTTCCGTTGTGCCGGATAAAAAGCCTGAGTGGATTGAGTTCAGGGTCTGGCTTGAGAAGGGACAGACGCCGCGGTTTATCTTTCCAAATGGTCCCTATGAATCTCGGAGGTCAGTTCTCGAACTCAATAGGCGCTACAAAGACGAGTTTAAGAATCCCTCTAATGGGGTGAGCCGTGCTGCTCTTTTGCGCGAAGGGAAGCTGCCTCATATCCGGATTTCGGAGGTGAAAGTCAATGGGCCAATTAAGGAAAAAAATGGGGCTTTAGAAGAGATCGCGATTTTTGGGAAAGAGGGATTCAAGCGTGAAAAGGCTCTCGAGCATTTGGATCATTTTGCGGAGAAGGCCTTTCGTAGACCCCTCATTGAATCTGACCGGAAGCGAGTTCATGATTTCTATCGCAAGCGAGTCGATGAACGGGCAAAGCCGCGTCAAGCTGTTCTTGATACATTGAAGCTGATCCTATGCTCACCGTCCTTCTTTTATCTCAGCGAGATCACTCCGGAAAATGACCAAGCGTTGAAGCCGTTTGATTTAGCATCGAGGCTTTCGTATGCGCTTTGGGCGAGGCCACCAGACGAGGAGTTATTGAAACTAGCGGCCTCTAGTGAATTGACGAAAGAAGAAGTTGTCAGGAATCAAGTAAGACGTCTCCTGGATGATGATCGTTCGGAAGGATTCGTGAACGGTTTTTTAGACTCTTGGCTCAATCTTCGCGATTTGGGTGGTATGCCTCCGCCGAGAGAAAGGGCACGTCGATACTATTCGGAAAACTGGCCGGCGTCTATGAAGGGGGAAGTTCGGCATTTCTTTGCTTATCTGCTGAAGAAAAATTTACCGGTGGGCGCGTTGTTGGATGCTGATTTCACTTTCGTTGATAAGTATCTGGCAGCTGTATACCGTTTGCCCGAAGCGAAAACACTACGACTTAAAGATGGATTTAGGAAGGTGAAGCTTATTGAAAAAGACCGTAGGGGCGGGATTCTTGGGATGGCAGCTGTCCTAACCGTTAGTGCCAATGGTGTCGATACCTCCCCTGTAACCCGAGGCGTTTTTGTGTCGGAGAATATTCTGGGTGTGATCCCTCCTTCTCCTCCGGACGAAGTGCCGCCTATCGAGCCCGACATTCGAGGGGCGACTACCTTGCGTGAGCGACTTGAAAAGCACCGGGAATCAAAGACCTGTGCCGACTGCCATCGTAAGATTGACCCACTTGGTTTCGGGCTGGAAACTTTTGATGAACTAGGAAGATGGCGCACTCACTATCCAAGGTCGGGTAAGCCACTTTTCGTAAAGAAAGCTCCCAAACTTAAGGTCGATTCCTCTGGCGAAATGCCATCGGGTGAGGAGTTTACAGGTTTTAGCGAGCTTCGGGATATTTTGGTGTCAACCCGGTCAGAGGTTTTCACAAAGCACTTAATTACAACCTTCCTCACTTACGCGACCGGTCGCCACATGGAAGTGGTTGATGATTATTGTATAAGCGATATTCAGAGTCGCTTAAACGCTAAGGGTAATGGTATCGGTAGCCTGGTTGAGGAATCGTTACTGAGCGAAATTTTCAGGTCTCGTTAAGATGGGCTCTTTGCGGCAATTTCCTGAGATGATGCCCTTCGTGCTGCATCCATCTGATTAGTTTAGTTTGATTAGATGATTATTATGTCATATTTGGAGTCGCGTAACGGCAAGAAGTTTGAGGGCCTCCAGGGAAGCGATAGTGAGGAAAACCAATCATATCTCAGAGGAATGACACAAAATTTTCCAGGATTACGAATTAGAAAATACTCCTTTGACGCGTATTATATTTAACGATGAAGCGATTTTTATCCATTCTTCTTGCACCGATATTGGCTGCTGGCGATGTGACATTCGAGAAAGAGATCAAGCTGCTCTTAGAGGATTATTGCTTCGACTGCCATGGTGATGGTGCTTCGAAAGGAGATTTCACGATGGATGAATATGATAATCTTTCGGCACATCTCGATGATATTGACCACTGGTTAGCGGTTTGGCGAAATGTACGCTCCCAGATTATGCCTCCGCCCAAAAAGGACCAACCTAATCTCGCGGAAAAGCGCCAGCTTATGGGGTGGATCGAAAAGCGAGTGTTTAAACTGGACCCTAATAATCCAGATCCCGGGCGGGTGACGATTCGCCGATTAAATCGGGTCGAATACTACTACGCCATCAAGGATCTGCTCGGCGTGGAATATGAAACTTGGGAAAATTTTCCGGCTGACGATACGGGATATGGTTTCGATACCATCGGGGATGTTTTATCGATTTCACCGCTTCTTATGGAGAAGTATTTGGAGGCGGCTTCGACAGTTGCTGAGAAAGCCCTTCCCAAGGGGGTTGTCCTACAGACCCCAGTTCGGTTTTTTGAAGGAAGTCGGTTTCGGGAGCATGGAGATGAAGTCCACCAGGCAGATTGGATGAAATTTAAGGAGGAGCGGAAGGTCTATTTGAAAGGTGATGCTCCTGTGAAGGGAGTTTATCAGGTTACTCTTGATTATGCGATTCGTGGTTTGACTAATCAAAGGGCCCGACTGGAGCTTTGGATGAATGGTAAAAAAATTGCGGAGCGGACTGTGGGCTGGGATCAACGTGATACGATTAAGATGGGTGGACAAGCGGACTTGATAAAGGGAAGTAATACCGTTGAAGTAAGGATAAGGCCGAAAAATTCTCCTGGTGAAAGACAAGGCGAACAGTCTGTAGTGCTAAAAGGGGTCACGATCCGAGGACCACTCAATGGAAGTTATAAAGAATATCCAAAAGGATACAGTATGATCATGGTCGATGGGCCAGCTCCCAAAAAGATGCGTGACCGGGAATTATATGCCCGAAAAATTATACGAAGTTTTGTCAGTCGAGCATTTAGGCGTCCCCTTGATAGAGGTACTGTAACCCGTCTTGTGGAAATGGCGATGCAGGTGGACCAATCGCCTGGTCAAAGTTTCGAGGATGGAATTAAACATGCCATGACGGCTGTGTTAGCCTCGCCACGTTTTTTGTTTCGCGCAGAGATACAACCGGAACCGAACAACAGCGGGAAATCGGTAATGTTGGATGAGTATGCTCTTGCGGCTCGACTTTCCTTCTTTCTTTGGAGTTCAGTTCCCGATGACGAGTTGCTAAGTCTAGCCTTCAAAAACCAACTTCGAAATAATCTCGGGGTTCAAATTGATCGGATGATCGCAAGTTCAAAATCTCGTCGGTTCGTGAACAATTTTGTAGGGCAATGGTTGCAGGCAAGGGATGTCGAAAATATCTCAATTGATGCCAAGCGGGTAGTGGGAGTTAAGGATCAGCGTGAGGCAGATCGGATTTTTAATGGTCGTCTTCGAAGTGATATGAAGGAGGAATCAGAGCTTTTTTTTGAGTTTATCCTTAAAAACAATAGGCCAATCAAGGAGTTGATTTCTGCACGTTATAGTTTTTTGAATGAAAGGCTTGCGGAATTTTATGATATTTCTGAGGTACTTGGTTCAGAGCATCGACTCGTTGATTTACACGAACACCCTGAGCGCGGTGGCATTTTAGGTCAGGGGACTTTTCTGCTTGTGACATCTAATCCGACTCGTACTTCTCCGGTAAAACGCGGACTTTTTGTGTTAGATAACCTTTTAGGGACTCCGGCACCCCCAGCGCCGCCTGATGTCCCGGAGCTGGAAGAGGCTTCAGAACATAAGGGTAAGCAGCTTACAATGCGGCAGATGATGGAAGTTCATCGTGAAAAAACACTTTGTGCAAGTTGCCATAAGCGAATGGACCCGATCGGTTTGGGGCTCGAAAACTTTAATGCAATAGGGCAATTCAGAAGCGAGGAATCAGGTCAGCCAATTGATTCTTCGGGAGTGCTGATTACAGGCGAAAAGTTTAATGATATAGCCGCACTTAAGAAGGTGCTGGCCGATGAGCGGCGAGATGACTTTTACCGCTGCCTCAGTGAAAAACTTCTTACTTATGCGATCGGGCGGGGGCCGAAGTATTTTGATGCGGTGACAATCGAAGCTTTGGTGGAAAAACTCAACAAAGGAGAAGGGAATCTCAAAGATCTAGTTGTTATGATCATCGAGAGCGTTCCATTCCAGAAGCGAAGGGGAGGTTAAGACTTTTTAAACCTGCGTGAGTAGACCGCTTGAATCTCCAATTCGATCGACTGAAGCTCCAGCTTCTCTCAGTAATCTCATGTAGAGATTGTTCAGAGGAGTATTATCAGGAATTTCGACATGACGGCCTGCTTGGAATTTTCCGCCAGCGTTTCCAGCCAAAATGATTGGAAGATCATCGTGGGTGTGCCGATCGGCATTAGAGATCCCACTTCCCCAAACAATCATAGAGTTGTGAAGGAGAGTATTGCCGTCGATATCTTCGGTGGACTTCATTTGCTTTAGGAAATAAGCCAACTGCTTGGTATAAAAAGTATCAATTTTGGCGATTTTATCCATCTTATCCTGTGCCTGACGATGATGTGAGAGACTGTGATGACCTTCGTTGAAACCGAGTTTTGAAAAGCTTCGGTTACTACCATCGTGGGCGAGTAGAAAAGAAGAAATGCGGGTTTGATCTGTCTTGAACGCTAAAAGAAGCATGTCAAAGAGTAAACGGATGTGTTCCTGATATTCGCTCGGAACTCCTCCGTCGGGAGCACCGATTCCCGGTTCTGGTGGAGGACCAAAGCTCTCGGATTTTTCAATCCGTCTCTCAATCTCACGGACCCCGGCCAAATATTCATCAAGCTTATTGCGATCGTTTCGGCCTAGTTCGTTGTTCATCGATTTGGCATCGTCCATCACAATATCGAGAATCGAACGTTTTTCGGCTCGGCGTTTCGCAAGGCCTTTTTGTCGCTCTGCGTTGGTGCCTCCTCCAAATAATCTCTCAAAAACGAGGCGGGGATTTGACTCTGGAGTCATGGGTTGAGTTGAGGAACGCCAAGACAAATTATACTGGTAGGCACAAGAGTAGCCGGAGTCACAATTACCCGACTTGCGCACCGCGTCACAGGATAACTCGAGAGAGCGGAGCCGAGTTTCCGAACCAATGTAATTCGCGGCCATTTGATCGACTGAAACTCCAAGACGGATATCCGAACCCGCGGTTTTGCGCGGTCGCGCACCGGTGAGGAATGTTGCCCCGCCACGAGCGTGATCACCGGCACCATCGGATCCGGCCCAGCCGTTGGCTTGTTCCAGCCCTTTGACAACTTGCAGATCGTTCTTGAAGTCGTTAAGAGACTTCATTGATTCATTAAATTTGAAATTTGAACCTGTTCCTTCTGGGCGCCACTTGTCCATAATTACGCCATTTGGAACATAGAGATATGCCATACGCAAGGGGGCTCCGGTTTCGGTAACGCCTCGTGCTGCGCCAATAACATTAACTTCGGCACCAAGAGAGCGGAAGGAAGGAAGGGCCACGCTGGCGCCAAGGCCGCGGAGAAATGCACGACGTCCAAGGTTAATCGATCTTTTGTTCATGGGTCTTGTTGAGGGTTAAAAATTAAAAATCTAGGATTAAACGGGCTCCATTAGTTGGCCAGTTAAAAAGCTTTACCGTCTCCACGCCGTTTCTGAAATGGAACACTCTCGATAATAGCATAAATGAGATCCTTCATTCCGCCACTATCCTTTAGAAGCTTTGCCATAACAGTATCGATGGTGGGGGCATCATAATATTCAACCCCCCGGCCAAGTGCATAAGTGAGAAGTTTTTCACTTAGGCAGCGGTAGAAATCTTGTTTGCGGGAACCTGCAAGGATGGTTTTGAGTTCCATAATATTGGAGAAAGTCTCTCCAGTGACGAGTTTGCCGGCGCTGTCGATTTCCTTTCCGTCTTGCTTATCCCGCCACTGTCCAAGAGCATTAAAGTTTTCAAGGGCGAGCCCGATCGGGTCCATGCGTTCGTGACACGATGAACAAAGTGGCTTTTCTCGGTGAACTTCCATGATTTGACGCATTGTGAGGGGTGCGTCCTGATGTTCCGCAACTTCTTCCAGATCAGGAACATCGGGCGGTGCAGGCGGTGCAGGTGTTCCTAAAATATTATCGAGGACGAAGAGCCCACGTTTAACTGGAGAGGTGCGAGTGGACTGTGAGGTTACAATTAAGAAGGTTCCCTGACCAAGAATGCCACCTCGTCCTCTTATCTGTTCGTTGAATTCAACCTTTCGAAACTCGTTACCTTTTACACCGGAGACTCCATAAAAATTAGCGAGGTTTTCGTTGAGGAAAGAATAGTTTCCATTGAGTAACTCCAATATAGGTCGATTTTTCAAAAGGACGTAGCGGAAGAACTCTTCGGTCTCTTGTTTCATATCTCGCCTTGTCCCGAGGTTGAAAACCCGATTGGCTTTTCGGCGGTCCCGCTCCTTGAGAATTCGGCGGGTATCTACATGAAGTCCTCGCAAGTCGCGTGTCTGAAGCCATTGGCCGACAAAGTTTTTGACCATACGATCTGATCTCTTATCTGCGAGCATTCGATCCACTTGAGCCCGAAGGTTTTTTCGTAGCTGATTTTTTGCGACAAGATCCAGCAAGATTTTGTCTGGAGCGGAAGTCCAAAGAAAGTAGGAAAGGCGGGAAGCTAGCGCATACTCATCGAGCAAGACAACCTTACCCGGATTGTCAGGCTCAACTTGGGTTTCACGGCGGAAAAGAAAACTAGGGGAGCTTAGGGTTGCTGTAACTGCCAGACGGACGCCATCCGAGAATTTTCCCTCCTTGCTTTTAGAGAGTGCGAGGTTTGTAATTTGGTTAATCAGCTTCTTTCTCGGTGGGCGTCGGAAGGCGCGGAAGGCAAAATTTTCTACGATCTTCCGCATGTAGGTAGCTTGTTCCTTTTCTCCAGCTGTAGGCAGGCCATCGATAAAGATTCGCTGAAAGCTTTCTGGATAAAGATTCCAATTGCCATCCGAGCCAAGGCGTCTCAGCTGGAAGCGATCAATCTGGATTCCAGAGGTTCCGCTCCCTTCACCATTTTCTCTAGGAATGACGACGAACTCAAAACGATGGTCGCCCTCTACGAGATCAAAATTCTGGAGGAAACGACTTCCGCGTGAAGTGTCAGAGTTGAAGTCGATCTCTAGCACCTTTTTCCCATCGATGAGCATCTGGAATTTGGCAGATTGCCCTTTCGGCTGTCCACCTTCGCTTTTGACAGTATAGGCAACTTCTAGAGAATATTGAGCACTGGTATCAATGATTCGTTTTGCGGTAACGGTTTGGGCGGCATTAGCCTCCATGAAACGAGCGGTCTGTCTGCCTCCGCGGTCACGGAAATCTCCGGCATCAATTATGATTGGTTTTGGCTTTCCTGCGTCAATTGGGAGAGCTGCTTCTGCAATCTCCTCTGCCGCGTTGAAATACTTTTCCATTAAGAGTGGCGAAATCGTGAGAACGTCACCGATAGTGTCGAATCCAAATCCCGTGTCATCGGGTGGAAAATTATCAGTTGTATTAAAATTCACACCTACGACGTCCGCGATAGTATTCCGATATTCCTGTCGGTTCATTCTTCGGATGGTAACGCGGCCTGGATCTGGGTTTTCTGGGTCGAGGGAAAAGATCCTTTGCTCAATCCAGGCGATCATTTCCTTCCGTTCCTTAACGGACGGCTGAAATTCCTCTTTTGCAGGAGGCATGATTTGGGTGCGAAGATTTTCCCAAATTCGTAGCCAAACTTGTTGATTTTGGAGAAGCGCAGCAGTGCTCGTGAAATCATCAAGGACGAAGTCACCTTTACTAGCACCATCGCCGTGGCAGTCGTAACAATAGTCCTGAAGAAGGGGCTCAATCTTTTGCTGAAATTCGATCTCGGCGGCTTGGTTAGTATCTCCTTCAGCGAGGCAAATTCCGACCATCAATGAGAAGGTCGAGAGGATCTTTGGGAGACGCGATAATATGATCATCAGAAGCCGGTGATTATTCAACGGTCCTGGAGACTGTATCTTTTCATCGAGGGATCAACTTATTGCAGATGATTTTGGTCTCGGGTAAGTTGCTTGGTTGAGAAAGCTTGAAAGGTCCTCGTCTTAGTTCAGATTTTTTTGATTCGGGGAGACGGTGATAGTGGTGGCTTTGTTTTCTGCGAAAAGCTCTTTTGCGATTTCATGAACTTCTTCTGCAGTGACAATGTTGAGGCGATCACTTTGGGAGAGGTGATGGTCGGCGGAGTGGCCAAGAAGAACATCGAGTGCTGCCATCCTTGCCCGGGCTGATGGGCTTTGATTGCGAAGGGCTTCTCGAGCTTCGACGTTTGCTTTGACTCTCTCAAGGGCGTCGGCAGGGATGCCGCGTTTAATGATCTTGGTGATCTCACCTTGTAGCTCACGATGGGCTAATTCTAGTTGGTCGGGAGCAGTGCCGAGGTAGAAGGCGAAAAGGCCAGTGTTTAGACCCAGGAATTGTGATGTGCTTACGTAGTAGGCCAGCCCGAGCTCCTCACGAATCCTAGTGAAGAGAGGCCCAGCCATGTCAGAGCAATAGGCGTCAATGAGTTCAAGTGCGAAACGGCGAGGATCATCTTGAGCAAGACCGGGGAATCCAATGGCAAGGACGGCTTGTTCTTTGTCCAGCTTGAGAGCGTGCTCCCCGGCCTGTGTGGTGGGTGAATCCCCGAAAGAGGGAGGGGTGCCTGCAGGGAGCGCACCGAGCGATTTTTCGAGTGCTTCCAGAGTTGCTTGAGGTTCAAGATCTCCGAAGAAGGCACAGACCATGTTTGTGGCGGTGAAGTAGTTCGAGTGCTGAGAGCTAATAGTGAGACGATCGAGCGACTTAAGGGAATCGACGGTTCCAGAAGATGGAACACCGTAACCTTGACCACTCCAGAGTTGGTGGCGCATTTCTCGGAAAGCTCGGCTGGCGGGGTCCTCAAGTTGCTCTTCGAGACCAGCGATTAGGGCCGCTTTTTCTCGCTCAATGGCTTCGTTGGGGAAGCTGGGTTCACGAATAATTTCACCTAGTAAGTCGACAATGATTGGAAGATCGTCGCGTAGACAATACGAAGAAAGCATAAGGGTGTTGTTGCCAGCTGCTGCCCCGATATTAGCTCCAAGATCTTCAAGGGTTTCGGCAATCTCTTGGGCGTCGCGCGCGCTTGTTCCTTTCGTAAGGAGCCGGGAAAGCAGAGAATTTAAACCTGCCGATTTCGGGGATTCCGAGAGCGACCCTGCGAGCAGGGAGGTTTGGCTATAAATAGCAGGAACAGTAGGGTCTCGTTGAAGTATCACACGAAGTCCGTTCGATAAAACGTGCTCGCTGATCTTTTCAGGGCCAGAAGTTGTAGCCAGAGAAGCTGATTCAGTGGTAAGACTTTCGGGAACCAAAGAAGTCACGGTGAGATTGTCTGCAGTCAGATATCTATCGATGGTCGTATGAATTTTTTCTACCGTCACTTTGGAAAGTTTTTGGATCGCAGAGCGGGTGTAATTCAGATCGCGAGCGCTGTGCCAATTTGAGGCAAGATCTGAAGCCCTCCCGGAAGCTGTTGTGAGGGTCTTAAATTGTTGCGAAGCGATCTGACGGAAGGCTCGGGCGATGGGGCGAGTGAGATCGGACCTTCTAAGATTTTCGATTTCTGAGAGAATCTCTCTTTCGACGGTTTTCGTATTCTCAGTCTCTACTTCAGCATAAGCACTTAAAATTCCGGGGCCATCGGCTGGCATCCAGGAGTAAGCGCCTATGGAGTGCGCAAGCGATTTTTCCTCACGGATTACTCGATAAAGTGGGGAAGCCCGACCACCACCAAGGACGACCGAAAGGAGTTCAAGGGCTGGGGCGTCTTCGTGTGTTAGACCAGGGATTTGCCAGGTGAGAGCGAGGTGAGTGTTTGGAATCGCGAACGAGCGGGAGGCGCGACGAGCTCCCATTTGGCGGGGCTCAGCGGGAGCGATGGTGGGAAAGGAGGCAGGGGGACGCAGGCCCTTGGCGAGCTCGCGTTCGATGATGGATTTGGCATCGATAGGATCGAAGCCTCCTGAAAGGACGAAAAAGGAATTGTGCGGGCGATATTTAGCAGCGTGGTAAGTCTTCATTTCATCGTAAGTGATGGCGTCGAAGAGGTCACGGTGGCCGATGACAGGATGGCGTCGGTTATCTCGTTGGTAGCAGGTGCGGAAGAGGAGTTGGGATGAGACGGAGTCTGGATCGTCGAGCCCCATCGCGATTTCGCGTCGAATGACCTCTTTTTCTTTTTCGTATTCGTCCTCGGGAAAAGTCGGTCGAAAGACCATTTCGATGAGCGCGGAAATGAAGAGGTCAAGCGACTTAGCCGGGCCATCGATATAGTAAACGGTACGATCGAAGGAGGTGTAGGCGTTCCACTGTCCTCCTGCGGCTTGAACCTCTTGTGACAGTGCTTCGCCAGAGAAGCGGTCAGTCCCTTTGAATACCATATGTTCTAGGAGGTGTGAGATTCCAGATCCAGCAAGGGCGGATTCGTGCTGTGATCCGGTTTCGACCCAAATTTGAGCGGAAATGACTTGGGACGTTATGTTTGGGTCCAGGATCGTGTCGAATTCGTGATCGAGGGTGACGAGATTTGCCGAACTGGCGGGGAAGTCCATGCCAGAAGATGGAGTTAGGAGGAGTGAACGTCCAATATCGAATTCAAGAATGAGACTCTAATGAAAGGGTGATTAGGATTTTTGTGTGAAAGTTCCTGACCCTGGTCCTAGAAAATGCTAACTACCTCATATGAACAAAAAGACGTTTCTCGTCACTGCGATCATCGGGTTTCTCTTCGTTGGAGGAGTAGGCTTTGGCCTCTATACGTGGAAAGAGAACGCCCCTTCCATCAGAGCGATCGCGATTCCTGTTAATGGACTGCCGACGGAATTATGCGAAGGTTGGGAGGCGGCTTTCCAGGAAGTTCTGAGTGATGAGGCGATCCTGCAGGATATTGCCGATGAGACGGAGTATGCAGAGAAGCTTGGAGTGCCGCCCGAAGAAGCGGTTTCACATCTCAAGAAGGCGATTGAAGTCGAATTCGTTAAGCGCAAAAACTGGATCCAGATCGGGTTGTGGGGTAAGAAAAGGCAGAATGAGGATTTAGAGAAGATAGTGGAACTCCTTCATGAGACAGCCGTCGAAAATATTGTGAAGATAGAACCCTCCTTTCAGCAGTATCTTGATGCAATTAAGAAGCAGCAGGCAGCAGCCAAGTCACGGCAACCGTGATTAGATTATTGTAATTATCTCACTTTCATCAAAGCGGACTTTGGGTGCATCCGCGTATTTGTCTCTGGAGCAACGATAACCCAGAGCACAGGCGACCGAAGTCGTCAGGCCTTTTTCCTCAAGTCCCAGAATCCGGTCGTATTCAGTCGGATTGATCCCCTCCATCGGGCAGGCATCGATACCGAGCACAGCGGCAGTTGTCATGAGCTGACCAAGTGCAATGTAGGTTTGGAGTTTGGCCCATTGAAGTTTCGCGGCATCGTCCATATTTTTAGTGAAGCCGACCATCATCTTACGGTAAGGATTCAGTTGGTTAATTTTGCCTCCACGAATCTCGATGCTGCGGGCAAGAAACCTGTCGATCTCCGCCTCTGTCATTGATGTCTTCGCAGTAAGAACGACGAAATGAGAGCAGTCGGTGACTTGCGCTTGTCCCCAGGAATGGGGGAGGAGCTCTTCTTTGATTTCCTTGTCACGAATAGTTACAAAATGCCACGGCTGTAGACCAAAGGATGAAGGAGTTAGAACCAATGAGCTGGCGATTCCCGACCAAATTTCGTCGGGAATGATCTTTGAATCGTCAAATTTTTTGGTGGCGTAACGCCACTGAAGTTGCTCGACAAGGCCCTGGGGTGAAAGTTGGCTCATATTGACGATCATTGCGCTCCAATCTTGATTGGCAAGGAAAGGCTTGGAATTTCCTTAATACCAAAATTGAACATGATCCCGTGTTCATCTTGGCTCCGGTTATTTCGAATGAAAAACCCGGCTGAGCCGACAAAGGAATCAAAGTCGTAGTGAATGTTGTATTGTTGTAACTCTAAGGTGCTGTCGACGAGTTCTAAGCGATGATGGGTTCCAATTCCCCAGTAGTCGTTGAGTCGAGTAAAGGTTTCTAGCACGATTCGGTCTGAATCCCGTAAAACCGGGTGATTGTTCAGGTGCCGATAGCCAACTTTGAATTCAAAGTCATCGTCCGGCATTAAGCGCATGGAAGAGGCGATCTCGGTAAAGTTATCGGTAGTAGAAACCGGGAACTGGGTTTCAAGATCCAACTCCAACCAGGGAACAGGGTTCCAACGAATGTCGTTGTAGAGATTTGAGAAATCGCGGTCGAGTTCTGGGTCTTCGATAAAAGCATCAAAATAAGTGTCCATCGTAAGCCAGTCATGCATTCCACTATCACGGCGGGTGACGAGGCGATTTCTCATGCCGAGGCGCAGGATGCTCCAGTCCTGGAGATCGTCAACAGCAGTGAAACGGCCGACTTGGCGTTGTCTGGGGCGACTGGTGGGAGTCAGCCGGTCGATACGTCCAAAAGACGAATCAAGATCGTTAGTCGAGAGCCAGCTCAGGGAGGAGTAGGGTTCGATAATATGGCGTGCTCCATCGATCCCCCATTTGTCACTTTTAAAATTAGGGAGAATTTTGTTGAATTTTGTTGAGACATCAATGTTAGCGGAAACGTGGGTTCGGCCGATAGAGTCATCTGGTCCCTGGACCGCTTGATAATTGGTGTGGCCGGCACCGAAGCGTGGCACGACGTTTAAATGGCCGGCTTTAATCGGGAGCGAGAATTCGTGGTAGGTATGGAAGCGGGTGAACCCACGATCATCAAGAAGTCGGCTGATTTGGTCGAATCGAGGATCGCCAGCAAGGAGGGCATCAGCTTCGCTCTGCAGACTATCCCTTTGGAATTTGGCAAGCCGCTCCTGGTAGATACCTAGTAAAGTTTGGCTTTCGTAAAGGAGTGGAGTATCGAGAAAAGGCTGCCGGATCCAATCGTGAGTGAACTCGGGGAGGCGGGTATCGCTTTGATAAAAATCATTGAGTCTGAGTCGTGTGCCAAGCTGAGTTAGGCTATTCGGGGACCGCTTGGTAAATCCAAGAAAGTTGTCAGGTGCTCGGTTGATACGAAAAAGAGAGGGGTCGAAATCCTCAAGATAGTATTGGTCACTTAGCAGGGTCAGATTGGCATCGAAAGAGTATCTTGAATCCGGGGTTTCGAGGAATGGAATACGGTGAACGAATTCAGCGCGGAACCGATTTGGCTTAATATTAGTGCGGTCGACTCCGGCACGTTCATCCTCAGGATTGAGATCGTCAATGTGGTAAATCTTTAGCCAACCATATCCATCTTTTGATTCTAGGCGGGTATCGAAAAGGTCTACACCCATTCCAAGTCCTTTATTAGAGTAGAGGTCGGCATGCCATTGGGAGAGAAGCCAGGCCCCTTTTTTTTCACCGGTTTCTAGATCGCTTTCGCCACCAAGCATTATTCCGTAACGGTTTTTAACAAAGGCTCCCAAGTTGGTCTGGCCACCAGGAGCAATGAGATAGCCTCGATTCGCATCAAATGGTTGAGCAAGGTATGGAAGCCATAGAAGATTTCTATTTCCGATACGAAGGTTAAAGTCCTTAAAAATGATCTTGTCGTCTGGAAAAATAGTTGCGCGTTTTGACTGTAGCCAGAAGGCTGGGTCCTCAGTGTCGTGTGTCGTTATGCCTGCGTCTTCTGCTACAAATACTTTCCGTCCATCACTCGTAATTTGGCGTATACTTTTTGCTTTCAGCATAATCGGAGAGAAGCCGAGCCGAAGATCCTTCGTTTCGAACGATTTGGTTTCGAGATTAAAAACCGAGGATTCACCGCGATAAACAAGCCCATCTTGGTATAGGCTTACGTTGCCACTAAGTTGAACCGTCTTCTTGGAAAAATTTGTAACAGCTAGGTCGGCATAGGCTTTGAGGCCGGTATCTGTATTAAGTTGGATGTCTCCAATGTAGCGCACAATGGTATCGGAGGCTTTTTGGTTGCCTTGGTTGAGAGAACCATCAAGGCGAATCGTTTTACCGTAAATTTCGACCCCGGATGGGAGCTCGGTAAATGGGGCTTGAGAAGAGTTTTTGAGAAGGTCGGAAATTGGATCCTCATCTGGCTCAGTGAGAGTATCAGGAGTCGGTGAAGGAAGGGGCGTAGGTAAGTCATCCTGGCTCGTAGCGAGAAGGAAGGTTAGGAAAAATAAAGCGAACGGACGACGCATAAAACCTGTGTCAGGCTAGAGAGGAGTCAAAAAACTGTCGATAGGATTTGCTGGAATTGTGCGGGATCGAGTCTAGGCTTTTGAATTGGATGAGAGAAAAATCAGTTGGTGTGATTGGAGCCTCGGGATGGATTGGGGGTTACTTGTGTCAGGCTCTTCTCGCAAAGGGGTGGAATGTCACGGGGTTTTCACGCTCCGATCGTGAGGACGGAGAATTGTCCTGGCGCAAATGGACGGGGGAGGGCGAGATTGATCTCGAAGGCTTGGGTGCGGTGATTAATCTGGCGGGAGAAGCGATCGACCAGCGATGGACCGATAAGAGGAAAATTGCTTTCAGGAAGAGCCGGGTTGATTTGAGCAGGGATCTTTCCAGTTCGATTGCAATCTCCAGTGTCGAGGTCTTGCTAAATGCCTCTGCGATTGGGATTTATGGTGACCGGGGAGAAGAAAGTCTTCCGGAGAGCGCTTCGGCGGGAGAAGGATATCTGGCGGAGCTTTGTCGGGATTGGGAATATGCCGTTGAAGTTCCAGAGGGAGTGAGAACCGTTTTCTTGAGGACCGGGGTAGTTTTGGGAAAAGGAGGGCGAGCCTGGGATAAGATGAGCGGCATTTTCAAATGGGGGATTGGCGGCAAGTTGGGAAACGGGAGACAGTGGATGCCTTGGATTCACTTAAATGATGAAATTGACGGGATTATTTCCTGTCTGGAGAAAGAAGTGAACGGACCTGTCAATTTGGTCGCTCCTGAGTCGGTGAGAAATATCGATTTCACCAAAGCAGTGGGCAAAGCGATGAAGCGCCCCACTCCATTCCCCGCACCTGCTTTCGCGCTGAAGTTGCTTTTGGGTGACTTTGCCAAGGAGGGACTCCTAGCCAGCACTAAGGTGGTCCCACAGGTCCTCCTTGATGCGGGATATGAATTTCATTTCCCAACAATCGAGAATGCGATGGCGGAATTGGTTTCGGGTTAGTTTTTGATCAAACGGAAGTCCCCGGCCTCCCTTACAGTATCGTAGGGCCGGCGGGTCAACTGTGCCGATTGTCTATTCTGCGTATTTTTCGTGCCACTCGCGGTAAACCTTGGGAGAGATTTCGGAGGGTTTGATTTCTGAGCGGCCGCCCCAGAACACGTTGGTGTAGCTCACCGGGATCCCGGCTGACGCAAGGTGTCGATCGATCGCAGCCTTATGCTCAAGCACTTTGTCTTTTTCGGTTCCGTGGACCACCCCCATGATATTAACGTCACCAAATTTTGGACCACCTTCTCGCCAGTAGGCGTGGGTCATGCAGTGGTGACGACCCACTTCTCCACCGGTTTCCATTTCACGACCTTTGGGGACGGCCCAGTGAAAGAGACCATTGAAACGAGTTACGCGCTTTCCGGTATCAGAAGGCTTGACGTGTTCGAGGAAGGTTGAGAAGCGCCCGATGACCTTCTTGCTGTCGAGGGTGCGGGCCACATCATAGAATCGCTCTAGCGAAACGCCGGCCATCTCGGCGCGGCGATCCCAACAATTGATGATGATTTCATCAGGAGCGAGTTCTTCCTTGAGGGCAAGGAGAACGTCCCACTCTTCTTGTGTTAGGTCGACGACAGTGGTGGTCATCATTTCAGCCGGGACATCGAGCTTGGCACCGGGCTCGAGTCCTTTGCGTCGAACGTGGCCAACGCCGAGAGCGAAGACTCCGTTGGCTGGCATCAAAATGAATTCTTCTGCCCCGACCAGATGTTTGAGGACGTTACCATGTTCTTCGAGGGATTCGCCCTGGGGAACCTTGAGCGTGGTCCAGAGGCGGTAGCTGGAACCGGAAATTTGGCGGTCGGTTGAGCGTATGACAACGTGGCCGGAAAAAGGGTCTTTCTTGGCCATGAAGTCGAAGGCATCGTTAAGCTTCTCTTCGGGGACGCGCCAAGCAACGAGTGCGCCGTGAGCCAGTTTTGTTGCTAGCATGGTCTGTCGAACCCGGCGAATCACTCCAGCTTCGAGCATCGCTCCTATTCGCTCTAGAACGAGGTTAAGTTCAACTTCGGATTTTTCAGCAATGATGGAGAATGGGTCCTGTTGGAAGCCCGAGACCAAGTCTTCGGAGACACTGAGAATCTTTGCGTTGATCGGGTCGTCGTGTTCGGTGGGGATATTTCTCATTGTGAAAGAGTTGCTTTTACGAATTGGTAGGCGGCTTCTTTATCAGAAATTCTTCCCTCCAGTTGCTCGGTTTGCAATTTAGAGAGAATCTTGCCGATTTTTGGTCCGGGGGCGATCTCGAAATTAAGGATAAGATCGTGTCCGGTGAGAAGTGGCTTCGGGATAAGAGGTTCTTTAGCGAATTCTTCTCTCTTATTAAGCACAAAGTCGTAGTTATCTCGTAAGCCGTTTGAGCTATCGCAGTCGACACGGTGGAGCTCGGTTTCCATGCTAAAAGTCTCTGCCGACATGAATCGTTTTAATTTGGCTACGCGCATTTCTCTCACGTGCATGAAGTGCATGTGGCGGGAAACCATGAAGGTGACATCCTCTATTGTTTGATTCGAATAGCGAAGGCGACGAAGGATTTGTTCGGTCATTTTGGCTCCCACTTTGTCGTGGCTATTGAAGCGAAGTCGTTCTGATTCGGAGTCCCAGGTTTGGGTAGCAGGTTTGCCAATGTCGTGAAGAAGAACAGCAAGCGCGAGGGGTAGAGGAGGCGAATCTAAAAGGGAAAGGGCAATACGAGTGTGAACGTAAACGTCACCTTCTGGGTGCCATTGTGGAGGTTGCTCACAGCCCTTTAGCTCGACGATTTCAGGTAGGAATTCCATGATGAGCCCGGACTCGACGAGGAGGTCAAGGCCCCGTGCCCTCTCGGGAGCAACGAGGATGCGTGAAAATTCGTCGCGGATTCGTTCAGGTGAAATTTGTGAGAGCAAAGGAGCGCATTCTTGAATGGCCTTCCAGGTTTGGGCCTCGATTTTAAATCCGGTGGTGGTGGAGAAACGAATCGCGCGCAGGAGGCGCAGGGCGTCTTCCTCGAAACGTTCTTTTGGATTGCCGATAGCGCGAAGGATTTTGGCTGCGAGATCGGCGCGACCACCTACGTGGTCGATAACTTTTTCGGTGAGTGGATCCTGAAAGAGGCCGTTAATGGTAAAGTCGCGGCGCTGTGCGTCTTTTTCGGGCGAGGAAAATTCGATGGATTCAGGATGGCGTCCGTCTTTGTAAGTGCCATCGGTTCGAAAGGTCGCGACTTCGATCATTTCACCTGCACCTTTCACAATAATGACGCCGAAGTGTTTGCCGACGGCATCTGATCTTGGAAAGAGCGCCTGCACCTCATCCGGTCGGGCCGAGGTCGCGAGGTCATAGTCTCTAGGAGTTTGTCCTAGAAGTTGATCTCGAATGGCCCCGCCGGCAAAGTAAACGACGTGACCAGCCTTCCGCAAAACAAGGGCGGATTGGAGGGCAAGTTCCTTCTGGGTGCTCATGGCGGGGACGGACAAAGTTGTCGCGTTGTGGCTTGTAGGCAACTGGAAAAGAAATCGTTTTAATGCAATCAGGTGATTTCTCGATGATATGGGGCCACAAGATTCACTTAAAAATAGTTAGGGGTTTACCGAAGGAGTAAAAAATTGGGGGAGTTTTCTGTAGGTTTTTAAGTTTGAGGGGGGGAGGGTATATTCTATCGTCTGTCTTCATGAAGTTTCCTCCCTCCCTCCTTTTCAGTATATTGCTGGGGAATCTTGTTGTTGCCGAACAAAAGACAATGCTTGAAAGCTTTACCGTTGCGCCAGGATTAGAGGCGAAGCTTTGGGCAGGAACGGAATTGCTGCATAGTCCTGTGGCGATGGATGTGGATGCCAGAGGGCGTGTTTGGGTGACGGAAGATTTGCAGGGGTCAGGTGAAAAGGATACGCATGCGCGCATTAAGATTCTTGAAGATACCGACCGCGATGGGAAAGCGGATTTAGTTAAAGAATTCGGTCCAACCTTTAGTTCAAAACCGATGGGAATCAGCGTTTTTGACAATAAAATAGTGGTCTCGATGGCTCCAAATATACATGTTTATAATGATATAAATCGAGATGATGTTTTTGATCCTAAAGTCGACAAAGAGGAGATCATAGCGAAGGGATTTCATGGACGAACCCATGATCATGCGCTGCATGCGGTGGTCCCAGGTCCGAGCGGAAAGTGGTATGTAAATCATGGTAATATCGGTGCTGATATTACCATGTCAGATGGGCGCGAGATTCATGCGAGTTCATATTATAGTCAAAACCCACAAAGCATCGGGCGAAAAAGTTTTGATGGGCGGATTTACGTAGGTGGGTTTGGGCTTCGCATGAATCCGGATGGCAGTGGAGCGGAGGTTATTTTTCAGAATTCCCGTAATGCACATGCAATGTCGGTGACTTCCTTTGGAGATGTTCTACAGGCCGATAATGATGATCCGGCTCACGCTCGGGCGGCTTGGGTGATGGAGCATTCGAACTTTGGTTATGCCGCGTTGGAGGATGGTAACCGCTCCTGGGAGGACTCGGCAAAGAGTTGGGAAAAAAAGACGGTGACTGCCGAGATTATGAATGATGCATATGAGAGGCATTCCAAGTCATCACTACGTCGTGACGAGGGACATTGGCGAGAGCATTTTCCAGGAGTGACTCCGCCGGGAAATCTTTGGGGTCCGGGAGCTCCAACGGGTGATTATTTCATTGAGGGAGATGAGTTGGGGAGGGAGTATCGGGGTAAGTATTTGGTTTGTGAGACCGTCCATCGTGCT
>TARA_B100001057_G_scaffold327678_2_pt1 | contig 38906 bp, 32 predicted proteins | sample TARA_B100001057 | Tara Oceans TARA_B100001057 (sample SAMEA2621839) | marine metagenome | biome: marine biome (ENVO:00000447); feature: surface water layer (ENVO:00002042); material: "saline water (ENVO:00002010), including plankton (ENVO:xxxxxxxx)" | depth 5 m | reverse complement strand
CAATTAAAAGCTGATCCGAAAACCCTTTAACGAGTTTGTCAGTTTCAATAACTAAATCTCCTAACCTCGGACCGGCTGGTATCATTATTTTAGTATTATCAATGGCTTTCTCTTGACCTTGGGCCAAAAGTTCCTCATACGCGGTTAAACGAGCTTTGCTTTTGGCCTGTCGCCCCCTGGGAGAAGCCCTAACCCACTCTAATTCCTCAGCTAGCGATCGCATACGAGAGGCGTCCTGACGGCCTTCTTGCTCCATTCGCTTTTGTTTTTGTTCCAACCAGCCCGAATAGTTTCCTTCGTAGGGTATTCCCTGCCCTCTATCAAGCTCGAGTATCCAACCAGCAACTTCATCCAAAAAATACCTGTCATGAGTAACTGTGACCACAGTACCAGAAAAATCATGGAGAAATCTTTGCAACCAACTAACAGATTCCGCATCTAAATGATTGGTTGGTTCATCAAGCAGCAACATGTCTGGGGAAGAGAGTAACAATCGGCATAATGCGACGCGACGCTTCTCGCCGCCCGAAAGAGGACCCACGTCCGCATTACTTGGAGGAAGACGAAGTGCATCCATAGCTATTTCAATATGCCTATCGAGATCCCATGCATTAGCGTTATCTATTTTTTCCTGAAGTTCAGACTGTTCAGCTAGCAAATCATCCATTTCTTCATCAGTCATCTCTTCCGCAAATTTTGCGCTCACCTCATTAAACCTGTCGAGTATCGCCTTAGTTTCTCCCATTCCTTCCATTACTGTTTCATAAACAGTTTTTCCCGCCTCAAGTTGAGGCTCTTGGGTTAGATAACCCACTTTTACATTATCTGCCGCCCAAGCTTCACCGGTAAATTGTTTGTCAACTCCTGCCATAATATTTAGTAAGGTTGATTTACCCGCTCCATTTGAGCCGAGAACTCCTATTTTTGCTCCCGGCAAGAACGAAAGATGAATATTTTTTAAAATTTCACGGCCACCCGTAAAAGTTTTTGATAACCCTTTCATTACATAGATGTATTGGTAGGCAGCCATTACACATTCTCCAAGTAATTCGTAGTCTTTATCTGGATTTCTGATAAACTTTTTATCGTTTTAAACTGTAATCAATGAACGCGCAATCTTGAGAAAAATTAAAAAAGAGGAAGAGCAATATGTTCCCTGAGACCAAAATCCGAGCAGTGGTCGCATCACCCGGAAATAGGCGTGTGGTTAGCATACGGGATATCAAGTTGCGGAGACCATTTTCTAACGAAGCGCTCGTGCGTGTTAAAGCCTTTTCAATGAATAGAGGTGAATTAAATCGAGCAAAAAATACCACTGATGATAAAATGCAAATTGGGTGGGATATAGCGGGGGTAGTTGAGATAGCGGCGGTTGATGGATCAGGTCCCAGAGCTGGCACTAGAGTGGTTGGGTTTTCAACACGGATGGAAGGTTGGGCTGAACTAGTCTCAATACCAGCGAAATATCTCGCTCCTGTTCCCGAAAATATCACCGACGCAGAGGCAGCCACATTACCCGTTGCTGGACTAACAGCACTTCACTCCATTGATGCAGCCTCTGGTTTAATTGGGAGAAAAGCACTCATAACCGGTGCAACGGGTGGCGTAGGCATGTTTGCGACCCAGTTAGCAATCATTGGAGGCGCAACGGTTTTTGCACAAATTCGAAATAAAGAGCAGATACCATTTATAGAATCGTTAGGGCCTTGCAAGCCAATTTTAAGCACAAATGGGGAGGGAATTGAGGATTGGGGACCATACCGGCTAGTTGTAGACGGCGTTAGTGGCGTTATTCTTGAAAGTGGAATAAGGTCTCTTTCACCAGATGGAGTTTGTGTTTGTTATGGCATCACATCCGCTCCTAAAATATCTGTTGATGTACGACCATTTATGTTTTCTGGAGAAGCTAAAATGATGGGTTTTTATTTATACTCTCAAGCAGAAAAGACTCCCCCAAGCGAAGGTTTGCGAAGGCTATTGAAGTTAATATCTGAGCAAAAGATAACCTGTGTGATCGAAAAGGAGGCATCGTGGGACGATGTTGGTATTATAGCGGAAGAACTTCTCAATAGAACATTCAATGGGAAGGCAGTGCTGCACATTGAATGAAGATTACATCCTTTCAAAAATCTTTTCACAGGATTATTAATCAGACCATCAAGTTTCCTTCGCTTTGATACGGTCTCTAATCGATAATATCCGTTCTGCCCTCGCCACCACTGGTACATCAATCATTTTACCCTCGAAAGCTACCGCACCATCACCAGCAGCCATCGCTGCGTCATAAGTGGCCACCATTCTTTCAGACCGATCTATTTCTTCGTCGGTTGGGGTAAATGCCTCATTTAGTATGGGGACCTGTTTCGGATGGATACACGCACCTCCATCGAATCCTAGTCTCCGCGCTATTAAGGCATTTGATTTAAATAATTCCAAATCAGTGAACTCAGCTATTGATCCTGGGTAACCAATCGGCAGTATCCCAGCTTCTCTGGCTGCCACTTGAACAGTTTGATAATAACTTAACAAAGACATTCCCTCTGGCTCAACCATTCCCATTTCGGCTGAAAAATCTTCCTGCCCTAATGCTATCGCAGATAATCTCTCAGACGAATGTGCTATCTCACGCACATTTGAGTACCCTCGGGGCGTCTCTATTAATGCCATTAGCTTAATATGCCCCTGTTGCATATCTCTCTCATTTTCTAGCTCTGTGATAATTTCTGCCAAAAACCCAATATGATCGGCGGACTCTACTTTGGGCAAAACCAGTCCATGGACTTCAGGCCATACCGAGGCCTCCAAATCGTCCACAGCCATTCGCAATGGACGGTTGATTCTAACCAAGACATCTGCACCACCTCTCGCAACCGTTTTTGCCGCACTTTGAACAAGGTTCCTTGCTCTTGGTTTTTCAGCGAGAGCGACCGCGTCTTCTAAGTCAATTTTTATGGCGTCTGCGCCTCTTTCATGCGCTTTCTCGATAAACTTTTCGCTGGTAGCGGGAACGTAGAGCATCGACCGCCAGATAGGAGGCGCAGCCTTTTCCATCTTCATTATATAACTCCATCCTCTTTTAATTTTGTCAATTCTGAATCAGGTAGACCTAGTTCCCCATATATTGAGGTGTTGTGCTCTCCAATCTCGGGGGCCTCATTCCGCATTCGCGCAGGGGTCCCTGACATTCTCGGAACCGTTGCATGCATTGGAATTCTGCCACTTTTAGTATGCTTATCTGGCAATTCAACGAGAGAACCTCTTTCCTGAACATAATAACTTTCCATCAATTGAGCTACATCAGCAACGGCCCCAACCGTTACATCAGCTTCTTCAAATATTGTCAAACACTCCTCCTGTGTTTTAGCCATCATAAAGTCACCTACAATCGGATCTAAGAGATGGTTATTTTGCACACGGTCAGTATTCGTTTTAAATTTTGGGTTATTGATTAAGTCTGCTCTTCCTATCGTTCTCATCAACCTCTCAAACATAGCCTGCATGGATGCGGATAATGCAACAAACTTTCCATCTTTACATTGATAGACATTTCTAGGTGCTGTTGTATTCGATAAGCTACCGGTGCGTAATGGAATTTCCTTCGATATTGAATATATCGCAGCCATCGGACCTAAGATTGATAATATTGGTTCAAAAAGGGATAAATCTATAACCTGCCCTTCTCCGTCTTTTTGTTCTACTTCTCTTATAGCCACCATGATAGCAAAAGCACCATAAAGCCCAGCAATCATATCAGCCATTGCTAGAGGCGGTAGAACTGGCGGACGATCCCCAAAACCATTCATTGCAGCAAAACCAGACATTGCTTCGACTAGGCTTCCAAAACCTGGTTTATGGCTCCATGGACCTGTTTGACCCCAACCAGAAATTCTAACCACAGTAAGTTGAGGATTTTTTTCTTGCAGTAAATCGGGACCAAGTCCCCATTTCTCTAATGTTCCTGGCTTAAAGTTTTCCACGAGTACATCAAATTTTTCAACAAGCTGTAAAAGTATTTCACGGCCTTTTATTTTCCGAAGATCTAAGCTGATACTTTTTTTATTTCGACAGTATACCTTCCAATGTGTGCTCACGCCATCTGTTGTCCAATTCCTAAGATCGTCACCTGATCCTGGTTTCTCAACTTTGACTACTTCTGCCCCATAATCTGCCAATACATGCGTTACCATATTACCAGATACCAATCGAGATAAATCAAGTACCCGGATACCTTCCAGTGGGACCTTTGCATCGGGGCGAAATTCTTCGTGAGACAGAAATTTAGTCATATTATTTGCTCGATCATTTCCTGCGACAACCATTCAAAAACTAGAATAATAATGATAAAAAACAAAATTTGAACCTATCAAGAGAGAGGGGCATCGAAAAGACCATGTGTCTTCTCAACCTAGGATTATTATGGCTATGTTAGTTTTTCTGATTTTGTTGCGGATTCTGCACTCTGAATAATTGACAAAACCCTAGAAACTTCCTGTTTGGTAGTATTAAAGCTTGTTACAAATCTCGCAGATATCATCCCGTCCTTTTCTCCCCAAGAATAGAATAAACAATTTTCCTTTTTTAAGACATCATTAAGTTTTGTTGGCATTTGCAGAAAAATCATATTGGTTTGAACTTCGGCTAAAAGAGTGACTGATTTAATTTTGCCCAATCCTTGTGCTAATTCACAGGCTCTACGGTTCGAATTCTCGGCAAGGTCAATCCAATAGTTTTTCTCTAGATAGGGCACTAACTGCGAAGATAAAAAACGAAGCTTGGAGAAAAGGTGTCCTCCCCGCTTCCTCCTGAATTCAAAATCAGCTCCTTTAGAAGCATCAAAAAAAACTACCGCCTCTGCGGCAAAAACACCATTTTTTGTCGCTCCCAAGGAAAGTATATCAACCCCAACCCTCCAAGTGCAGTCCGCTATTTTCGCGCCAGTTGAAACAATCGCATTTGCTAGTCGAGCTCCATCCATGTGAAGTGGTAAATTATTCGATCGACAGACTTCTGAAATTTCTGAAATTTCATCGGCAGTATAAATTGTTCCTAACTCAGTAGCCTGAGTAATACTAACTACTGCTGGTTTAGCTCTATGAACAGCAGGAGCTGGAGAATGATTTTCTAGCCTGTCGCGCAAATTAGTGGCAGAAAATTTTGCGTTTTCTCCATCTAATAAAGTAAGCTTACCACCTCCTATATAAAATTCGGGAGCAGCACATTCATCTTCTTCGATATGTGATTGAGCATGACAAAAAACTTGTCCGTAGGGTGGAGAAACAGTTGCTAATGCCAGAGCATTTGCTGCAGAACCTGTGGCCACAGGGTATATCAATACTTCTCGTTCGAATATTTCATTTGCAACTAATTGCAATTTTTCTGTATACGGGTCCTCACCATAAGGCATGCTCGAGATATTTGCTGCTTCAGTTAAGGACGATATAATTTTTGGGGCAACTCCAGCTGTATTATCACTGGCTAGATTAATAACTTTTTCCAAACTTCAAAACCAATCTTCGATTATCGTAGCTGAAATTTCAGTTCTCCAATTTGTTGTCCAGTCTCCGCATCGAATACTAGAACATGGGGAACGCCATTTTCGGGGTTTACTTTAATAAATAATTTACTTCCATCGGCGGTAATACCATTGACCTTAGCGTCTTCAGTAAGGTCAATTATAGTGGTCCAAGGCCTGGCTGTGTCCTTTGAAGACTTATCGATTACCCGACTAGCTATTGTATAAACAACCACAAACAAGCCTACAACAATCATGATTCCCATCAAAACAACCAGAATCGTCAAAATTCGCATAGATTTTGATTTTGGGTTCTTCAGATTGTTCTCAGTTTGGTTTAAGTTTGTTCCCATGGCTTCTTTCAACAAAAATAAATTGAAAATTAGTGTAGATGAAACTGATCTAAACTCCAATAGATCAGTGCGTCTAGATCGTTGGTTAACTGACCGTATCGCCAATAACTCTGACTTCCCTAAAATTTCACGGACACAGTTAAAAAATCTAATACACAGCAAATGTGTGAGATGTGATGACAAAATAATAGAAGATCCATCACTCCCTATTAGATGTGGACAACTCTATACTATTCATGTCCCAGAACCAAAACCTGCAACACCTCAGCCAGAAAACATAGAATTGAATATTGTACATGAGGATGAATATTTGATTGTGATCAATAAGTCGGCTGGAATGGTAGTTCATCCTGCACCCGGCTCCTCAAAGGGGACAATGGTCAACGCACTTCTTTCGTATTGTGGAAACACTCTTTCTGGTATTGGGGGTGTTCGAAGACCAGGCATAGTCCATCGGCTAGACAAAGACACTACTGGATTATTAGTTGTGGCAAAATCAGATGAAGCTCATCAACACCTAGTACATCAATTTGCTGCCCAAACGATTAAAAGAACCTACGAGGCAATTATATGGGGGGTCCCAGATAAACCGACCGATAGAATATGTTTTCCTATTGGACGTAGCCGCGCAAATAGAAAAAAAATGGCTGTTGTTCCGAAAGGTGGGAAAAAAGCGGCAACTAACTATGTATTAAGAGAGCAATTCGGTGCCACTGCAAGTTTAATTGTATGTAAGCTAGAGTCAGGAAGAACACATCAAATTCGTGTTCATCTCAACCATATTGGGCATTCGTTAATTGGCGATCCACTTTATGGAGGTAGCAGAAAGATATCCACCAGAGACGACCCCAACTTAAAATTTGCAAAGGAATTTAAACGGCAGGCACTTCATGCAAAATCCCTGGAGTTCGTCCATCCATTCAAACAGGAGCGGATTCGTTTTTCAGTTCCATTACCGAAAGACATGCAGACCCTCCTGGAAGGTTTGAGAAGATCGTTATAACCAACAACACGGTGAATTAATGTATCGATAACGACAATTGATGAGGAAAATAGACCATGGTGCAATTTTTCATAAAAAAGTTGGAAAAAACACTTTAAAATGATAGTATCACACCCCATATGACGGGTGAGATAATGGTTGCCACCCGTTGTGTTGGGTTCTAGGAGTTTTAAAATGGCGTCGAATATTGCCGTAATGCCGAAAATCAGTGTTGAGGGGAATCTCTCTAGGTACTTAGAGGAGATACAAAAGTTCCCTATGCTACAAGCATCAGAAGAATATATGCTGGCGCGTAGTTGGCGGGATCATGATGACACTGAGGCAGCTCACAAACTAGTCACCAGTCACCTTAGATTGGTGGCCAAAATAGCTATGGGATATCGCGGGTATGGTCTGCCGGTGGCGGAACTAATTTCTGAGGGTAACATAGGCATGATGCAAGCAGTTAAACGTTTTGATCCTGAAAGAGGATTTCGCCTAGCAACCTATGCTATGTGGTGGATCAAGGCATCGATACAAGAATACATCTTGCACTCTTGGTCGTTAGTAAAAATCGGGACAACTGCTGCCCAGAAAAAACTATTTTTCAACCTACGAAAATTAAAAGGGCAAATGCAAGCCATAGATGATGGAGATTTGTCACCTGAAACCGTCACAGCCATCGCAGCTAGGCTTGATGTCTCGGAAAAAGATGTTGTCAGTATGAATGGCAGACTCTCTGGTCCAGATCACTCACTGAATGCGCCAAAAATAGTAGATGGTGATGGCGAATGGCAGGATTGGCTAGAGGACGAGGGAAAGAACCAAGAGCAGATATTGGCCGAAACTGAGGAATTAGATGCAAGGACCAAGTTATTGAACGAGGCTCTGGAAAAACTCGATAGTCGCGAGCGTCATATTTTATCTCAACGAAAACTGATTGATACACCCAAAACATTGGATGAGCTCAGCAAAGAATACAGTGTAAGTAGAGAACGGATTAGGCAAATTGAAGCACGTGCTTTTGAAAAATTACAAAAATATATAAAAGATTTGGCGATTAATAATAATCTTTGGCCCGAATAGCGTTTAATCGACCTCTACGTTACCCACCGTTGTCAGTGTTTGATCTGGTATCATTATTTCCAGAGACACCATCACCCCATTCCTCGATTAGCTTATTTTGCCGTCTTTTCAATCGGTCCACTGATAGTTCTATTCTCGCAGATAAAAACATGGCTACAACCGATGGGGCTATTAAAAATATAGTCCAACCAGCTGCGGCAGCCCCAAGAACCATCAACCAGCTAAACGGGTCCGCAAAAAGACTAAAAGCCATGTCGAACGAATGATCCTTAGTCCATAACATCGTCAGCAATGGCAATAAACCCAGGAAGTTCATACAACCCACGCTCAACGTTTTATATTTTTCTCTCCGCCTATCGGTTGCATAGGCAATGAAACTAGGTATCATTCCTGCCATCAATACCAAAACTGTTGGCAGTGTAAACACTAGTAACCCGACAATAATTAGTATTATTATTGCCTTAGTAGAAGACGCGCTGGCAGAGCTAGTTGCCATGGTTTATTAACTTCCTCATTCCAATCCTTTCCATGCAAATATGAAGAGGAGATCTATACTAAATAAAGCATTACAAAAACGGTTGCCCCTATACTACCAATTACACCGGAGATGACAGCAGCCACTTGCTCACCTAATTCTCCAGCTAAATTCTCTTTTTGTTCTAGACCAATATCCATTCTATGAATTTGCGCCGAACACTGTTTATATTCTTGTTGGGCCTTACGATAATTTTCTTTATCGAGATCTATCACTTTATTATCATCTAGGATTCGCATTAGTGCTACGATAAAGCCTGTTTCTGAGGCTTGCACAACCTGGCGTTCTATCTGTTCTCTGAGACGTATGTTATTAAATGCATCGACAGCAGGCTGGGTGAGATCTTTTAGCCACAAACAAAGATTAGGAGCAGATCCATTACTATAAACCGACTGTACTCGCGCCAATATTCTCATTACCTTCAAGGCTTCATCAGCCGGTCGATTATCTTTGTGTGTTAATGGTCGTAAAATTCGTTCATCAATATGTTCTGAATGTGCTGCCAAGAACGCCGCTATATGCCTGTCTATAGGCATCGGCGGTAGGTTTTCGTCATGTGCCACAGCCTCTAACGCCGGTATTAATTCAGATGTCTGTGTGATATAGAGATGTTCAATCATTGGGCTAATACAGTGACCATAAGGGTTAAGCTCATAAAGGCAACGTTCGATGCCAAACCCAGGGCCGGGTAGCGCTACCATAGGTTGGATTTTTTCTAAAGTGCCGTAAATGTTCATTAATTCTGTTTTTACACGCCCTTGAAGCGCAAGCCACTGCTTTAGAATTCCAGAGGTAATAAGATCTTCAACTTGTTTCCTTAAAATATCATCTTGAAAAACAACGGCAAGTGTCGGACCAATGCCATCTATGTGGCTAGCAAAACCTTTATGTCGGATTGGTCCAGAAGCATCCAAGGCCATAACGACTTTGGCAACTAGTCTTGCATCATCAGCCCTGGGGCTAGATTGGATTGCCTGTGCGGTGCCAGCGGCCTTGTTCAGATTATTCAAAATAACCTCATCGTTAAGGCTTCGGCGGATCCAGGTATCAAAATCTTGTCCCCTAATGACGTCGCCAGCTATCGGCCAATTTAAACTCAAACCATGAGCAGCTGATCTAACGTTTTCATGTTCAAAGCCACCAATTGGTATTGGTCTAGCTGCTTTTGCAGGAAGCTTAACTTGTTTGGGTGTTAATCTTCGCCCACTTACCCACAACTGAACATCTGCCAGTGGCCATCTTTCGGCTAAATCGTCCGTTAGTAATCCTCGCAATAGCTCCATCATATTCATCTGAATACGATGGTTGCCTACAATATTTGCATAGGATCCGGTATTGATTCTATTTAACATAAAACTATACGGATCCTCTATTTGAGGAACTGGATTCCGACCAATTAAGAGACTCAAAAGTGTTACGCCCAGTGCAAAAAGGTCATCTGCCGGCGTTCCCACACCCCGCCCCATTTCTACTGCTAGGCCACACTCTAAACTCTCAAATATTAGCGGTTGATTATATCCAGGGGGAGCTGAAACACATTCCCCCAACATAATCAACCTAGCACTGTCATCACTATAAAAAAGATTAGACGGTCTGATATTTCGATGTGTTAAGCCTCGAGTTGCAAACTCTCGCAACGTAGCGACGGCCGGAGTTAGGAAACCAGTGATAATCTGATCATCAGTTAATGGAGTGATTACAGATTCCATAGTTTCAAAAACCCGACTACCGGCGGGTTTTTCAAAAATCAGAACCGGCTGTCGTCGACCTGAAGTTGCCCAATTCACCACGCCTGAATCTATGCATTTCACTAGACCGGTGCCTGGAAATCCGTCTAACGCAGTAATCTGATCCATTCGCATCGGTATACTCGGCTCGCAAATCATCGCCATTAAATCACCTTGAGGTTCTCCAAGATTCTTACATGCATAAGCCTTTCCAGAGGGCGAGTCATACCCAGCTAGTGGTACTGAATCGTCAATTTCAAATAATTCTTTTAGAATTACCGGTGCCACCAGTCTGTCTCCAAGAATAGTATTTCAACTAGCCACTAAAATTTTTCATACAAGTATCTCATGTGATGCTCAGTCGGTAAATGGATCTTTAACTAAAATAGTATCCTCACGTTCGGGACTAGTCGACAAGAGTGCAACCGGTGCCTCTATGAGCTCTTCTATCTGTCGTATATATTTTATTGCGTTTCCTGGGAGTTCAGACCAAGAGCGGGCTCCCCGCGTGCTTTCTGACCAACCTTCCAAGGTTCTATAAATGGGTTTGACTGCTGCTTGTTGACGGGTTCCACTTGGGAAATAATCTATTATTTCTCCATCAAGTTCATAAGAGTCACAAACTCTCAGTTCATCGAATCCATCTAGAACGTCCAATTTGGTAAGCGCTATTCCTGTTATTCCGGATGTTTTTATAGCCTGTCTAACCATAACGGCATCAAACCATCCACAACGACGTTTTCTTCCAGTAACAACTCCAAATTCATGACCGCGTTCACCAAGCGTTTGTCCTATCGCATCCGTAAGCTCACTTGGAAAAGGACCACTACCTACTCGTGTAGTATATGCTTTTGTAATACCGAGGACATACCCAATAGTAGTCGGACCAGTCCCTGATCCTGTTGCAGCCTGACCTGCGATAGTGTTCGAGGACGTGACATATGGATAAGTTCCATGATCTACATCAAGCATAACCCCTTGAGCTCCCTCAAATAAGATCCGCTTATCCATGTGGCGAAACTCATCTAACCGACGCCACACCGGTTGGGCGAACTTTAAAATATCGGGCGCTAAATTCTGGAGGTACTCATATGCTTTCTCAGCCGATGCTATTTCTTCACCAGCCTCCCTTAAGAAAATGTTATGATAAGAAAATTGCTCTTTAAGCTTCAATAGTAAATCATCTGGATTATTAAGATCAGAAACTCTAATAGCACGTCGGGCAACCTTATCCTCGTAGGCAGGACCAATCCCTCTCCCGGTAGTACCTATTTTCTTCTCCCCACGGATCACCTCCCGCGCTTTATCAATACGGCGATGAATATCGAGAATAAGAGATGCATTATCTGCTAGTATAAGAGACTCAGGTGATATATTTACGCCTTTGTCAGTAACTATCTTTATCTCATCTAGAAGTGCTTGAGGGTCAACCACCACACCCGAGCCAATCACTGACATTTTTTGGCGAACTATGCCCGAAGGCAACAAACTTAGTTTATATGTTTGATCGCCGACTACCAGAGTGTGTCCCGCATTATGGCCACCTTGAAAACGAACCACAACATCGGCTCTTTCAGATAACCAATCAACAATCTTGCCCTTACCTTCATCGCCCCATTGAGCTCCAATAACAACTACATTTCGCATCTATTTATCCTAGATAAAATTTCTATTTTTTAATTAAGGTGGCCTCGACTTGTCCATTCTTCAAAAAGTGGGAGCAACCTAGACGTTCTGCCTCTGTTCGTTCATCAATGATCTCTTCAAGCCCAATGACAGTTAACCAACCAGCCGCCTGGAAATCCATGATAATTTTTCTATTTGTGTTAACCGGAATTAATAATCTATTTTTTTTTGTTGGCTCATTCAAGGCCCTCAATAAAGTCTCTATGTATAGCGAGAACCCACAAGAACTCTGCGATGAGCCGTCTTCCAGCGAATAACGTCCCCCTCTGCCCAGCTCACCTCTAATCCCCCTAGAAAAGAAACTAAAACCAATACCATTATAGTATTCAAATCCGCGATTTTCTATTGGGTCTATGGTCACTTCCGCTATATCACTTTCAGACGATATTAACGAAGCTACATTCTCCAAACGGTCTATTATCTCTATCGCTTCAATCGGTAATGTCAGTTCGCGGAGTTTTTTTATACCGACCTCCCAAGCACCAACTGTAGTCATTATGTTACTCAGAAGAGTTGCGTTTTTACCCGAAAGACCTTCCACAGCTTTTATATCTTTTCGATCTAAAGCCCCCCTAAGCTCTAGTGAAGAAGCGGGGTCCAAGCCTGCTGATCTAAGAATCAATGGAATAAGTGCTGGTGCAGTTATATCGATAGAAATATTTTTTGTACCCAATCTTTTCAATGCATCAAGGGCGATTTGAATCACCTCTAGATCAGCTGTTACAGTGTTTGGGCCGATAAGTTCCGCTCCTACCTGAACTAATTCACGATCCGGGTTAAGATTATCTGGATAGACTCGAAGCACTTCCCCAGAATAACATAATCTAAGTGGACGTTCCAGATGGGCGAGCCGGGTAGTCGCTATGCGAGCCACTTGCACTGTCATATCCGCTCTGATTCCCATCATTTTTCCTGATGCTGGATCCATCAACCGGAAAGAGTTTTCTGTCATAGAAACTCCAGCACCATTAAACAGCGAATCTTCAAATTCAACCAATGGGGGTTTGATCCGCTCGTACCCGTAAGCCTCACACCGTTCTATGATAGAATGAACAATAAAAGATTCATGGGCCGCCATTGATGGGAGTTGGTCTTTAAAACCTGCAGGCAATAGGGCCCTGTGGGGCAACCTATTTTTTTTTTCGATAAGTGACAAAAGATAGCCCCTTCGACCAAAAATCTAATCCGTAATAATGTCCTACAGATTTTTTCATACGCCGGCAACAGCAGGGATTATTAATTCACTGTTGACGGATGAAAGTTTTAAGCCAAACTTTAAGTGTTATACTGTTTTTTTGAAATCTGGGTAAGCTGGAGAAAGTATGTGACCAATTGCGTTCATGACCATAGTCGATGGGGAAATGGAGATCAGATTGGAGCGGCAGGGCACTTTTTAACTCCAGAAAAGACACTTTCTGCACTAAAACAAGTAAAACAAGGTCGTATTATTGATCTCAGCCACACTATCGAAATGGGCGCTCCCTTTATGGCCCCTAACCAGACCCCTTACATAATTTCTTCTTCTGCAACAGCCAAGAATAGTATGAAAATTCGAGAAGAAATGGGGGCAAAAAATAAAGTAGGCGCTAATTTAGAACGTATTGAGATGACAACCCACGTTGGTACACATATCGACTCACTTGGTCATTTTTCAATTGGAGAACATCTTTATGGTGGTCACACAATTGAGGATAGTGTTGGTGACTGGGGACTTCTTAATTTGGGAATAGAGAATGTCCCACCAATAATTACGAGGGGCATTTGTTTGGACATATCAGGGCTGGATGGAGGAGATCATCTCGAAGCTGGACGTGCGGTCACTACCGACGATTTGAAGAGAGTATACGATACTGCCAAAATAAACCCACAAAAAGGAGATATGGTTTGCTTGAACACTGGGTGGGGTAAGTATTTCATGTCAAATAATGAGAAATATTTGGCTGGCGAGCCTGGCCTAGATTTAAACGCAGCCCAGTGGCTTACAAAACACGATACCATCGCCATCGGAGCTGATAATATGGCGGTAGAGGTGCTTCCAGGCACCAATCACCCCGAGATAATGATGCCGGTTCATCAGCATTGCTTGGCTGAGGCAGGTGTTCATCTTGTTGAAAATTTAAACTTATCCGAGTTAACTAAGACCGGGATTTCTGAGTTCTGTATAATAATCCTTCCAATAAAATTGAAAGGGGCCACTGGCTGCCCCGTACGACCAATAGCTGTCATTTAAGACCTAGCTTCTAGGCAGGAAATCGTATTGCATTTACTCTTACAACCTGAGGCAAAGCACGAACAGCAGATAATACTTCGTCATTAATATCACCTTCTATCTCTACGAGCGCCAGAGCCTCGCCACCGCTATCGCGACGTCCCAAATGAAAAGTAGCGATATTTATTCCCTCATTTCCCAATAGAGTTCCTAACGCTCCTATAAAACCAGGCTTATCGTAATTCCTTATATAGAGCATTCTCTTCGCAAACTCTGCCTCCACCTTAATACCTTGTATATCGATAAGACGCGGTTCTGTTCCAGCAAATAAAGTACCTGCAATCACTCGAGTACGGGTTTGCCCCTCTACCGTCAATCTGAGTAGTGTTTGGTAGTCACAAGGTCTTTCATGGCGGACCGTGCTGAAAGAAATCCCCCTATCCTTTGCTATTATTGGGGCGCTAACCATGTTAACGGTATCCATGTTTGGTTTAAGAAGACCAGATAAAGCAGCTGAAACTATAGGTGCACCGTTTAGCGAAGACGCCAAACCTTCGAACTCTATGTTCACCGATTTTATGGCATCATCGCCCACTTGGCCGACAAAACTTCCAAGAAACTCAGCTAACCTCATGTAAGGTTTCAGAATAGGCGCCTCTTCTGCCGAAACCGCTGGCATGTTAAGTGCATTAGAGATTGCTCCAGTTAAAAGATAATCCGACATTTGGTCCGCTATCTGAAGTGCAACTTTTTCCTGTGCTTCGATGGTAGCTGCCCCTAAGTGAGGGGTTGCAATTAGACCAGGAACACCAAAAAGTATATTTTCCTTAGCAGGCTCAGAAGCGAAAACATCGAGAGCGGCACCCGCAACATGTCCATTTTCAAGCGCAACCTTTAAATCAGTTTCTACAATGAGACCTCCGCGTGCGCAGTTTATAATCCTAACACCTTTTTTCATCTTCATTATTGAATCTGCATTAACCAAACCTTTGGTTGTTTCGGTCAACGGGGTGTGGAGAGTAATAAAGTCCGACTCACTAAATAGTGTTTCTTCATCGACTTTACGAACCCCTAATTCTGTAGCTCTCTCTTCTGTTAAATATGGGTCGAATGCTAAGACTCGCATCTTAAGACCCTGTGCTCTATCGGCAACAATTGAACCAATATTGCCACAGCCAACTAGCCCCAAATTTTTCCCAGTAAGTTCCGTTCCCATAAACCTAGACTTTTCCCATTTTCCCGCCTGGGTTGATCTATCCGCTGTTGTAATTTCGCGTGCAAGACTGCAAATCATTGAAATAGCATGTTCAGCTGTCGTCACAGCATTTCCGAAAGGTGTATTCATCACAACAACACCAGCTGCTGATGCCGCGTCTACAGCAATGTTGTCAACACCTATGCCGGCACGTCCAACGACTTTTAAGTTTTTTGCCCTAGCGATAACTTCCGCTGTCACCTTTGTTGCCGAACGTATGGCCAGTCCGTCATAGCCTTCAATTTCCGATAGCAGCTGTTCATGGGTTAACCCTATTTTTCTATCTACTTCTAATCCTCTAGATTCAAAAATCTCTGTAGCATTCGGACTTAATTCGTCACTTATTAAAACACGAGGCATAAAGTTTTTCCTTTGATATTTTACCTAGTACGAGGATTTGACTTCCTCGTAGGCCCAATCAAGCCACGGCAATAAAGCCGAAATGTCATCTACCTCAACCGTTGCGCCACCCCAAATGCGTAACCCGGGAGGGGCATCACGGTAACCATTGATATCGAAAGCTGCCGAATTTTCTTCTAAAATAGACTCAATTTTCTTAGGGACAGCAACCTGATCTTTTTTTCCCAAGGATTGGAACCAGGGGTCCACTATCTTCAAGCAAATAGACGTATTGGATCTGGTATCTGGAAATTTTGCTAAAAAATCTGCCCAGTAACTATCCTTAACCCAATGTTCAATGATCGATAGATTATTATTACTTCTTTGAATGGAGACCTCAATACCACCTATCTCTTTGATCCAGGTTAAAGCGTCCAACGTATCTTCTACGCAAATCATTGAGGGCGTGTTAATTGTCGCACCTTTAAAAATTTCCTTATTTAGCGACCCTTTTGATTTTAATCTAAAAATCTTTGGAATTGGCCATTCTGGCGTGTAAGTTTCTAATCGCTTTATCGCCCTCGGGCCTAGGATAAGCATGCCATGGGCACCTTCCCCACCGAGTACTTTTTGCCAAGAGAAGGTGGCAACATCAATCTTATGCCAGGGGATTTGTTGCGAAAAAACCGCACTAGTGGCATCACAGATCGTTAATCCCTGCCTATCAGAAGGAATCCAATTCCCGTTAGGAACTCTTACGCCCGATGTCGTCCCATTCCACGTAAATACCACATCATGAGAAAAATCAATCAAACTTAAGTCAGGGATAGCACCGTAATCTGCAGCGAATACTCGCGATTCTTTCAATTTGAGCTGCTTTGTAGCATCCGCCACCCACTCATTGCCAAAACTTTCCCATGCTAGGAGGTCCACTGGTCTTTCACCAAGCAAAGACCACATGGCCATTTCAATGGCACCTGTGTCAGATGCAGGAACTATTCCTAAAAGCCTGTCCTTTGGGAGTTCTAATATCTCACGAGTTAAATTTATAACATCGCTTAACTTTTTTTTCGCTGCAGTCGATCTATGCGATCGCCCAACACAAGCTCCGTTCAAAACCGCGGGGGTCCAACCCGGCCGTTTAGCACACGGACCAGACGAAAAAAAGGGGTTCCGCGGCAAAGCCGTTGGTTTCATTGTATGTTCCTTCGAATTATACACCACTTGGTGGGAAGTGGTCGCCCGCTGAGATACCTATGCTCATCGCACAATAAGTCAATTATTTTTTTCATATAATATGGCGGTTTCTTTCATTTAATCTATGAGCTTAGAACCGCATAACTGCTCGGGAAAAGGAATAAATTAGCTATTATCGAAACGACATTTATTGGCATGGATATTGCTTGTGTTTTGCAGGTGGAAAGATTACTTGGAGCACAAAATGTCGGACGTTTATGCTAATAAATATAAAGGGATAAAAGTCGATACAAAATCATCGCTGAGCGAAGCGGGCGATATCTCTGGCGTCAGTCATTTGGACTTTGCGCATTCTGATAAGGACGCGCCGAAAACAAATAAAAATGGGTTAGTCGCCAATCAAAGATTAATGAAATCCCTTCCAGATGAAATACAGTTAGCCGTTTCTGAGTGGGCCCTTCAATTGAAACATGTACCCTGGAAATTGAGGCGGCGCGCGATAAAACGATTCTCTGAGTCATTCGCAGATAATTTTTTGAATATCATGCCTGAATTGAGTGATGAGGAGTGCGAGAGCCTAGCCCTTTTAGGGCTTACCTGCCTTCTGGAGGAATTAGATACCGGAGCCCCTGTAACAAATCAACATCAAGCAAAATGCTACCTTGAGAGCTTTCACGACTATCACAAATCGTTAGGGGAAGCTTTTTTGATGACGCGAGAAAAAGACAATAGTTCGCTGCATTAGCAGCCTATAAATCAATGCGATTTGTCAACTATTCGGCGATAGATTACTCTTGGTCATCGGGGGGACTTTTTGTTACATACTGGTCAATTGAGCCAAAAATCGATTTACCCTCGTCATCTTGAACATCCAGCTCAATTCGATCGCCATATTGCATGAATGGCGTTTCTGGAACTCCATTATTTATTGTTTCAATCATCCGGATCTCAGCAATACACGAATAACCATGCCTTTGATCTGCGTTAGAGACTGTTCCAGAACCAATTATTGTGCCCGCCCCCAATGGTCTTGTTTTCGCCGCATGCGCTACCAGCGAGGAAAAATCAAAGGTCATATCCACTCCCGCATTGACCCATCCAATTTTACGCCGATTTAAATATACCAACAAGGGTAAATGTAATTTTCCATCACGCCAATATTTTCCTAACGAGTTGACGGTGACAGCGACAGGAGCGAATGAGGTAGGCGGTTTTCCATGGACAAAACCAAAACCTTTTCCTAATTCTGCGGGGATCAGATTACGCAGACTTATATCGTTTAAAAGCATAAGAAACTTAATATGCTTTAATGCTTGCTGCGGGCTCACTCCCAAGGGCACATCATCAACAATAACTGCTAGCTCTCCTTCAAAATCTACCCCCCAGCTTTCGTCTTCTATATATATCGGATCTGTAGCCCCTAAAAAGCTATCCGATCCACCCTGATACATAAGTGGGTCCATCCAAAAACTATCTGGCATCGAAGCTCCTCTAGCCCTCCGCACCAACTCCACGTGGTTCACATAGGCAGACCCGTCTAGCCATTGATAAGCTCGAGGCAGCGGTGCCGCCATTAAATTAGGATCATATGGCATACTATCCGACATAGTCTCGCTATTGAAACATCTATTAATTTCCATAAGTTGGGGTTCAATCTTCGTCCAGTTTTCTATCGCTGATTGAAAGGTCGGGGCCACATCTCTGACAGACTTTATTTTTGTCAGATCCTCACTAACCAAAGCCAGAGTGCCGTCCCTACCAACTCCCTTTAGTGATCCCAGTTTCACAGCGACACCTTTTAACTCTCTTTCCAAGAATTCACGTAGTCAAGGTTTTCCACGCAAGACGGTAGCTCAGAGACCTCTAATGCATCTCGCGTGTCAATCATAACTGCATACTCATCTGTAGCAGGTTTTGTGGCTTTAAGCATATTTTTCAAAGCTTTCGGATGAGGGCCATGGGTAAATCCACTCGGATGAAAAGTCATCATCCCTGCCTCTATATTATCACGGCTAAAAAAATCACCAGCGTGGTAGAATAGCACCTCATCATAATCATCGTTATTATGGAAAAATGGAACTTTTAAAGCTCCTGGGTCTTGTTCAAATGGTCGCGGACAAAACGTACACACAACAAAGCGATCCGCAACAAATGTTGTGTGGGCAGACGGAGGCAAATGGTATCTGTGGCTCATTATAGGCCGGAAATGTCGTATATTTATTTTAACCGGCATCAAGTCACCATGCCAGCCCAGCGCATCCAGGGGGTTATAGGGATAAGTAACAGTTGAAGTAGCATTCCGACGCTTAATCAAAACTGTCCAATTTTCTACATTACCCGTTTTTGTCTGTTGACTAAGAAATCGCTCATTAATTACTGGCGTATCTAACATTGCAGGATCGAAAAAGGCATGGTTCCCTATTAATCCCTTATCCGGAAGACCAAAGCTCGAATTAGTTGCCTCTATCATTAAAATCTCAGCACGACCTGAGAACTCTGTTCTCCACATAGTTCCTCGAGGCAGAAGAATATAGTCTCCTTTTTCAATGTCTAAACAGCCAAAGTCACAATAAAGTTGGCCATTACCACTATGTATAAAGAGAAGCTCATCACCGTCACCATTTCTAACTAAATGATCCATACAGCCTTCCGAGGCAGCCCAATTGACCCTGCAATGTGCATTAGACAAGATATTATTATTAACCCAGTTACCCGAACTACCTTTTGGCAACTGGTTCAAATCAAAAGCCCTAGGCTTCAAAGGACCATCCCAATCTATCCATCCAGTTGGCGGATGCTTATGATGAATGAGAGCCGAAGGTCCATAAAACCCCTCCTTGCCTATTTCCCTCTCAAAAGTTCCCTCGGGTAAATCTGCGTGGGCTTGACGAGAAGCAACACCCTCCACTTTTGAAAGATTTATGAATCTTTTCATAATCAACACCTAGCAAATAACAAAGTTAGCCTAGCAACGATTTAGTATTTAATTTTTCTTCTATGAATCGAAAATATCAGAAGAATGCCGCATCCTATTTAGATTTTCTTTAGTTATCAGCCAAGCGTCAACAAGTTTCTAATGGGCAGTTCAGCTTTAAAGAAAAAACAAATATTCAAATTTTACCGTGGCAGTGTTTAAACTTTTTACCACTCCCACAAGGGCATAGAGCATTTCTCGGAACTTTTCCCCAAGTAGCCGGATTATTTGGATCAATATTGCCCCTTGATTTTTTTACCATCGGGCGCGAGCCGTTATTATCGAGATTAGGTTCAACTTGAGAGTCTGATCTTTCATATTCAGCAGCGACGTCATTATTGCTGCCTGATTGGGGAGTCTGCTCTACTTGAATCTCAAGGTTAGCAAGAGCGCCCGTTACTACTTTTCTCACATTTATGAGCATAGCGTCAAAGAGATTGAATGCTTCCCGCTTATACTCATTCAGCGGATCCCTTTGGGCATATGCTCTAAGATTTATTCCTTGCCTGAGATGATCTAAGTATAACAAGTGTTCTTTCCATTGTTGATCTAGTATTTGGAGCAGAATACTCTTTTCTGCCATTCTGAAAAGTTCCACCCCATAATTTGCGGATTTCTCTGCCATTTTTCTATTTGAGTGATCTTTTAACCGGTCAAGAATTTCTTGATCTGCAATTCCCTCTTCTTTGACCCAATCCGATATCGCAACATTTAACGCCAACGTATCCTGTGTTTCATTATTTAAAGTACTGACATCCCATTGATCCAAGTATGAGCCTGCTGGAATTGTTTCGCCTATCAGTGATTCTATATATTCATGACGCATATCACTAACAGTTTCATTGACATCATCAGCCCGCATGATATCCCTTCGTTGCTCATAAATAACTCGTCGTTGATCGTTCATTACGTCGTCGTACTTTAAAAGCTGCTTTCGTATTTCAAAGTTACGGGCTTCGACCTTTTGTTGGGCTTTTTCTAATGCCTTATTAATCCAGGGATGAACAATCGCCTCACCCTCCTCCAGACCCAACTTCTTAAGCATTCCGTCCATGCGTTCAGAACCAAATATACGCATCAAGTCGTCTTCAAGTGAAAGAAAGAATTTAGAAGTACCAGGATCCCCTTGACGTCCGGACCTCCCTCTTAACTGATTATCAATTCGCCGGCTTTCGTGTCTTTCTGTTCCTATTACGTACAAACCATTAGCAGCAATAACGTCATTCTTTTTTGCTTCAACTTCTGCTCGTATTTTGGCTTCCTTAGATTCGTCAACCCCTCTAATTTCATTGGCCATGCGCATATCAACATGACCACCAAGCTGAATATCGGTCCCGCGTCCTGCCATATTCGTTGCTATTGTGACTGTTCCTGGTACTCCAGCCTGAGCTATTATTTGCGCCTCTTGCTCATGAAAGCGAGCATTCAGAACCTGATGCTCTATCTTTTTCTTTTTGAGCAAATCCGATAAAGTCTCTGATTTTTCAATAGAGACCGTTCCCACAAGGGCAGGTTGACCTCGAGCCTGACAATCTATGATCAAATCAATAATCGCAGACCATTTTTCTTTCTCAGTTCTATAAATTTCGTCATCTTCGTCCACCCTATTGACCAGCGTATTTGTCGGCATTTCAACAACATCAAGAGAATAAATCTCCGCAAACTCTGATGCTTCTGTCATAGCCGTTCCGGTCATACCAGCCAACTTTGGAAACAATCGAAAATAATTTTGAAAGGTTATAGATGCTAAAGTCTGGTTCTCATTTTGAATTGTTACGCCTTCACGAGCCTCAAGGGCTTGGTGTAACCCCTCGGAAAACCGTCTTCCTTCCATTGCTCTTCCGGTAAACTCATCGATAATCACTATCATATCGTTACGAACAATATAATCGACGTCGCGCGTAAAAAGCTTGTGGGCTCTTAATGCCTGGTTTACATGGTGGACAGCTGAGATATTGTGAATATCATACATACCCCCATCTGATACAATACCGCGCTCAAGCAGAAGCTCCTCAATCCTCTCAGTACCAGCCTCGGTCAGCATAACTGTTCTTTGCTTCTCATCTTTTTCAAAGTCAGCCTCTGTTAGTTCGGGGATTAACCCATTTATGTCTCGGTACATTTCAGAACTATCTTCTGCAGGGCCTGATATTATCAAAGGCGTTCGAGCTTCGTCGATCAAAATAGAGTCCACCTCATCCACGATGGCGAATTCAAACTCTCTTTGACACATATCATCTAGCCGAAACTTCATATTGTCGCGCAAGTAATCAAAGCCAAATTCATTATTCGTTCCGTAGGTAACATCAGCTGCGTAAGCACTTTGTCTCTCTTCATCTGATAGATCTTGGACTATCACTCCAACGGTTAACCCTAGAAATTCATATATCTCTCCCATCCAAGACGAGTCCCGGCGGGCCAGATAATCGTTCACCGTTACAACATGCACCCCATTACCTTTTAGCGCATTTAAATAAACGGGCAGTGTGGCAACTAAGGTTTTCCCTTCACCCGTTTTCATCTCAGCAATTTTGCCCTCATGAAGCACTATTCCACCCAATAACTGAACATCAAAATGTCTTTGGTTCAAGGTCCGTTTGGCAGCTTCACGAACCGTTGCAAACGCTTCAACTAGCAAGTCATCTAGAGTTTCTCCATCAGCCATTCGGTTTTTGAACCAGTTAGTTCGCTCTTTAAGGGCCTCATCATCTAGTCCCTGCAAACTCGGCTCAAGCGCGTTTATAGCGTCCACCCGTGCCTGCATTTTTTTCAGAACCCGGTCGTTTTCAGATCCAAAAAATGCCTTTGCGATTGCGCCTAACATGGAGGCTCCTAATCTACCTAAAATAAGGGTCTTTAAAACAATACGCTTTAAGTATGTCAGAAATAAGAGTTAGGAAGCCGCCTGTCAATGCAACTCGCTACATGAAAAAACGTGATGTTGGTGTAACGCAATCATCATGTTTATGCGGTCATCATGGAAAAAGAAATTTAATCTAGTTTCAATTGAGTCATATTGCGGCCAGTATATCAATCTGATATCGATTATTTTCATAGTTCGGTAATACTACCATAGTAACTAAAATCCTCAAAAAAGGTGTCCCATGACAAGTATTATGAAACTTTTCTTTTTAAAATCACTCGTTCTTTTTGGGGCATTCCATCTATTACTGGTCATACCCTCCAGCAACGCGGAAACAAAACTGAAACCATTAGAGAAAATGGAAACTAAAATTGTTGCAACAGTGGACGGAAAACCTATTTTCCTGTCTGAGATCATAGGAATGGCCCAAAGGTTGCCCGAGCAATACCGGAAAATGTCGCTCGAAGCTGTTTACCCATCTCTTTTGACACGGGCAATTGATTCAAAATTAGTTACATTAGAGGGCAGACGGGCTGGATTTTCCAAAGATCCAGACGTAAAAAAGCGGCTCCTCGACGTGGAGGATCAAATAATATCGGAAATATTTTTGACAAAAACTATTGGTTCTCAGGTAACCGAGGAGGCGCTTCAAAAAATTTACTCTGAGACTAAATCTGAAATGGCTAGCGGGGATCAAATAAAAGCTCGGCACATATTACTAGATAGCGAAGAAAAAGCTATGGAGATAATCAAAAAATTGCAAGCGGGTGGGGAATTTGCAAAATTAGCGTCTGAATATTCGACTGGACCATCGGCTGCATCGGGAGGTGATTTAGGTTGGTTTGGAGAAGGACAAATGGTTCCAGAATTCTCGAAGGCAGCCTTTGCCCTCAATCCAGGCGATATTGTTACTAAACCAGTCAAAACTCAATTTGGATGGCACATAATTTTGGTTGAAGATAGAAAAGATTCTGCTCCCCCTTCTTTCGATGAGGCAAAAGAACAATTAGCATCAACCATGAGTCAAAAGTTATTGAAAGAGCTGATCGAAACCCTCCGAACTAAAGCAAAAATTGTACGTTTTCAGGCTGATGGAACTCCAATCAAGGATAACTGAGGATAATGATTAATGGATCTTGAAATATCTCCGCTTGCGCCAAAGTCGTTCCCGCAAATGCCGTTTGTAAATGGCGTCAGAATGGCAACCGCAAAAACAGGAACTAAATACAAAGGAAGGTCAGATCTACTATTAATTGATCTAGTATCTGGGACCTCTGTCGCCGGCGTATTAACCAAGTCAACAGCACCGGGGCATCCAGTTATTTGGTGTAGAGATAAATTACAAAAAGGAAAAGCACGTGGGCTTGTGGTAAATGCTGGAAACGCGAATGTTTTCAATGGAAAAAGCGGCATGCAAGCCGTGGAAACCATCGCAAAATCAGTTGGTACTTTGCTTCACTGTGCAAAAAACGAAGTTTATGTAGCATCAACGGGAGTCATCGGTGAAAGGCTCGATCCAACAAAAATTGTAGAAAAAATTGCAACCCTTAAAGGTGATTTACAAAATCAAAATTGGAAGGATGCAGCAATAGCCATAACCACTACAGATACCTTTCCCAAAGGCTCTCATCGGGCAGTTAAAGTGGGTAAAACAGCGGTAAATTTAGTTGGAATCGCAAAAGGTTCAGGGATGATTGCTCCAGATATGGCAACCATGCTGGGCTTTATATTCACGGATGCACAAATCCCCGCTCAAATATTACAAAAACTATTAAATAGAAACGTGAAATCTACCTTTAATTCGATAACCGTTGATGGCGATACTTCCACGAGCGATACCTTACTTCTTTTCGCTACTGGCGTCGCGGAGCATCCTATTCCCTCCAACGATCACGACCCTATTCTAAAAGAATTTGAAATAGGCCTAAATGAGGTCATGCTTGATTTAGCTACGCAAATTGTTCGAGATGGTGAGGGAGCTCAAAAACTTATAAAAATAAATGTTAGCGGAGCAAGCTCATCAATATCAGCTAGGCGTATTGGTTTGTCTATCGCTAATTCCCCGCTTGTTAAGACTGCCATAGCAGGAGAGGACGCAAATTGGGGACGTGTAGTCATGGCCGTGGGTAAATCTGGTGAGAAAGCAGACCGAGATAAGATGGGCGTCTGGTTCGGCGGCATAAAAATCGCGGAAAATGGTGGGTTGGTGGATAATTATGATGAAAGACCAGTAGCAAAACATATGCAAGCCCATGAAGTCATAATTGATGTAGATGTTGGAGTGGGTCGCGGCACTGCCACCGTCTGGACTTGCGATTTAACCCACGGATATATCAATATCAACGCCGATTACAGAAGTTAAATTAATGTTGGTCAAAACGGATAACCCACCACTAGTTTTAGTTTCTGCCTGCGCATTGCTGGACGGAGATGGCAGAATTCTTATTGCACAAAGGCCCAAAGGAAAAAGTATGGCCGGACTCTGGGAGTTTCCGGGAGGAAAACTCGAAGTTGGAGAAAGTCCCGAACAAGCGTTAATTAGAGAATTAAAAGAGGAGCTCGCGATAGAAACTGAGGCCAGCTGCTTTGCTCCTTTCACATTCACAAGCCATAGATACGAAGAATTCAATTTACTTTTGGCTTTATTTTTATGTCGGAAATGGACTGGCATAGTTACACCGTTGGAATCCCAGGTTATTAAATGGGTAAAACCAAAATCACTTAAAAACTTTGACATGCCGCCGGCTGATAAACCGCTTATAGCAATGTTAAGGGATTTTTTATGATTGATTAAATATTTAGTTTGAACTGCCATTGAAATAAAAAGGAGAAATCAAATGACTGCAGATCCAGTTCAATTGGAAATTGAAAATGGAGTGGCGACTGTTAGACTCAATCAACCTGAAGTACGAAATGCCTTAACCCACGAATTAAGAACTGCTTTTCGAGATGTAGTTGGCTCTCTAGAATTTAATGAAGATGTGCGTTGTGTTGTTATAACTGGTGCTGGAAACCATTTCATGGCTGGTGGTGATATACGGGCAATGGTTGAGCGTTTAAAAGTAGATAAAATTGAACGCCGTAAATTAATCCTCGAGGGTATTCACCTCCTTCATTTGCCTCTATTTGCTATACGCCGGATGGGTAAACCAGTCATAGCGAGCATACGAGGCGCAGCTGCGGGATTTGGCGTCGGATTGGTGGCTGCATGCGATCTGGCTATTGCCGCTGATGATGCATTCTTCACACTGGCTTATTGTCATATTGGCGCTAGCCCTGATGGAGGTTCCTCATACTTCCTTGGACGAACATTAGGCATGAAACATCAGATGGAATTAGCGCTGCTCGGAGACCGGTTTGGGGCAGAGCGTGCTAAGGAGTTGGGGATAGTTAATTGGACGGTCCCCAGCAGTGAATTGGAAACAGAAACAAAAACTCTAGCCACTCGTTTGGCTAATGGCCCTACGAAGGCATATGCAAATTCAAAACGTTTATTTAATCAAACAAACCACCTCTCTATGGAGTCTCAGTTGCAGATGGAAGCAGAGAGGATGGCTGACAGTATGTTAACCTCAGATCATGCAGAGGGTATAACAGCATTCATGGAGAAACGAAATCCTGTATTTAGCGGAAACTGATCAACAAAGATATGATTTCATCCGCAACTGAGAAAGTAATAAAAACAGCCTAAATGTTTAGGCTGTTTTTGCAGGCCTTTTAACCGCAACAAGCTTCTGAGTTATGGATTCCTTACCTTCGTTTGAATATCCCTCCTTAAAGGATATTAGTCGCATTGATGGGCGAACAAGATCTATTAATTCCTCAGGTTCGAGCAAATAATTCGAATTGTTCGGCTTCCCATAAATTTCGTTACCCTTTGAAAACGTCTCATAGATTAGAACGCCGCCTTCATCGATGATCGATAATAAATCGGGGAAAATTGGTCGATAGAGATAATTAGTAACAACCACAGCATCGAATGAACAAGGCAAAAAATCCCAGCTCACACCAGCTTCCAAATCATGTTTAATTACCTGTGATCTAAACGCTTCAGGAACCCAGTGCAACTGTGAGGTGTCTCGATCTAGAAAGACTACGTTGAACCCTTTTTCAAGCAAGAATCTCCCATGGCGACCAGACCCACACGCCAAATCTAAAACCACTCCTTTTTTCTTTATATGATTATAATTTTCTGACACCCAATTTGAAATAACCATTTTATGTTGCTAGCACCCCATTGAAAAGGTTGATTGTAAACGCTATTTCTAGTATGCCGAACCAATTATATCGACAGCATACATCGGTAATAACATTGAAAAAACAATCAATTTTACGTACCTTTAATAAAAGATTAGGTAGGGTGTTAATACGCAAGAACGATAGATATTGAGAGAACACTAATGATCTTATATCAACTACAGTGTGAGAAAGAACATAGCTTCGAAGCTTGGTTTAAAGACAGTCAAGCTTTTGACAAACAATCAAAACGTAGATTACTGTCATGCCCAACCTGCGGGTCATCCAAGATAACAAAAGCATTGATGGCCCCCCGCATTGGAAAATCTGGAAGCGATAACCACACTCAAGCAATTCAACCTGCGCCAGCAGGGTCAAGTTTGAAATTAACTCCGGCAGCTGTCGAGTTGAAACGGAAATTAAGGGAGTTGCAAAGTCATATATCAAAGGAGTGTGATTATGTTGGAAGCGATTTTGCTGAGGAAGCGAGAAAGATACATTATGGCGAAGTGACCCCGCATGGTATTTATGGAGAGGCCACTACTGAGGATGCCAAAGAATTGGTCGATGAAGGTATAGAGTTCAGTTCCATACCGTGGCTGCCGGAGGAGAACGCCTAATCATCATTTATATTGTTGTGGACTCAAAATAGGTAGCAGCAATTGCATAGTTCATTGAAAGATCGTCTGAAAGAACAAACCGATCACTTTTTATTTTATAAGTCATGCCTTTGATGAAATCTACCCGAAAGCCATCTGATGCCAATAAAGTTTCAAGTTCCTGTGGATTCAAAAACTTCTTCCATTCATGAGTTCCAACGGGAATAATCTTTGTTAAATATTCAGCGGCAACCTTTGCTATCAAAAATGATTTTAAGGACCTACTTAAGGTTGTAAGAATTATCTTACCTTTTGGTAGCACTAATTTTTTTAATCCCTTTATGAAGTCATTTGGGTCTTGGACATGCTCTATGACTTCCGAAGCTATTACTAGATCATATAATTTCTTTTGCTCTATGAGGCTATCAATGGTCCCAACTAGATAATTGATTTCGAGATTAGATTTCCTTGAATGAAGTCGAGCAGATTGAATGGCCGTTTCAGATGCATCTATACCTGTTATGCTTGCCCCTAATCTTTTCAGCGGTTCGGACAATATTCCTCCCCCGCATCCAACATCTATAATATTTAGATTTTTGAGCGGCCGTTCTTCATCGGTTGAATATTCTTGTCCATCATTTACAGCTTTGAGTATGAATTCTATTCTTATTGGTGTGATGCGATGTAAGGGGGCAAATGCTCCATTTTCCTTCCACCATTCCCCAGATAGCTTTGAAAAACGCTTTATTTCTTCTTCATCGCTGTTTAAAACGTATTCTTCCATTGTCTACTTAAACCAATTTCTTAAAGTATGAACACTATCTCACTTACTTTATATATATACCTAGATTAATCATATGAGAATCGCTTTTGCATAAAACCATGAAACGGAAACTAGAAGTTTGGAAATTGAAAATAAAATGCCGATAATTGTCCAAAAATTTGGAGGAACATCCGTTGCTGATATTGAACATATCCACAATGTGGCCCAAAAGGTCAAAAATGAAGTAGATTTGGGAAACCAGGTTGTTGTGATAGTGTCAGCGATGGCCGGTGTAACCAATCAATTAATTAACTGGGCAAATACTGCAGTTTCTGATCACGATGGCCGAGAATACGATGTAATAGTCTCTACCGGAGAACAAGTGACTAGCGGGCTTCTTGCATTGTGCCTCCAAAATATCAATATCGAAGCCCGCTCATGGATGAGCTGGCAAGTACCCTTTAAAACAGATAACAATTACAGTAAAGCTCGTATTATGGATATTGGAACAACGGCAATCAAGAATTCATTGAATTCCGGCGTTGTCGCCATAATACCAGGCTTTCAAGGAGTAAGTTCTGAAAATAGAATTACAACTCTAGGGAGAGGCGGCTCTGACACCACCGCGGTGGCTTTGGCGGCGGCTCTAGCGGCCCAAAGATGCGATATTTACACCGATGTCAATGGTGTTTACACAACCGACCCAAGGATCGTATCAGGCGCCCAAAAAATTGAGAAAATAACATACGAAGAGATGTTAGAGATGGCTTCTCAAGGAGCCAAAGTACTGCAAACGAGATCAGTTGCCCTTGCAATGCGATACAACGTGCGCCTGCAAGTTAGATCAAGTTTTGAAGACGTGCCAGGCACATTAGTATTGAATGAGGATGAGATTGTGGAAAAAGAAACTATAACAGGAATAGCCTATAGTCTTGAGGAGGCTAAGATAACACTCAGAGGTGTTAAAGACAGACCAGGTGTAGCCGGTCGTATTTTTGGCTCACTTGCTGACGCATCTATTAATGTGGATATGATTGTCCAAAATGTATCTGAGAATGGACGAACAACCGACTTGACATTCACCGTAGGGAAAATCGATCTAAATACCGCCGTAGAAGTTTTAGGGGAATTAAGGGATGAAATTGAATTTGCCAATGTCACAACTAATCCAAACGTATCAAAAATTTCTGTTGTAGGAGTTGGCATGAGAAGCCAACCGGGGGTAGCTAAAACGATGTTCACTACACTGGCCGATAAGGGGATAAATATTCAAGTGATATCGACATCTGAAATAAAGGTGAGTGTATTAATAGCATCTGATTACACTGAACTTGCTGTGCGGGCCCTTCATTCAATTTTTGAATTAGATAATCCATCTCAGTTAGAGAGTTAATACACTAGAATTACTAATAACCTTATTCAATGGAATATTTAATAACCTATGGCCGACCTGCATCTCTTTTGAAAATTTATTTCATTTTTAAAAAATTAAGATAAAAAATGGCGGTTAATTAATGTAATTTAACCGAAAACGTATCTTGAAATATTGTCTTTAGAATTAAAGTCTAATATTTATTTATAGTATCTATCAGTATTCGACTAACAAAACCATATGAGATTTGTCTGTAAGCTATGAAAATCGAGCAAAAATTCTCGAAGTTGTTTGGCAGAAAAGTGGTGGTGCCGATAAAACTAAAAAGCCAAATAAGTAAATCAAATGAAATTGCAGCAAATACATCGGAACTACTTTTTGGTGAAGCGCTTCAAGAAGCCAGGAACAAATCCAACCAGAGTTTAAGTCAAGTATCTAGCATGCTGAGAATCCGCCATGAGTATTTAAAAGCCATCGAAAACGGCACACCTGGTGATATACCTGGAGCAACTTATGCGATTGGTTTTATAAAAAGTTATTCTAATTACCTTGGAATTGATCCTAAGGGCTACATTAACTCACTTAAAACTAAAGTGCAAAATCCCGAATTAAAAAATTCCAATGTCTTTCCATCTGCTGCACCAGAGGGTAAGATACCCAATTTGATGGTCATTTTTACCACCGTCTTAATGACCGGTGGAATTGTTTTAATTTGGAATAACCTCCAAAAAACATCTACCGATACGTCCAACCAACATCATGTAATAAAGTCCCAAATCAATACAATAGGAGCGGGAGACGAACAGGAGAACCAAAACAGCGACTCAAAAAGTTCGACGCAGAAACAGGCTCCAGAGAAACAGTCATTACAAAATGGTGAAAAGATCGTTATTTCGAAAACAACACCAGAAAACAATCTCAAAAATACAAAATATAAATCGGTAAACCCGATAGAAAAAAAAGGCATTGAGCCTACTAATCTTCAGAGCGAAAAAACAAAAAGAACGAAAAAGAAAAGCCCGAAAACTGCCTCGATCAAATCTAGTTCCCTACAGGAGACTACTAACCAATTTCAGGCGACGGCGAAAACGGATGTAGTAAACGTGAAACGTTTGAAAGTATCGAATGACCCTTCAGCTTTAGCATTATCTAATTTCACCATCCAGGCAACTGCAGACAGTTGGATTCAGATCAAAGCATTAGACTCAAATATTCTTTTAAGTCGTATATTGAAAACACACGAAATATATAACGTTCCCAACCGAAACGACCTGCTTCTTAGCACCGGTAATATTGGGGCTCTTGTTATCAGAATTAATGGCAAGGAAATCCCAAAATATGTAAGTTCAATGAGGGTTGCAAAAGATATTGCACTCACGAAGGAAAACTTACTTAAAACGTCCGATAGCAACTGAGATATTTGGATAAGTCATGAATACCAGACCATATAGAGACATAATCGCAAAGAAAACCCGCCAGATCATGGTAGGTTCAGTTCCAGTAGGAGGTGATGCACCTATATCGGTACAAACAATGACTAATACACTCACTACTGATGCGAAATCTACAATAGCACAGATACAAGAATGCGCAGCTGCCGGGGCAGACTTAATAAGAGTCTCATGTCCTGACATTGAATCAACAGATAGCTTGAGATCGATAGTAAAGGCCTCTCCGATTCCAATAATCGCAGATATTCATTTTCATTATAAAAGAGCCATTGAGGCCGCAGAAGCGGGCGCTGCATGTTTGCGAATTAACCCGGGAAATATTGGAAGCCCTCAAAAAGTCATGGACGTTATTAAAGCTGCTAAAGATAATGGTTGCTCAATGCGTATTGGTGTGAACGCTGGGAGCCTTGAGAGGCCTATTCTTGAAAAATTTGGTGAACCCTGTCCAGAAGCAATGGTAGAAAGTGCTCTCGAGCATTCGAAAATATTAGAAGACAAAGGCTTCTTAGATTTCAAAATTAGTGTTAAGGCATCTGATATTTTTCTCGCTGTAGCAGCCTACCAAAAACTTTCAGATTTAACAGACACCCCACTACACGTTGGCATCACAGAAGCCGGAGGATTTAGGGCAGGAACAGTAAAATCCTCTATAGGAATGGGAATGCTTTTGTGGGGCGGCATCGGCGATACTATAAGAGTTTCCTTATCTGATGATCCAGTAAACGAAGTAAAAGTGGGCTTCGACATTCTAAAGTCTCTTGGGCTAAGACACCGTGGCGTCAATGTAATTTCTTGCCCATCATGTGCTAGACAGCAATTCGATGTTATCAATACCGTCAAAATACTTGAGGAACGACTTTCGCATATAACAACCCCTATCACGCTCTCAATAATTGGTTGTGTTGTCAACGGTCCTGGAGAGGCGCGTGAAACAGATATTGGATTGACAGGAGGGGGAAAAGGTACACATCAAATTTACTTGGGAGGCCTTCCTAATCATCGATTGAAAGATGAGGGGATTATTGCGCATATCGTAGGGTTAGTAGAAAACAAAGCCCGCGAAATTGAAGCAGAGCTTGTTGTTGAAAAAGATAAAAAGCTAGAAATTTCATCTACAGCCAGATGACGATAGTCTCCAGCCAAAATTGTATAGATATTTTTCATGTTATCGGGCTAAAATATGGAGCTTGCTCAAGTTCGTTGAGGGAAAAGTTATTTATCAATGAGCATGAAATACAGGATTTCTCGAAATCTTTATACCAATCCATCAAATGTGAGGTTCTAGTAGTTTCCACATGTGACAGAGTGGAATTTTACTTTCTAGAAAATAATATAGAGATGGTTACTCAAGTTATTTTCAGAAAATTATCCCTTGGTGATGAACAGGTTTTTAGAAAAATTTTGGCCGCATCCTATAAGTATTCAAAACACTCTGCTTTACAGCACTTATTTAGAGTTGCAGCTGCCTTAGACAGTCACATTATAGGTGAACCACAAATTTTCGGTCAAATTAGATCGAGCCACAGAATAGGGAAAGAAACAGGGGCAATCCGTTCTCAACTAAATAATATCCTCGAGCATGCTTATTTTGCCGCTAAACGCGTAAGAAAAGAGACGAATATCGGGCAAGGACCTGTTACTATAGCAGCCGCGGCTATTCGTGTTGCTCGGGATATCAACGGAGATTTGTCACATTGTAAAGCGGCTATTTTTGGTAATGAAGAGGCAACTATTTTTCTCTCCGAACACTTCAAAGCCGCAAATTTACGCAATTTTATTTTTATTAGTGAAAATACGGATAATAGTGACCAAAGCCCAACAAATTTTGTTGGGGAAATTGCCAATTACGATGAAACAGCTAAAATTCTGATGCTAGTCGACATAGCAATAATTAGCACCAATAGTCTCAACTATGTCATCACCAAGGAAATGATTAAATCAGTCATAAAAAAACGCCAATACAAGCCCCTTTTTATTTTAGATGTTGGAGTCCCGAGCGTAATTGACCCGGCAATTGAGGATATTGATGAAGTTTTTTTGTATAATCTAGACGATCTTGAGCGAATAGCCCTCAAAGGAAAGAACCAGCGTGGGTCTGCATTAGCAGAGGCAGAACAAATCATAGATGAGGAATTAGAGCGTTTCACCAAAAGAATAAACGGTAAAAATATTGAGCCACTTTTGAGAGAAATAATAAATTCTATGAACCAGGAACGGCTTGAAGTCCTTAAACAAAAGCCAAATCTAAGCTCCGAAGCAGTAAGCCAACTTTTAGTAAACCGATTATTACATATTCCCATAACTACTATAAAAGAATTATATACTGATGAAGAATTAGATGAGAGAACTGAATTGTTAATAAGAAAACTTTTTACATCAACGGCTAAGTGGAAAGGAGATACGGGTGAGTTTTGAGGCCAATTTGGAGCGGGTCGAGTCCCGACATCGCGAACTTGAACGCATGCTCTCATCCTCCAAAGCACTAAACGCGGAAGAAATCACCAAAATATCCAAAGAATTATCTGAACTAACCCCCATTGCGGAGAAAGTTTTGGAATTGCGATCAATGGAAAACGAGCTCAACGACGCCAAAAACATGTTGAGTGACAATACCGATGATGAGTTAGAGGTATTAATAAAAAACGAGATCCACGATTTATCAAATAGATTACCCATATTGAAAAACGAGTTGCAACGTCTACTTTTGCCAAGGGACGAAGCCGATGAAAAAAATGCGATTTTAGAGGTACGAGCCGGAACAGGGGGAGATGAAGCGGCATTATTCGCCTCTAGTCTTTTTTCGATGTATCAGAAATACTCTGTCATTATGGGTTGGAGATTTGAGATATTGGAGGTTTCCGAAACGGCTATAGGTGGCTATAAGGAAGCAATAGCGTCAATCACTGGACGGTCCGTTTTCGCTAAATTAAAATTTGAATCTGGTGTTCATAGAGTTCAAAGAATCCCGACGACAGAGTCTGGCGGCCGCATACACACGTCTGCTGCTACGGTAGCCGTCCTTCCCGAGGCAGAGGATGTCGATATAAATATTGATGATAAAGACCTTAGAATAGACATATTTCGCGCGAGTGGTCCAGGTGGCCAGTCGGTCAACACAACCGACAGTGCAGTCAGAATAACCCATATTCCAACAGGCATAGTAGTATCTCAGCAAGATGAGAAATCGCAGCATAAAAATAAGGCAAAGGGGATGAAAATATTGCGGGCTAGGATTTTTGATCTTGAACGCAATAGGATCCACGAAGAGCGGGCAGCCGATCGGAGAGGTCAGATTGGAAGTGGTGACCGCTCAGAAAGGATACGAACATATAATTTTCCACAGGGCAGAGTTACCGATCACCGCATTAATATGACACTCTATAAAATAGATAAGATAATCATTGGAGAAGGCCTAGAGGAAATAATTAACGGACTCACAGCCGAAGATGAGGCAGCTCGTTTAGCCCTAACGACCTGAGACAAATAAATAAATGTATCCAAAACCAGCTAAAGAAACAACTTCGGTTAAAGTAATTTTAGAGTGGGCCAAAGAAAAACTTTTGGGAGCTCAAATAGAAAGCCCTATTCTAGATGCCAGACTTCTTCTTGGTTTTGCTCTCGGCATCCCTCGGGAGCGTTTTTACGGATCAGAAGATGAAACTTTAACGAAAAGCCAAGCATATAATTATACAAAACTTATAGAGCGTCGTTGCAAAAGAGAACCTGTATCCAGGATTATAGGAACCCGTGGTTTTTGGAATCTCACATTGAGAATAAATCTATCGTCTCTTGATCCAAGGCCTGACAGTGAAATATTAATCGAGTCTATCCTTAAGACCTTTCCAGATAAAGCCGCCAATTTAAAATTTATTGATTTTGGAACTGGGACAGGATGCTTGCTTTTATCGGCTTTAAACGAATTCCCCAATTCAAGTGGTGTCGGTGTCGATATTTCCAAAAAATGTATACAATTAGCCCAAGAGAATGCCGCTTTAAACGGGCTTAGCCAAAGAGCGGTCTTTATAGAAAGTGACTGGGGCGGGGAAGTAACCGGTAAATTCGATATAATTATAGCTAACCCGCCTTACATTCAGTCTAACACCATTCCAACCCTTGACCCAGAAGTCAAAAATTTTGATCCACATATAGCATTAAATGGTGGTCAGGATGGTTTATCCTGTTATAGAAAACTAGCTCCCCAATTTGTGGAAGTTCTAAAAAAAGGAGGCCTCGTTTTTCTGGAAATAGGCTATAATCAAAGGAAAAGCGTCTCTGATATAATGGAGTACAGTGGACTCAAGTGCCTTCATATAAATCAAGACCTTGGAAACCGCGATCGGTGCCTAGTTTTGGCTCATCGCCATCAATATTAAAGTAATTATCAATTTATACTTGGATTGGGTGAAGAACCCTACTAGTATACAGGTAGCATTGAGGAAAGCATCTTCTGGGAAGATCCTTTTTTGGCTATAAATCAGGTATAAAAGATAGTTCACCCAAAGCAAAGGTGCATTTTTTATGTGTTTGCATTTGAAAAGGCGGAGAGACAAACTTCGTCAACCAACACCACAGAAATGGTAAATAATGAGACAAGGCTCCCATTCTAAACGTGGCCGAGGTAGAGGTGGAAACCGCCGTTCCTCAGGTCCTCCTGGTCGTAATCATACTTTTGATAGCAATGGTCCCGATATAAGAATACGTGGCAATGCGCATCAAGTTCATGAAAAATATATGAATTTAGCTCGTGAGGCATCAACAAATGGGGAGGTTGTGCTAGCTGAAAGCTATTTTCAACACGCAGAACATTATTACCGAATATTAAGCGCTTTTACAGATGATAATAATTCAGAGACAAATAAGAATAAAAATCAAAATAATGGGAGTAACCATTCAGGCAATGGGCAAAACGCCGCGCAAACAAACACATCCTCTATGATGGCAGAACCAACAGAGTCTGAAAAACAACAGGAACACAATAGAGAGGTATCAGCTGATGGGGTTGAAACAATTGATGAACGTGAAATAAATATCGAGGGTGCAGACGTCGGCGATAAGCCGACAATCGCATTACGAAGCGACCAAAGGGTCGACACAAACATCGAACCCGACAGCAGGTTGGATGAAGAAACCAATGATGAACGCTCAAGGAATCAACGATATTCCAGATCTCGTCGGCGAATAAAAAATAATGCCGCTGGCGATAGAGAAGAATCAGCTGAGACCAAAGATCAAACTTCCTTTAGTTCCGATTAAAAATAGCGAACATCATTAAGCTATATAGCTATTAGAAACTGTCCTTTTCCGCAATAAAGATTGACTAAGCTAGCTGAGAAAAGGTTATTGATTTGGTAACGACCGTAGAATGATTTATCTATACTTGTAGAAAATCCATTAATCCCCATATCACATTGGTAACTGTAAAAGGATCGCGGTACACAAGCGCCTAATCAAAAAGGCCAAGGGGAATAGCATGTCACCTTCTTTTTTAGCTCCTAAATAACCCTATCTGAGCCTGAAAAGTATTCGCAGCTATTAGAAAATTTGATTAAAAAATGGGCGCCCCTTCGAAGATATACGAGGAGCTTTATTACTTTAATAGTCTTTAGAACCAAGGTTAAACTAGTATGGCAAACGATAAACGAAACAAACAAAATCAATCTAGTCACGCTTATAAAGCCTTGGAAAAGTATACTCGCGACCTTACTGAAATGGCTAAAAATGGTAGCTTAGATCCTGTAATAGGTAGAGATGACGAAATCCGGCGTACGATACAGGTAATAGCAAGAAGGACAAAAAATAATCCTGTCCTTATTGGTGATCCAGGAGTAGGTAAAACAGCAATAGCAGAGGGATTAGCGTTGCGTATTATCGATGGTGATGTCCCTGAAACACTTAAAAATAAAAAATTACTCAGTTTAGATCTAGGTTCCATAGTTGCAGGAGCGAAATTTAGAGGAGAGTTCGAGGAACGACTCACATCACTACTTAACGAAATCACTAGAGCATCAGGAGAAATAATACTTTTTATAGATGAATTGCACACGTTGGTAGGTACTGGGGCTGCAGAAGGATCGTTGGATGCATCTAATATGTTAAAACCTGCTTTGGCACGAGGAGTACTCCATTGTGTAGGAGCTACTACACTTGATGAATACCGGAAATATATCGAGAAAGACGCAGCATTGGCTCGCCGATTCCAACCTATATTTGTTAAAGAACCAAGTATATCCGAAACGATCAATATACTCCGTGGCCTAAAAGAAAAGTATGAATTGCATCATGGGGTCCAGGTCATGGATAAAGCAATTGTTTCTGCCGTAAAATTATCTGATCGCTACATAAGTGAGCGATTCCTTCCAGATAAAGCAATTGATCTTATAGATGAGGCTGCTTCGAGCCGGCGGATAGAAATAGACTCAAAGCCTGAGGAAATTGATGCCCTGGATAGAAAAATTATAGCATTGAAAATAGAACAAGAGGCTGTGAAGAAAGAACAAGAGAACAGCAACGAAGATCGTTTACATCAGTTAGAGGTTGAATTATCAATATTACAAGAACGCTCTGAAACGCTAACCAAGCATTGGAATGATGAAAAAGCTATTTTAAGCCAAATTCAGAGCCTTCAGGAAACTCTCGAAAAAACTAGACAAGAATTGCTTGAAGCCCAGAGATCTAGTGAATATGAGGTCGCGGGAAGATTACTTTATAGTGAGATACCCAACCTAGAAAATAAGCTACATTCCATGAAGAGCAAATCATCAAAAACATTAGTTAAGGAAGAAGTAACCTCAGACGACATAGCTTCAATAATATCGCGTTGGACCGGCATTCCATTGACTAAGATGGTTTCTACAGAACAAGAAAAACTATTAACGATGGAAAGCTTCATCAGCAATCAAGTAATAGGACAATCATATGCTATCCAAGAAGTAGTGAATGCTGTCCAAAGAGCTCGCACTGGGTTACAAGACCCATCACAACCAATCGGTTCTTTTTTGTTTTTAGGACCAACTGGTGTTGGGAAAACAGAATTGAGTAAAGTTCTAGCAACATTTTTATTTGACAATAGAGAATCTATCACCCGATTTGATATGTCTGAATTCATGGAATCGCACTCTGTTGCACGTATGATTGGCGCTCCACCGGGATATGTCGGATATGAGGAAGGTGGAATGCTAACTGAGGCTGTCCGCAGGAGACCGTACCAAGTTCTACTTTTTGATGAAATTGAAAAGGCGCACTCTGAGGTTTTAAACATACTGTTGCAGGTATTAGATGATGGACGGCTTACCGACGGGCAAGGCAGAACGGTAAATTTCCGAAACACGATAATAATCATGACTTCAAATATTGGAGCAAATCATTTCTTATCCTCCAAAAGCGAAGAGTTCGACTCTATTCGAGAGCGTGTTATGGAAGAGGTGCGACAATTGATGCGTCCAGAATTTCTGAATAGATTAGATGACATTATTCTTTTTTCAAAATTATCAATATCCGATATGGAACAAATCGCAGACCTTCAAGTTGACCAGCTCCGAGCGCGATTAAAAACTAAGGATATTGATATTTCTCTGGATGCTTCTGTCAAAACTTGGCTAGCGAGGGCTGCTTATGATCCTAAGTATGGAGCGCGTCCATTAAAAAGAGTAATCCAAAATCATCTCCAAAACCCCATAGCTAAATATATTTTAGAAGGACATATCTCAGAAGGGGATACAATTTCAATATCTGCGAATGATGATCGTTTGTCGATTTTTCCGGTCACAT
>TARA_B100001057_G_scaffold152914_1_pt1 | contig 39439 bp, 34 predicted proteins | sample TARA_B100001057 | Tara Oceans TARA_B100001057 (sample SAMEA2621839) | marine metagenome | biome: marine biome (ENVO:00000447); feature: surface water layer (ENVO:00002042); material: "saline water (ENVO:00002010), including plankton (ENVO:xxxxxxxx)" | depth 5 m | reverse complement strand
TTTTTTGATTTTAAATTTTTAATTTCATGATTATGATAGTTATAGTATTTAACTAAAATATCAAGACCTACTTCTCTGTCATTTTTATTAAAATCATCACACTTGTCATTTAGTATTGATTTAAAAATATCTGACTCTTTTTTTGTAATAGTGTTTTCAGATTTAATATTTTCAAAATCACCATTTTCTAAGTTAAAATAACTGTTTTTTATATTCATAACATTTGGGTAAAAGCCTAAATAATTAGTTAATTTAATTATGAACAATAAATGATCTGAATTATTGATTCTCTTATTACTATTTAAATCAAAAGTGATTTTCCATAAGAAGTTAAACAAGCTAATATCTTCAGTTGATTCACTAATAACTTTTTTAAGAAACTCTGCATAAAACAGCTTCAAAAGTTTGGCCGAAATAAAATTTGTTGGAGGAACTAAAAGCCGTATTTCATCTAACCTTTGTAAATTTCTATTTTTAGATTGAGCTGATTTAATTTGAATTAACCCCATGGGTTCTAGAGTATTTATTTTGGTTTTACTTTTTTTTGATTGAAATCCTTTAATTAAATAAGATACTAGACCGAACTTTTCAGTAATCAGAGTGCAAATTACTGTACTTGAATTAATTTTTTTATACCCCAGTGAGATGGCTTTACAGATGTAAGGCATCTACTTAATAATTAATATTTTTCCAGAAATCTTTTCATCCCCCATATCGCCTGAAGTAAAAATCAAATATACCCCCGTTGGCACTTTATTTCCGTCAATATCTCGACCATTCCAAGTGGCTCTACCACCATTTGCAAAGCCTTCATAAATCAAATTAAAGTTCATGTCAGTGATTTTAATATTGGCACCAGTGTAAAGCTTGTCTATTGTGATCAGGCCACTGTAGCTTTGTCTAACTGGATTTGGAAAGATTTTTAAATTGCTTTGAGAGCTCTCTCCGACAGTTGCGTCACTAGTATATGACATTAATCCTTTGTCTGTGCCAATAAATACTTCCCCATTTTTTGAATTAATAGCAATATCAATTATGTTATTTGACGGAAGAGGAGAGTTTTCACTTGTGAAATGATGAATTTCTTCTGTTCCATCTGTTGATAATAAATATAATCCAGCGCCTAATGTTCCAACCCATTTTCTATTGCCTCCATCAATAGCTATACATTTTACAGACTCAGAGCTAAGGAGATATTGACCATAATCACCCTCGGTAATTAATATTTGTTGTGCATCAAAATTATAACCACTAAAAACTAGCGAGGGATTATTAAAAACACAAATTCCTTCATATGTGCCAACCCAAATTTCTCCATTCCTGTCTTTTGTTATGCAATTGACATTATTATTAGGGAGCGCTCCCTGACCTATATTTGTGGTGATTAACTTATATTGGTCATCGTACTGATTATCTAATGTATTGTTATCATCATAAACAAATAACCCTTTACCATTTCCTTTTGCAATTATTCCCCACTTTTGGCTTGTATTATCTATTAAAATTTCATCAAAATATAATCCCTCAATAGATAAATTTAATGTGTAAGAATACCATTCATTTTTAGGTGTTTTAACAAATAATGGTTTTTGAACTTGTGAATTTAACCCCCATAAATTTCCGTAACTATCAAATTTTAAATCTGAAATTTGGACTCTATTATTAGAATAGTATGTTGTGTCAAGTATTCCGTTAGTATTGTTGTATCCAAATTTATTTGAAAGAGAATTATTTGATATTTCTGAAACCCCATCATACCATGATGCAAAATATTCATAATCACTATTAGCTACACTTGAAACAATATCTCTACTGTTTCCAAGAAATTGTGAGGAATATTTTGTCCATGAGTTATTCTCAAGAACTGACACCCCCTGATAGTTTAAATTGTTAACATTATAGTTAGAGTGTCCACCGTGAGACATAAACAGTTTTGAATTAGAAAAGTTTAAATCAAATACATTATTTGAAGACGGTCCATTTGGAAGAATGTTTAGTTCTATAATACCATTATTCAATTTGATTAATCCATTTATACTATCGGCTATCCAAATATTATCATTATCATCATAGCAGGCACTTTCAAATTTTGTTTGTTTTGAATCGTCATAATATATTTCAAGTGTGTCAATACCATTAATGCTAGTTACAACTGAATTGTCGTAAACAAATAAAAATTTATTATTGCTGTATGTAATATCATTAAGACTATTAGCATTAATTAATATGGAACTTATATTAGATAAATCCTCTGAAACTTTATAATTAGTTGTAAATCCATTTTGATATAAGAAAACTGTTCTTGATCCATTTACTATTTTAGAGACGTTCGAGTTTGTATCAATTTGAATCCAATTATTTGGGTCGTTCAAAAGTGAATTTTGCTCAGATTTAAATACACCTTTGTTTGTTGCTGCCAAATAATAGTCATCAATTTTTTTTAAATCATTTATTTCAAGAGATTCCCCGTTTTTATACAGATAATAAGTATCACTAATTTCTTTGTTAATTAAGTTTATCTTTGATATTCCATAAGAGGCTGATATGAACAGGTTGTTATCTATAACTATTAAGTTATTTACTTTTTTACCCGCAATCTCTAAATTTTTAATGTCACTGATACTTGTTGTTAAATCACCCTCGATTATATCAATATTTGAATTTTCATATGAAATAATAAGCGTATTAGAGCCAAAAGCTAAATTGTTAATTCCATAATCGCTTGTAAAGTTTAATTTATTGTAAAGAAAGAGTTCATTGTTATTACTATAACTAAACAATCCATTATTAGTAACACAGTAAGTTTGATTGTTTTGATAAAAAACCTTTTTTGCACCGTTATAACAATAGTAATCTTTCCAAATTCCGATTTCGTTTGAAAAAACTTGAAAACCAACTAAAAAAAATATTAATAAATATCTCACAATACAAATTTAAGATATAAACGAACATTATTTATAAATATGATTTATTCATTTAAATTTGCAATAGGCCTAGTAGTTCAACTGGATAGAATGTCAGATTTCGGCTCTGATGGTTAGGGGTTCGAATCCTCTCTGGGCCACAATTATTTTAATTTTTGTCTCAATCTTCATCGTCACTTGTGTACCCATAACCATACCCATAATTATATCTGTAACGGTAGCCATACTTGTATGAATATTTATACCCGTAACCATATCTATCATTTTTCCCTAAGCCATTCAAAATAATTGCTGTTTTACCTAATTTATTCCCTTCGACATTTTCTTCTACGAACTTCATAATTTCTTTTGGAGTATGGTCAGACCTCATAACAAATATTATTAGATCTGCTAATTTTGAAATATTGAAAGTATCTGAAACAAGCAAGCAAGGTGATGAGTCAATGATTATGTAATCATAAGATTTTCTTGCATCTTCCAATATAATTTTAAAGTTCTTACTATTAAGAAGTTCAGTTGGATTAGGAGGAATTGCACCTGCAATTAAACAATCACAGTTATCACTTATCTTTAATAGAGCATCTTTCCAATTTTTTGCTTCATTAATCAAATAATTTGATAAGCCGGCAATAGATTTATCAACATTTAAATACTTGTGAAGTTGAGGGTTTCTTAAATCAGCACCTATCAGAAGCGTTCTTGAATTTAGGTTAGCTTTTGTAATTGCAAGATTAGTTGCTGTGAAGGTTTTACCTTCTCCTTTTATTGATGATGTACATAGTATTACTTTTGCGTTTTTCTCAATCAAAAAGTTCAAGTTTGATTGGAGTATTCTAAATGATTCGGCTAAAATAGATCTATCATTTGAATTACTTATTAATGGGTTATTATCAACAAATGGTATTTCACCTATAACTGGTTGATTTAAATAATTAGTAATATCTTCTTTAGAGTGAATTTTATTATCAAGAAATTTTAATATGTTTATTACTAATATCGCTAAAATAAATGCTGCTAAAACTGATAATATGTAGATTTCTTTCTTTATAGGTGAAACAATAAATCTTTCAGAAGTGGCTGTTTCAACAATTTTGACTGAAGGCTCTGTAATTGCAAAATTGATTTGCGCCTCTTCTCTTTTTTGTAATAGAAATAAATAAAGAGATTCTTTAATGTTTTGATTTCTCTCCACAGATCTTAGTACTTTTTCGTTCAAAGACAGAACTTTTACATCTTTTGTTGATGAATCTTTAAATTCATAAGCTCGACTCTTTAGCTTTTTCAATTTAATTAGGTTTTCATCAATAGATTTTGAAATTTCAGCTTTTAAGTCTCTTATTATTTCTTGATTATCATAAACACTTGGATTATTTTCCCCTGCAATTGAATTGATTTTTTTATAATTTAAAACGATTTCATTATGCTTTTGAATTAAACTATTTATTTCAATATTATCAATACCTATATTGGAAGGAATGATTTCATTCTTTTCTGAATTAACAATACTTTCTTTTAATATTTCGTTAATTAATATTTGATTTTCAGTTTGAACTATTGTTTTATCATATTCGACTTTCTTTTGTAGCGAAAAACTGGAGTTTAATCCAATATCGAGCAAGTTATTAGTTGATTTATACTTTTGTTTAAAGCTTTCAATAGAATCCAGTTCATTTGTTAAAAAACCAAATCTGCTATCTACAAAGTCAATCGTTCTTTTGTGTATGTTTCTTCTATCATTTACACCATCTTCGTTAAAACATTTAACTATCTCATTTAATATTTTAATATTTAAATCTTTGTCTTCACTTGAATAGGAGAGTCTAATTATTTCACTATCATCAAGCACATCCGTCTTTAGCAACTGCTTAATTTGAGAGGTTCTATTTTGCCGCGTTATTAGCTCAATAATATAATTATCATTAAATCTTTTTGAATTAAAGTCATATATTTCAAAAGGTAAATTGTGTTTAGTTTTAAGAGTTTCATTTGATTTAAATCTGAAAGATTCTTTTGTGTTCAGGTTAGTTATCACTAAATTATTATTGTCAATTTCAATTGAAAATTTTGAGTACGAATTAATTTTCTCTTTAAGTTTCAGTTTGAATGGATAGTAACTAACTTTTTTGTTGATAACATTACCTACAGAAGAAACAGAGATTTGTAATTGTAAATTATCGACAACTTGTTCAATTATTCTATTAGATTGCAACACGTTAATTTCATTGGCAAGATTAATCTTGTCCTTAAATATTGTTCCCATATAATCTATTCCCATTTCAGAGCTATTTTCGTCCAAAATTTGAATTTTAGTGTATGCTTTATAGACACTAGGTGTATACCTTAAATAAAAAAAGCTAATAATTAACGAAGCAATTATAAATAATGTAATCAGTTTCCAAAATTGCAGGTACCCTAAGATTGTACTTGATATAGAAACTTCATTTTTTTCAACTAAATCTTTACCTGACATTTTAATTATTTATCAATAATAAAGTAATACTTAAAATCAGAGACGAGATTGACGCAATTGATTGAGGGTTTCCAATAAATCCTGCGCTTTTTACTTTATTAAAAGTAGGGTCAACTATAATGATGTCGCCGTCTATAATTTCGTATGTACTTAAAGAAATACTTTTTTGATCGTTAAGATCAATTGAGTATATTTTTCTTTTTCCATTTTCTTCTCTAATAAGTTTAATATCTTTCCTTTTTCCATCAATTGTAATATCACCTGCGTATCCAATTGCTTGTAAAACATTTAATCCATCGTCTACAAAATGAAAGGTTCCAGGGTTTTTCACCTCACCCAAAACTGTAAACTTATGATTAATTACTGTTATTTTAACGCTAGGGTTTTTTAGATGATTGTTGTTAATAAAAACATTCCTTATAACATTTTCGAACTCTCTGATAGTTAGGTTTCTAGCTGAGATTTTACCTAAAAAAGGCATGTTAATTTCGTAGTTTGAATCAATTTTGTAACCATCTAATTGTCTTTGTATGATATCTTTGTTTTCACTAGCTAAATTATTGTATGGTAAAGAGGCTTCATATATTGAACTTGTGACTCTGATATCTAAAATATCTCCAATTTTAAGGTAATCGTTACTTAAATTTCTATTTATACTAAATTCGCTTAAAGTTTTGTTCTTTTCAAAGTACACTATATTTTTTTTGAAAGTACATGATGAATACAAAATAGCTATTGCTAGACTAAAGAATAAAATTTTATAATTTTTTAAAAGCATCTAATTCCTAATTTTTCAAATTTACAAGAATACTAGTCAATTTTAATATATAAGTTAATAAATAATTTTATTAAATTCTTTTTTATTTTTAATGTTTATTAATTTATTTTCAAATTTTCTTGTAATAATTATAGATTTTGTTGTAAACTATTTTTTCAGAAAATTCATTCAAGTATAAAAGCCTACTATTTGACCCCGCCTTTAACAAATCTAAATGTAAAATCTTTTCAAGAGATTCGGTTAATCCTCTTTTATTTAGAGGGCTTGCTAGCACTCCGTTGAGATTTTTCTTAGAAATTAAATGTTTACATCCAGGCATTTCAGAAGTCACAATAGGTTTTCCTGATGCCATAGCCTCCAATAGGAAACGTGGTGTCCCCTCTCTGTATGAAGTCGGGAGTGCGCATATATCTGAAATAGAAATAAGATTAGAGATGTCATTTCTCTCTCCTAAAAATTCAACAAAGTCATGTTTACTATAAAAATCAATTTCTTGAAAGGTATGGCTATCTGTGTTTTTATGATCAACCCAACCTACTACCACTAATTTAATTTTGTACTGTAATTTATCATTTAATTCTTTTACAGCATGAAAAAGTAAATCAAGCCCTTTAGATTTAACAAGCCTACTAACAAAAAGAACAATTTTAGAATTTTCACTTTTTAATTTATTTAAAAATTTATCCTTTACTAGCTTGTTTGGATAAAATATATCTTCGTTTACAGCACTTCCTTTAATGATTTTATAGTTTTTTTTAATTCCAAGATCTAAAACGTCATCAGAGTTTTGAAATATACATTTGGTTTTAAAAACTGTATTATTAAATTTATAACAAAACTTAATTAAGTTTTGCTGCAGTTTATATTTTAAAGTTTTTTTAGAAAATAAAGTTCCAAGACCTGTAACATGGTTAAAAACATTAAGACCAAGTAACCCTCCGATTGTTCCCCCAATGATATTTGGCTGCATTCTAAAGCAGTGTACTATGTCAAAATCATTGTCACGTAGAATTTTATAAAAATCAACCGCAAATTCCATGTGATCTAAAATATTTTTACCTCTTATATTTTTCCCAACAACTAAAACTTTTAATCCTAACTCTCTAATTTTTTTGTCGAATCCATCGTCAGGCACTATTACTGTTACACTGCTACCTTTTTTAATTAAAAACTTTGACAATCTTATTCTCGATAAAAAAAAATCTTTTCCTGTATTTTCAACAATTGCTACTTTCACTGGTAATTTTTTAATAGAAGTTTATATGATTTTTAAAAAATTAAAAATATACTTAATAATAACCCTCAGCTGTAAAGAAATATTAGAATCAAACGTACTTTTCATACAAGATGTGTGTTTCTTTTGCTGTTTTATTCCAATTTAAACTTTTGGCTCTCTTTAACCCACTACTTTTTTGTGATTTAATTTCTGAATTATCTCGGCACACTGAAATAATTGATTCAGACAATTGGTAGATGTCCATAGGATCAATAATTGTCGCGCATCGGCCTGCAATCTCAGGTAAAGATGATTTATTAGATGTTATGACTGGACATTGACAGGCCATGGCCTCAAGAATTGTTAAACCAAAGCCTTCAAATAAAGATGGGTAAACAAATACACTTGCCTTAGTGTACAGATATCTCAACAATTCATCACTCACGAAACCAATCATATGAACTCGATTTTGCAGTTTAAGGCTATTGATATATTGCTTGCTTTTTTTAAAATCCCAGCCATCTCCACCGACTGCTATTAAGTGATGATCAAAACTGTTTTTAATTAAGTTGAAAGCTTTAATTACAGATGAAAAGTTTTTTCTAGGGCTCAATTTACCAACACACAGTATAAATTTTTTTTCTTTAAGAAATTTTATTTTATCATTATCTGCAATTTGATTTAATTTGATTTTGTTGAAAAAAAACTTACCAACTCCTTCATAAACAACACTAATTCTTTTTTCAATAGATTGATGATAATTTTTCTTGCAAAATAGTTCAACTTCCGTTGCAGTGTATTTTGAAACACAAATTAGATGATCAGCTTTTTTAACTATTTGCCTAAAACTTTCTTTCATTAGCCAATTATCTTTTTTAGTAAAAAATTGAGGATGAGTTAAAGGACCAATGTCATGTATAGTTACTATATAAGGTTTATTTGTAGCAATAGGATAGGTTAGTGAATGCGCGTGCAATAGATTAATATTGCAATCTATCATGTTTTCAATTTTCGGAAAGTTAAGGTATTTCCAGAGCAAGGGCGTTATTTTTCTACCAAATGGCAATATTCTTAATCCAGAGTTATCTTTTAACAATCTTAGTTCTCTAGATTTTTTTTCACTACCTGTTGCTATAGGAATGAAGTTATAATTACTTTTAAGTTCTTTTAGATGACTGTACAAATATTTTGAATACCTAGCAATTCCATGGCCTTGATTTGTCGTAAACTGGTTCGAAAAAAACCCTATGTTTTTATTTTTCATTAATGGCTCTTTATTTCAAAGTTTGTTTTTGCAAAAACTTTATTCCATGAAACATTTATTTTATTTCTCAATTTACTATTTAAAAACAGTCCAAAAAATGCTGCATACGAATCAAAGTCAAATGGATAAATAAAAATACTTTTAATTAGAAAATAAAATGATTTTTTTTTTGAACTTAAGTAATGATGATGAACTCTTCCAATTCTCTTGTAAAAACACCCCTTAGCTTTTTTTTGATCCATAAAGCTCAACTTACCAATTTCTCTTTTGTATTTTTTTCTTATGTATTTGTAAGCGTTTATTTCATTTACAGAATTTGATGAAGTTCTCACTCCACGATGTATCCTAAGTAATAATAAATTTTCTTTTACAGCATGAATTTCATATTTTTTGCTAATTCTAATCCACATATCCCAATCTTGTCTTGCTTTTAAATTTGTGTCAAATTTTCCAACATGTTTGAAAACTTCCTTTTTAATTAAATAACTTGAAGTTGGTGAGGTTATATCATTAATCAATAATTTTGAATGAATTAAACCAACAAAGTAAGTTCTTTTTTTGTCAGAAACAACTAATCCATTTTCATAATTAATTTCTTTTAGACCACAATAAACAGCTCCTACATTTTTGCGATTTTTAATTAAATTATATTGTTTATGCAATTTAGTTTTTTCCCACAGATCATCACTATCTAAAAATGCTATGTATTGACCGTTACTTTTTTCAATTCCATAGTTTCTTGCTACATTTCCTCCCGAATTTATTTGTTTTAAATATATTAATTTGGTTTCTAAGTTTTTTTCTTTCCATGAGTTTATTTTCTCTGATGTTTTGTCTGTTGACCCGTCATCAACTACTATTATTTCTATTGGCCTGTATGTTTGATTTATGCATGTATTTAAAGCATCAATAATCATTTTTTGCCTGTTAAACGTCGGTATTACTATAGAAATCAAATCTGAGGGATTAACCATTTTTTTTAAAAATATTTTCTAGACTCGATCTTGAAATTGAGTTTTGTTTGTCCCAAACTAATGAGTTGGCACGAAAAACAGCAAAAGAAGAGTGAATTGCAGAAATAAGTCCAGGTGTTCCATCTAAATAGCCTTTTTTGTATAAAAATTTTATTAAAAATTCTTTAATTGTTCTAATAAAAATTTTGATGAAGGTAATTTTTTCATCCGACGTTTCTAACTTTTTTACCTCTTCGTTTTGGTAAATTAAACTCTTTTTTAATCTTTCTGAATATGAATCGTCATTAAAGTGATGCATTTTTTCTTTTAGTTGTCCGACATTCTTAGAATTTAAAATTATTCTTTCATGATACATTCCTTCAAATTTTAAAACTTCTCTTTTTGCTAAATGTACCAAGTTCCAGTCTGCCCAACCACCCCCTCTCATGGGTCTGTGAAGAAAATAATTTAAGCGTCTAAATTTAAACGCATCATATTTGTTTAGATTTATAGCAATTTTAATTTCATCAAATAGTTCTTTTGAAACTCTTTCGTCAATGTCCATATGTAATATCCAATCGGACTTAGATTTATTTATTCCTTTATTTCTCTGGTCTGCGTAATATTCGCCTTTCTTTCTTTTTGAATTTAGAAAAGTTACTTTTTCACCGAATGATTCACATATTTCTCTTGTCTTGTCAGTTGATCCATCATCTACGATAACAATCTCATCAACTTTATCATGTAAATTATTCAAAAACCCTTCAATATCAACTTCTTCATTAAATGAAATGGCAACAACTCCGAGCATTTGGTGCCTCATACTAAATTCTTTTCAAAATATTCAATTGTTTTTAACAGTCCAACATCTAATTCAATTTTCGGTTCCCAGCCGTTTAAAACTTTATTCGCAAGAGAAATATCAGGTTTTCTTTGTTTTGGGTCATCATCAGGCATTTTTGAAAAAATTATTTTTGATTTTGAGCCAGTTAAATCAAGTACCTTATTAGCTAAATCTATTATAGTAAATTCACAAGGGTTACCTAAATTGACAGGCCCAATGAACTCATCATTTGTACTCATTGTTTTTTTAATTCCTGAAATTAAATCATCAATATATTGAAATGACCTAGTTTGTTTACCATCTCCGTAAATAGTAATATTATCTCCTTTTAAAGCTTGGACAATAAAGTTAGAAACAACTCTTCCATCATTTGGGTGCATATTTGGGCCGTACGTGTTAAAAATACGTACAATCTTTATTTTAACATTGTTTTGATTGTGATAGTCCATGAAAAGTGTTTCTGCACATCTTTTTCCTTCGTCGTAACATGATCTTAACCCGATTGGATTAACATTTCCCCAATAATTTTCTTTTTGCGGGTGCTGTTGAGGATCACCATAAATTTCACTTGTGCTTGCCTGCAAAACTTTTGCATTTGTCCTTTTTGATAATCCTAATACATTTATTGCTCCCATTACTGAAGTTTTAATTGTTTTAATTGGATTATATTGATAGTGAATTGGAGAGGCGGGACATGCTAAGTTATAAATTTCATCAACTTCTGCAAAATAAGGTTGAGTAATATCATGCCTCACTAGCTCAAAAAATGAATTATTTATTATTTCAACAATATTTTTTTTTGATCCCGTAAAAAAATTATCAAGGCAAATTACTTCATTACCCTCTTTTAAGAGATTTTTACAGAGGTGTGAGCCTACAAATCCTGCGCCTCCTGTTACAAGTATTTTCTTCATAATAATATTATTTTATTTTCATTGGTCTAATTATTCTATCTTTTATTTGTTTAATGAGTCTTTTTATTTTTTGTTGATTGTAAAAATCAAGTTTAAAATTTTTAGATTTTGACTTTATTAAATCATTATTGCTATAACCAAAAAAATTTGCAAGTTGAACTACAGACTCATCCATTTTTAGATAGTAGCTTTTATCATTTTTCCATTTTAACTTTGAATCTCCATGAATATGTTTTATCATGTTTTCATCATATTTAACTTCTATAAATTTACAAATCAATGAAATATTTTTTTTTGGATGATCAACTAAATCTTCATATTTAAGTTCTAGATAATTATTGTGATTAATTAAATTTTTGAAAGCGATAAGATTCTTGTAAGATTTTAACCATGCAAACTGTCTTTTCTCAGGATCTGTTCCAAAAAGTTTTTGAGCAGAATGCTGCACAGATTGAGGATTTCTTACTAACCCAATTATTTTAACATCATATTCTGTTTTTTTCATCCACTTTAATATTAATGATAGACTTGCCCAATTGGCTAAATACTGAGGGGATTTTTCAAAAAAAATATTTTTGCAAAACTTGTTGCACAGCTCCTCCCAACCGTTAAATATCAAATCTTCATCACAAACCTTTGTATTAAATTTAGAAATATTTTTTTTAAGTAAGTCTATCATATAAATTTTTGCATTTTTTCTAGAACCATAACCACGATATGAGATGTTATTAGAAAATAGCACATTATTAGATTTCAAAATTACAGCTCCTTTTAGCCAATGGTGTGTCTCTAAATATGTGTGTGGGGAGTAAGCAACAGTTTGAATATTACCATGTTGGCACAAGCTATTTTGCAACATAGTTGAGCCTGACCTTTTATCTGATAATAAAATTAAAACAGTCTTTTTTTTCATTGTCTAATTTCTTCTTTAATGATTAGGGTAGATAAAACTAAGCATAAAAAAAATATAGCTGATCCGTTTGGAGTAGTTATTGCCCCATGAGATGTAAAACACCAAATAAACACAGGAACAATACATATGAAAAGATTACTCCTTTTTTTAACGCAAAACATCAGATTTTTCCAAATTAAGTACAGAATGAACATATAAATAATAGAGACTAAAAATCCATAAATATAAAATGATCTACCAAACAAAGAGTGATCAGGGTTATTAACATTTAAATCAAAATATTTTATACTTTTTTTAGATCTTAACGAGTTTATAGTTGCACCTGAAAACAAATAAAATGGTTTTTTTTGTAAATCGTTAAAGGGCTGAGTATAAGAAAAGACCCTTTCATTAATCCCACGAATTTGATTTTCATTACTTGCTTCAATTTCAAATGAAGCCTTATTGATCCTGTCAAAATTCAAGTATTTAGTGTTCTCAACCAACTTTCCCCAATTTAAAAATATAGATATGATAATCAAAGAGAATAAGTATTTGTAATTAGAATTAATATTTGAAATTAATACTTTAAATAAAAATATTAAGATTAATGATATAAACACAGTTCTACTGTACGTAGCAGTTGCTGCCGCTAATGTAAATAGAATGATTAAAATATTTGATGTTTTTATTTTTTCAAAATAAATAACAATACCTAACCCAAATAAAATTATAGTACCAGAAATATTAGATACACCAATTAAACTCAAACCTCTTATAGCTTCATCAACACCCGATTTTTTGTCAAATATCTTTTCTGCGGAGGGATATAAAAAATTATAGGAAACAAGGCTTTCTATTAAATCTCTTGTTACAGGAACACTACTACCTATTAGTACAATAGAAGTGAACAAACAGGAGTATTTAATAATACTTACGTAAGTTCTTTTTTTAGTTATCTCTTGATAAATTTTAGGGAAAAATGTAAATATTCCTATAATAGGAATAGAATGCCTAATTAAATTATAAGAAAATATTCTAATATCATTAGTTAAAACTAAATATACAAGTTGGCTGATAATAAACATAAATAAAAGAAAAAGAGCTATTTTTTTTAACTTAATATCGCTTTTAAAATTAATGTTTCGATAAATTAAAAATATTGATATTATATCAACAAAATATAATGGGACAGCACCTATATATATATTTATTTTTGGTAGAGCAAATGTTAAAACTAAATATAAGCTTATCAGCCAACTCAATTTACTGTTTTTTTTGAAACCAATTTCCTTATTCATCATATATCTCGATATATTTTTCTAGTGTCATTTTTATATCAAATTTCTTTGCCCTTGTAAATGCACTTTTACCAATTTGATTACATAAGTTTATGTCATTTAATAATGACTTTATTAAAAAAATAATTTTCTCTTTTTCATTTGAGTTGACTAAAAAACCTTGCTTATTATTTATAGCAATTAATTCATTAAGCCCCTCAACATCACTTATAATGCAAGGAAGTGATGCGTTCATAGCTTCCAAAGCAGACAGCCCAAAACCTTCCCACTCAGACATAATAATAAAAATATTAGCCTCTTTAAGTAATTTAGGAATATCATCAACAAATCCTAAAAACTTAACTTTATTAATAACTTTGAGATCTTTAGCTAAATCAATTAGACGATCTTTTTCTTGACCCTCTCCAGCTACATACAGTTGAAAGTCTTCATCAATCTCAGATATTGTTTTTATTGTTTTTTCATAGTTTTTAAGTTGATGTAATCTTCCCACTGATACTATTATTCTGTTATTATTTCTTTTAATAGGTTTTTTAAAAAGTAATGGAATTCCATTGTAAATTATTTCAACTTTATTTTTTAAGTTATGATGTTCATTAACCAATGAATTTAATACACCTTCACTAATTGCAATTATTTTGTGAAAAGATTTATAAATAAAATAATTTAAAATCTTGCCCCACAATTTCCCTTTTCTTCTGTTGTTTGTGCTATGTTCTGTAAATATATATTTACATTCTTTGTGAGAAAAAATTTTTTTTAATAATGAAACATAAAGAGAACATGGAAATAAATGAGCATGAATTACATCTTTATTTTTGACTTCGTTTTTGAAATAGTAAAAAAGCTTAAAAAAACATCTTAAGTCATACGGAGACTTAAAGCTAAATGAATGAGAATTTTCAACATCTTTAAAATTAGATTTTGTAATGGATAATAACTTAGCATTTCTATTTTTATTAACTTCTAAGTGTAGTAATCTTACAATTTTTTGAGCTCCACCGTTCTCTAAATTAAAGTCGTTAATTATGTTATGAATTGTTTTCATTTAATATTTAAAAGTCTTTTTAGTTTCACTTTAAAATTTCTTGAAATAATACCATCACCTGTTTGTCTAAAGTTTTCATCTGGTTTAAATTCTTTCCAGTCCCTAACCTCTGTATCAGAACTTTCTTTAGCTAGTACAGAAACTATGTTTTTGTAATATGATTTTGCTGTAATTGAAATATCAAATCTTTTTATTGCATCTTTAATAGATTCTTCACAAATTCTATTAATTAGTTTTCTATCTGAACTCAATTTTTTTATTAAAATAGATATGCCTTTGTAGTCTCCCCTTTTAAAAAGGTATCCGTTTTTTTTATCATCAATTATATAATCAGTGATTCCTTCTATTTTCCATGCTATGCACAGACAGCCAGCCATTTTAGCCTCTAGAAGGGAATTAGGACAGCCTTCAAAATGAGAGGGGAATAAATATATATCAACGTCACTAAAGAATTTCGGAATATCTTTTTTTGCAACTTGCCCTATTAGACTAATTTTTCTATTCAGTATGTTCTTTTCTAGAACTTTTTTTAATTTTTTCTCTTCTTTTCCTTTTCCTGCAATAGTTAACTTATAATCAATTGCTAGCTTATCAAGTTCTTTAACTATTTCTGGTATGTGCATTATTCCTTTTTGATTGTGTTCTAATCTTCCTAAAAAGGCTAATTTCAAATGTTTTTTGGCACCACGCACTTTTTTAGATGCTTGCTTGTATAAATTTTTTGGAACACCGTTTGGAATCAAACTAAGATCTGATTTTTTAACGCCATAAATTTCATTTAAGTCATTATATAGCTTTGGAGTGAGAGCAATGACTGATTGAACTCTTCTACCTCCCGACAAGGTTATTCTGTATCCGTGGTCAAAGGCATTGGCACATCTTGAAATTACTCTAATATTTTTAGGCAAGTGAGGTATTGAGCTAAGAATAGCCTCTGAATTTACTCCAATCACAACATTAATTTTTTTAAAAATACACCAGTTTACAAATTCTTCACTTTGTTTTTTTACGTTGTAAGTGTTTTTTGCTAATAAAACACAGTTCTCATCAGCATAGCTTTTCATCCACAGCTCTGACTGTTCTTTTCCAACTGAGACACAATACATAACAATATTGTATTTTAGAATTTCTTTTCTTAACGTATAATAAAATGAGTATGTTCCCCCGTCTTTTGGTACCGATCCAAATGCTATTTTAATTAAACTATTTTTTTTCACAATAATTGTTTATTACCTCATATCATTTATAGTTTTTGAATACTAAGTCAACTAATTTCGTTTGAAAATACTCTTTTTTTATATGTTTAGTATTTTCGGTTTCTAATATAATTTTCTCGTTTTTTTTATTAAAAATCCATCTGTTGCCGACATAAATATGCTGCTTTTTGATTTCAAGATTTCTATCAAATTCATTAGAACTATTAGGGCTACATTTTAGAAAATTTAAAACTCTTGAATATTCAATTTGCGGATTATTTTTGAAATTTTCAAAATCAACTGTCAATTTATTTCCTTCTTTTACTTTGTTAAACACTTTACGTCTATGTTTTTCTCTGAAATACAATAAAATCAGTTCTCTGTAAAATTTAAAACCAATTATTTTTCTTGTTTTCTTTTCTCTTTTAATATTCGAATCAAATAGGGATTTTAAATTCCGTTTTAGGTATATGCAATATATATCTATTTCAGAGCTTTCTAGTAAAATATCTAAGCGCTCTGGCGGTTTTGATGAGTCTACAATATATTTTGACCTGTTATGATATTTATCTATTTCTTTGAAGAAGTTAATATTCTTCTCTATATAATTGTTTATGGACTCTTCACCATAAACAACTTGAGGACTAAATCCTAAAAGAATTAGTAACTTTTTAAATGACAAACCTTTTTTGTCGATTAACGATCTTTTTTTATTTGAGCTTAAACTAAAATTCAATAAACCTTTTGAAATACTTTGATTTAATTTTTCTTTAATTTCATGCCAATAAGTACAATTGAAAACTCTATCGCCACATGTGCAAATAAGATTTTCATTGTAATCATGTTCTAAATTAATCACTTCACCAAGGTTTGTTATATTTGAATGTTTACCTAAAAATAAACTAAAGATTGTTGATCCAGAAAAAGCATTCGCTGATAAAAAAATGACTTTTGGCTTTTTATTCAAAATAAGTTTCTTTTGACATTATTTATTTTCTTATTAAATGAATTATCTCTCACGTATAATTACACTTTTTTTCTTTGTACGTGGAGTCCATAACTCAAGTGATTTATTTACAAGAACTTCCAAACTCTCAATATCTTTTTTATAGATTGAAAAAAGTTTTATTTGTTCACTATCAGTTAATTTTTTTATTTTATTTTTTTCATTGCCAAATATATTTTTTAGACCTAACCTGATAAAAAAATTAGGTAAAAAATCCAAATCTTGTTTTCTTAAGTACTGGCCAATTTTATGAGCAAAACGGAAAGCCTTTCTATACTTTGGGATTACACTTTCGTTTTTTCTACTAGGTAATTTGAAAAGAGATTTATCGACACCAAAGAATGAACTTAATTCGCTTAATAATTTTTCGGGATCAGCTGTAACTTCCTCATAAATTAAAATTAGAAATTGATCCCTTTCAAAGTATTCTAAATACTTATTTAAATATTTATAATACATGCCATTTTCAATTGCTAATTTAGGTAGTTTCGTGCAAAAAGTTTCAAAATCAATATTTTCACCAGTTACTCTTAAATGCCACTTAAAATGAGAGTATGCTCTTTTTATAGGGCTTCTTAGAATCAACACAAACTTTTCAACAGACTTAAGGTTTTTAATTCTCTTCGGAGCATTTTTAGCTGTTAAATATCCTGGTGTAAATTCTCCTTGATATTTAGGAGCTTTTTTTGAATTTAGGAAAAATTTTTGATACCAATTTTCACCTTTGTTGTAAAATCTTGTAAAAAATTGAATTTCTTTTCTTTTGCTTGGCATGTAGAAATCAGGATGTGACTTGATCACTGTCCATAGCCATGTACTTCCTCCTCTAACAGAACCAATCCCTAAAAAATTAGGTTTATCATTTATCATCCCTCCTCAAAGATAATTTTATTTAATCTTTTAGCAATTTTTCTTGATTCATAATTGCTTTTTGCATATCGATAACCATTTTCACCCATAGTTTTCAATTTATTTTTATTTAAAAGAAGATAAATGATCTTTTTTGCCATTTCTTTATAATCATTTTCCTCAACAAGATAGCCTGTTGTTTCATTAGCTACAGTTTCTTTAAAACCATTATGATCAGTTGTCACAACCGGCAATTTTGAAGCCATAGCTTCTAAAAGAGAAACACCTTGGCTTTCAGTATCTCCATTCTTTGCTGTAATTGAATGTTGAACAAAAATACTTGCAACACTTAATCTTTCTTTTACAAACTTATGAGTTTTAACCCCGTGTAAAGTAATTTTTTCTTCAAGATAAAGATTTTTTATTAACTCTTTGCAGTTGTCATATAGCTTACCTCCTCCTATTAATTCTAATTTGGCTTCTGGTATTTTCTTTTGAACTATGTCAAATGCCTTTATGCTTAGATGAGGTGCCTTTTTTTCTACAAATCTACCAACACCAATAATTAAATTAGAATTCTTTTTTTGGTCATTTTTAAAACTTTCTAATTCGATCCCGCAAGGAACTACTTTTATTTTTTCGAAAGAAATACCTACACTAGCCACAATTTTTTTAAAGTGCATAGAACCACAGACAACAGTATTGACATTAGAATTTAAGAATCTATATGCTCTTCTAATTAAATATCTTTTCCCCATAACTGTAGCATCATGGCCATGAAAATTTACAACTAGTTTAAGATTTAATTTTTTACAAATTTTAGATATTAAACATCCAGTCGGCCCAAACTCTGCAAAGACCGAACTAACTTTGTGCTCACAAAAAAAATTAATAATATTTAACTCATTTTTTTTGTCTATAACTCCACTATATCCCCAAAATATTAGATTATATAACTTTTCAAAACTAAATTTCTTGAAATTTCTGTTAATTTTTAATGAGGGTATATTTTTGACTGATAATCCATCACCTTCAAAGTAAACAACAACTGTTTTTTTTGGGCTAATTAATCTTATGTGTTGTCTTACAAAAGTTTCAGCAGGTGTATCAGGGTTAGGAGTTATTATAGCTAGCAATTTGATTTTATTTTCAAAAAATTATAAATTTTTTTATTATTATTACTTAGTTCCTCGCTAAAAACAATATCATTTTTTTTGCTTCTATTATCTTTAATTCTAATTTTGAAATTAGCTTTAAATTGCAAGTTAAAGTCCTTTTTAAATATTCTAGAAACTTCATTTTTCGGTTTTTTTGACAAACTTTCATAATCAATAAACACAAATCTATCATCATCAAAATATTTTTTGTCGATGGCTATAGAGTTTCTTAAAGCCCAATATTTTCCGTAACTTTCTGCTAAATTATTTTCATCAAACTTATCTAAGATAAATTTTAAATCTTTTTTAATTCTCCAATCACCATTCAAATCACTTTCAACTTTTTTTGAAATATCAAAAAATTTACTGTTCCACTTTTCAATCATTGAATTAACAACTTCTTCACTTTTCCTGAATACCCATACACCTATTGAATTTGAAAAAATATCTAATAGTTCTATCGCATTATCAGACTCGAATAAAGACCTTATAACAATATATTTTCCATTTTGATTTTCAATGATTTTTTTAATTTCTAATTTGTCTTTTAGCATGGTTTTATTTTCTCCTATTGTTAAAATGCTAAACTCACCATGGACTTTTGAATTTAAATCTTTTTCAAAAATTTTTTGCAGAAATGTAGTTCCTGACCTTTGACAGCCAAAAATCCAAATTATTTTCTTAGGAGGCCCAATCTTAAAGAATCGTACTCTTAACTTTTTTATTAAGTAAAAAAAATAATCATGAGTTGAATATAATTTATTTTCTAAAATTTGCTTGAAGTTAAATTTCATAATTAAAGTTTATTCAAGTAATTTGCTGAAATAACCATTCTTATTGCATTCAAGTTCAACATAAGATCCTGATTCTAATAGTTTACCATTATCAATATAATATATTATATCAGAGTTTTTTAATGTAGAGACTCTGTGTGCAATAATTATTATTGACATCTTATTTTTAAGCTTTTCAATTCTTTTCTGAATATAACTTTCAGATTTTGTATCAAGAGCTGATGTAGCTTCGTCAAGAATCAATAAATCAGGTTTTTTCAGTAATTCTCGTGCTAGAAAAAGTCTCTGCTTTTGCCCGCCAGAGATCATTGCTCCATTTTCGCCAATTCTAGTGTCAAAACCGTCTTCAAGTTTAGAGATAAATTCATAAGCATTAGCATCTTTTGCAACTTTGGTAATTTCTTCTAAGCTATAGTTATCGTTCCATAGTGTGATATTATTTTTTACTGTATCGTCAAAAACTTTAATGTCCTGAGAAACAAAGCCAATTTTCTTCCTCCAGCTTTGTTTATCAATTTCTGATAAACAAACGCCATTTATTTTTATACTATTTTTATTACTTTCTAAAACCCCGGTTATTAAATCTATTATTGTAGTTTTCCCACTTCCAGATGGACCAACAAATGCTGTTATTTCGTTTTTATTTAAAATCAAGTTAAAGTCTTTAAATAAATAATTTTTGCTTTTGTCAAATTTAAATTTAAGGTTGCTGATTTCAATAAAATGTTTATTTGAATTTAAATCCTCATATTTTTTGATTCCGTTATTTGAAATATTTTTATTGAGCGTATTTAACTCATTATCTACAGATTTAATGAACCCAATTGTTTCCATAATTGTCACCCACATTCTTTGTGTTCTTATTAAGTTTGTTAAGCCTCTGTAGTATAAAAGCAAAACAACAATAATGCTACTGATTGATTTTTCAAAATAAACTACCTCAATTAGTATAAGTAATATTACTAAATTTATTGAAATCAACTCTTTAAGTGAGGCTGTAAGTGCTAAGGCTGATTGAGATTTATAGTGTAAATTTTGTATTGTTCTAAGTGTCCTATCATACATCTTTGATAGCTTATCTTTGCTCCCGCTTGAAATTAAATATTTTAAAGCGTTTAATGACTGGATAGTAATTTGTGATAGAACTGTAGTTTCATTGGCATTTTGTAAAGATACTTTTCTAACATAACGATTTATTAATATAAAAAAAGTTAGAGATAGAAATCCTATTAACAATGCTATCATGGATGTTTGAAATGATATAAATGATGAAAAAATAATATATGTAAGTGCCATTATAAATGCACATAAATACTCTACAAATCTTTTGAATGATGTTAGTGTTTGCTGAGAGTGCATATTCATAAGTTCAATATAATAGCCTGAGTTTTTTTTCAAGAAATATTCATAACGAACAGAAAAAATTTGTTTAAATAATATGTTTTTTATTTTGTAGAATAGATTCTTAAATAAAAAAGCTTGGAACATTCCTTGTCCAAATTTAAAAACAGCTTTTAAAAAAAAAATCAAAAACATAATTAAAAGTACCGCATGTAATGAGCTATCAATGTTAAAATACTCAAACATCTTTGTTAGAATATTTGAATCATCAGTTTCATTTTTTTCAACTGAAGATAAAAGTGGAATAATCATTGCCAAACCTATTCCGTCAGTAAATGCGACAATAATGGTTAGTAGAAGTAAAAGAAAAATTCGTTTACCAACGTAGTAGTAGTAAAATTTAAATAAATATGAAAAAGATCTCAAAAGTTAAATATTTATGTTGTAGTATAGTTTGTACCAGTCAATAAACTTCTTGATTCCTATTTCTGCATCGGTTTTTGCTTTAAAGCAATAATCCTTATACATTCTTGAAGTATCTGCATACGTAGTCAAAACATCTCCTTTTTGCATAGGCAACATTTTTAGCTTCGCTTTTAAACCTATGTTTTTTTCTATTATTTTGATAAAGTCTAAAAGTTTTACAGGTTTATTATTACCAATATTATATAGCTTATGCATTACCTTACTCTCTTTATTTTCATTAATGCACTTAACCACTCCTTCACAAATATCATCTATATATGTAAAGTCTCTATCTAATTTTCCATAATTAAAGACATTTATGGGGTCTCCATTTATTATTGCTTTGGTAAATAAATAATATGCCATATCTGGCCTACCCATTGGTCCATATACTGTAAAGAAGCGCAACCCAATAGTATTTAATGAGTATAGGTGTGAATATGAATATGCCATTAATTCATTAGATTTTTTTGATGCGGCATATATGCTAACAGGAAAATCTACAAAATCTGACTCTTTAAAAGGGACTTTCGTGTTATTGCCATATACACTTGAACTACTTGCGTAAACTAATTTTTTAATATTGTAATTTCTACAACATTCTAAAATATTCATAAATCCGCATATGTTAGTGTTTATGTATTTATGTGGATTTTTTAATGAATACCTTACTCCAGCTTGAGCTGCTAAATTACAAACTTTCGTAATTTTATTTTCTTCAAATATTTTTTCTAAGTTTTTTTTATTTTCGATATCAGTTTTGATAAATTTTAATTTTTCAAGGTATATCTTACTTTGATAAACTTCATTTTCAATAAAAAAATTGTCAGCTTCAAAACCAAGCTCGCTCAATCTGTGTGTTTTCAAATTAACATCGTAATAATCGTTCAAATTATCAAGACAAATTATATTTACATCATATTTTGCTAATTCTCTACAAATATAAAAACCAATAAATCCGGCAGCACCAGTAACTAAAATAGTTTCTTTAATCATTTTTTAATTTATTATAATCAGATTTTATCATTTCTTCTACTAAATCTTTAAATTGGTATTTTGGTGTCCAATTTAACTTTTTTCTTGCTTTGCTCGAATCCCCAAGTAATTCGTTAACTTCAGAAGGACGATAATACCTTTTTTTGACTTCGACTACCACTTGATTTTTATTAATTTGATATTTTGGATTTTTACAGTTAACAACAATTGCCTTCTCATTTAAACCTGTTCCTAAAAACTTAATATCAATTTTAAAATATGAAAATGATAGCGTTAATAAATCTTTAATTGAATAACTTTTCCCAGTTGCAATTACCCAGTCTTCTGGTTTTTTATATTGTAAAATTTTCCACATAGCTTGTACATAGTCTTTTGCGTGCCCCCAATCTCTTCTTGCATTTAGATTTCCTAAATAAATTTTTTCCTGTTTCCCAAGTACAATATTAACTATAGCCATTGTTATTTTTCTAGTTACAAAAGTTTCACCTCTCATAGGACTTTCATGATTAAAAAGTATTCCATTACATGCAAAAATATTGTATGACTCTCTATAGTTAACTATAGTCCAATATGAATAAAGTTTTGCTACAGCGTACGGTGATCTAGGTTTAAATGGCGTATCCTCATTTTGTGGAATTTGGTCTGCATTTCCGTATAGCTCAGAAGTAGAGGCTTGATATATTTTTATCTTTTTTTCAAGTCTAAGAATTCGGACTGCTTCTAAAATTCTTAATGTGCCTAACGCATCTACATTTGCAACATATTCTGGTATAGAAAAAGAGACATTAACATGACTCATCGCGGCTAAATTATATATTTCATCAGGGCATATCTTTTTTATTAGTTCTATTAATGATAAACTGTCAGTCATATCACCGTAATGTAGAGTTAATCTATTTTTTTTGTTAAATGGGTCGCTATAAATATTGTCAATTCTTTGTGTATTAAAAGAGGAAGCTCTTCTTTTTAAGCCGTGAACTATATATTTTTTTTTAAGTAGAAATTCTGCTAAATATGCTCCGTCTTGTCCAGTTATGCCAGTAATTAATGCGGTTTTCATTCTTATTTGCTTTTTATAAAGATATTATATATCTAAATATATTTAAGTTCTAATTTATTTTTTTTTCTTTAAGTGATTTCAAGTTTTTTAGATACCACTTGTATGTTTTAATAAGGCCATCTTCAAGAGAGTGTTTTTCTTTCCATCCAATTTTATTTATTTTAGAAGTTTCTAATTTTTTTCTTGGTGTTCCATCCGGCATTTTTTTATTCCATTTTAACTTTCCTTGATAATCTATGATATTTTTTATTATTTGAGCAAGTTCATAAATTTTAATTTCTCGTTTGGATCCAATATTATAGCTGGTTTCATTTTTATTTTGCTGCATGAGCGTAACTATTCCCTCAGATAAATCGTCTACATACAGAAATTCACGTAATGGCTCTCCACTACCCCATAATTCAACCTCTTTGACACAATATTTTTTTGCTTCATGAATTTTTCTAATAAGTGCAGGAATTACATGTGATGTTTCTAAATCAAAATTATCATGAGGGCCGTAGAGATTACACGGAAATACACTAAAGTAATTCTTTTCAAATTGTTTTCTTGCCGCTTCACAAAGCTTTACACCTAAAATTTTAGCAATAGCATAAAATTCATTTGTAGGCTCTAACTTTCCTCTTAGTAAGTACTCTTCTTTTATGGGCTGATTACTTTTTTTAGGATAAACACATGAACTTGACAGAAATATATACTTTTTAATATCATTGATGAGGCAATTTTCAATAATATTACATTCAATTAAACTATTGTCTATGCAAAAATTATAAGGGTATTTATTGTTAGCTAAAATACCACCTACTGTTGCTGCTGCATTTATTACTATTTCGGGCTTTTCTGTGTTAAAAAATTTGATTACATCGTTTGATTTTCTTAAGTCGATTAAAGCAGAAGATTCTCCACAAATGTTTGTGTAGCCATGCTTGAGAAGACATTTTTTTAATGATCTACCAACAAGTCCATTAATGCCAGCTATAAAAATTTTAGATTTTTTATTAAATGCCAACTATTTACCTATACTAAAAACCTCAAATCCAATTTTTTCAAGCTTTTGATTGTCTAATAAATTTCTTCCATCAAAAACTTTAGCAGGTGAAACTACTGTACTGAATATTTTTCCCCAATCTAATTTTGTAAATTCGTCCCATTCCGTCAATATTGCTATTGCATGTGAGTTTTCACAAGCATCATAAACATTTTTGTGTACATTCAAATGTTTTTTATTATCAGAACTCGATCTTGTTTTTAAGTAATTGATATCATTATATATTTGTTTTTCAGAAACTTTTGGATCATATATGCTAACTAAAGCTTTATTTTCAATTAATTTATCTGCTATGTAAATTGCAGCCGACTCTCTTGTATCGTTGGTATCTTTTTTAAAGGACCAGCCAAGCAGAGTTATTTTCTTGTCAGAAACAGTATTAAATAGAGATTTGATAATTATGCTAGAAAATCTATTTTTTTGGTAGTCGTTCATTTTAATAACTTGATGCCAATACTCTGAGACTTCTGTCAGACCTAATGATTTAGAAATGTATACTAAATTCAATATATCTTTTTGAAAACAACTGCCCCCAAAGCCTACTGAAGACTTTAAGAACTTGCTGCCAATTCTTGAATCCATACCAATTGCTTTTGCTACTTCGTCTATATCAGCACCACTTTTTTCACAAAGAGCTGAAATACTATTGATAGAACTTACTCTTTGTGCTAAAAATGCATTTGCAACCAGCTTTGATAGCTCGGAAGACCAAACATTGGTTGTTAAAATTTTCTCATCACTAATCCAATTTTTGTAAATATCTACTAATGCTTTAATAGATTTTTGACCATTTTGTGTGCTATCTCCTCCAATCAACACCCTGTCAGCATATAATAAATCAGTAATAGCAGTTCCCTCAGCTAAAAATTCAGGATTTGATAATATTTCAAAATTTAAACCTTTTTTAGATGATTTTAAAATTTTTGTTATGACTTCAGCTGTTCGAACGGGAAGAGTTGATTTTTCAACTACTATTTTGTCAGATTCGGCTGATTTAGCTATTTGTCTCGCACACAATTCTATGAATTTTAAATCAGAGGCCTGTCCTTTTCCTTCACCATATGTTTTTGTAGGTGTGTTAACTGAAATAAAAATCATTTCACTTTGCTTAATAGATTTATCAATTTCAGTTGAAAAAAACAAGTTTTTACCTCTAGTTTGTTTTACTATATCAGCAAGTCCAGGCTCATAAATTGGCAACTTTGATAAATCTTCATCGTTCCATAGATCTATTCTTTCTTTATTTAAATCAACAACAGTAACTTTAATTTCTGGGCATTTTAGTGCTATAACAGCCATTGTAGGGCCTCCAACATAACCAGCACCAATGCATGTAATATTTTCGATTTTCATATTAACAAAAATAAATTTTTTTTTAACAAGAGATTGAGAATGATTCTGAAACGTTGTAAAATAATGTTTTTGAATCATTCATTTTTTTGATTTGATCTTTGCAAAATATATCATGATCTACACAATATATTATTAGTCCAAATTTTTTATTCGGTATAAATTTACTGTGGTGTTTTTTCAAATTTTTCGGTAAATACTTTTTTGAAACTAGTGGATCAAAAGCTGTGATTTGTTTGCATTTCTCTTTTAAGTAAAACAACAGTTTAATAGATTGGCTATTACTAATTGATTTAATATTTTTTTTATACGTCAATCCCACAAGTAGAATCTCTACATTTTTTAATTTAACTTTCTTTTTTTTAAAAATTTTTTCAATTTCCTGACCAACAAATTTATACATTGTTGAGTTTATTTGCCTTGCGTTTTTAATCAAGTCAATGTTACATAATACACTTTCTTGCTCTATGATATAATATGGATTTACTGAAATACAATTACCACCAACCAAACCGGGCTTAAAATCTAAGCTATTCCATTTTGTTTGCATTCCATCAATCACACAATTTGTATTTATTTTCATTTCTTTGCAAATTTTAGTAATTAAATTTAGGTATGCGATATTAATGTCTCTTTGTATATTTTCAAAAATTTTAATAGCCTCAGCAGATTTTAAAGAGTCACTCAAATAAATGTTTGGAAAAACCTTGTTGTAAATTTTTTTCACAACTTTTAATGTTTTTTTATTACTTGCAGAAATGACTTTATAAGAATTGATAAAATTCTCATGATTTTCACCAGGATTAACTCTTTCTGGACAGTAAGCTAAACCAAAATCTTTATTTAATTTTAATTTAGTTTCCTTGTGTATGATTTCCATGCATAATTTTTCGGTTGTGCCTGGAAAGACTGTGCTTAAATAAATTATGTTGTTACCTTTTTCAAGCAACTTTGATATGCTTAGTGTAGCATCTTTTAGATTACTCAAAATTGGTATTTTTTTTTCGCAAACATTTGTGGGAACAGCTACTATGTAAACATTACAATTTTTGATAATTTCAACATCGTCATCAACTTTTATATTATTGTATTTTTTTTTTAAAAAAATAATTCTTTCTTTAGAAATATCAAAACCATTTACTTCATAATACTTTGAAAATTCGTGATAAATTTTTAGACCTACGTAACCTAGGCCAACAACTCCGATAGAAGCTGTCATTTTTTAAAAAAGTATAATAGTGACAAGTAAATTATAAAAGTCAGTGCAAGGCTAATGAAAAAGTGAATAGAAATGTCTAGACTTTTTGTTAAATACACAGCCAAAATAGATACTAACATAGATATTAATATAATAAGTGTTGATTTTTTGTGTGTAAATCCAAATTCCAGAAGTTTGTGATGTATGTGATTTTTGTCTGGTTGATAAAATTTTCTTTTATTAAGTTTACGAATAATCATTACTCTAAGAGTATCTACATATGGGTAAGACATAGCTGCTAAAACTAAAACAGGAATATTTCTAAAACTAGATTTTGAACTTTGTTCAAAATCTAGCGATAAAATTAATATAACTGATATTAAAAAACCTACTACTAGAGAGCCAGTATCTCCCATAAATATTTTCTTATTTCCAGAATTAAGGTTGAATCTTAGAAACGAAATTAAGCTTCCAATAATAGATGAGCATAAAATTATTGCAACAGAATTTTCAATTTCTATATTTAAAATTAAGAAAAGAGAAATTGCTAGTATTCCAATTCCTGAGGCAAGACCATCAATTCCATCAATTAAATTATAAGAGTTTATTGTTATTACAAATACAAAAACTGAAAGTAAAATTGCTAGTACATAATTTATTTCGTGAACACCAAACAAACCATAAAAATTGTCAATCTTATAATCTGTCAAAATTATAAACACTAGTGATGTTATTACCTCAGTTAAAAGCTTAGCTTTTGCACTAAGTCCTATCATATCGTCTTTGAAGCCTATAAAAAAAAGGAACATTAGCGGTATGAATAGTGCGACGATAAATTTTATTTCTTCATAGTTTAGACAAAAAAAAGAAATTGTAAGCGTGGTAATGTAAATACCAGCTATTATGCCTAATCCACCTATATTTGGTATAGCTTCAGTGTGTGAACTTCTTTCATTAATTTTGGCTGTTAACTTTTTTACTTTACTAAAGTATATAACGAACGGTAGTGAAGAATTTGTTACAAGAAATGAACCAATAATTGACATTGCTGAAATCAGCAATAAATGCTTCTCAAAAATAGCTGAAATCAAGTCAACAATATTCATAAATTATAGTGCTTATTGTAATACTCAGTATACTTACCTGATTTAATGTTTTCTAACCATCTTATGTTTGCTAGATACCAGTCAATTGTTAAACCAAGACCATTCTTAAAATCTACAGATGGTTCCCATCCAAAATCATTATTTATTTTTGAAGCATCTATTGCATATCTTAAATCATGACCCGGACGATCTTTTACGAACTCTATAAGTGCTTCAGACTCACCATCTTTTTTACCTAATTTTTTATCCATTTGAAAACAAAGTTCTTTAACTAAATCTATATTTTTCCATTCATTAAATCCACCGATATTGTAAGTATGACCAATTTTATTAGAGTGAAATAAAATGTTTATTGCTTCTGCGTGATCTTTTACATAAAGCCAGTCTCTTGTATAATTACCATCACCATATACCGGAAGAGGTTTGTTATTTAGAACATTATTTATAAATAAAGGTAAAAGTTTCTCTGGAAACTGATTTGGGCCATAATTATTTGAACAATTTGATATTATGTATGCAAGCCCATAAGTTTCTCCGTATGCTCTAACAAAATGATCAGAGCTAGCTTTGGATGCTGAATATGGAGAATTAGGGTCATATGAAGTTTTCTCGGTAAAAAAACCTGTATCTTCTAGTGAGCCATAAACTTCATCTGTACTTACATGATAAAATAATTTTCCATTAAAATTTCTCTGATGTAACTCTTTGAACTGATTTAATAAATTAACTGTGCCAATTACGTTAGTATTTACAAACTCTAATGGATTAGTAATAGATCTATCAACATGTGATTCTGCTGCTAAGTGAATAATGCTGTCAAATTTATATTTAATAAAGATTTTTTCTAAGAGTTGAACATCACAAATGTCTCCTTTAATAAATTTATAATTTTTTAAACTTTCTAAATCAGAAATATTTTCAAGATTACCTGCGTAGGTTAATTTATCTAAATTAAAAATTTTATAATGCGGATATTTTTTTGCGAAAAGCCTTACTACGTGTGAACCAATAAAACCTGCACCCCCAGTTATTAAAATTGATTTCATTTAAATCTATTTATTTATTATCATGCCAGCTCCAATAGTTTCATTAGTTTGTTCATCAATTAAAATTAAACTTCCTGTCATTCTATTTTTTTTGTAGCTGTCAAAAAATAAAGGCTTTGAAGTTCTTAATGATATTCTGGCTATGTCGTTCAATTGTATAGAATCTATATTTTCAATTCTGTGAAGAGTATTAATATTTATCTTATATTTTAATTCTCTAACAACAGCTACACATTCGTTTGTTGTATGTTTAATTATAACTTTTTTTCGCTCTATTAATGGGTTTTGGTTCATCCAAGTAACTAGCAGTTCAATGTCCTGACTAACATTCGGTATATTATTTTCTCTTACTATCATGTCACCTCTACTAATATCAATTTCGTCTTCAAGTATTATGTTTACCGACATGGGTATATAAGCTTCATTTAGTTCTGTATTGTGCGAGTAGATACTTTTGATTTTTGATGTGAATCCAGATGGCAATGTTTTTATTTTATCACCAACTTTAAATATTCCACCATCGATTCTTCCAGCAAAACCTCTATAATCTTGATGTTCTTTCGTGTGTGGTCTAATAACAGTTTGAACAGGAAATCTGCAGTCAATCTGATTGTAGTCGCTAGAAATATGTACATTTTCAAGATGATACAGTAAAGTACTACCTTCGTACCAAGGCATATTTTTCGATCTATTTACTACATTATCTCCATTAAGTGCTGAAATTGGAACATATTGAATGTCTTTTATATCTAGTTTGGATGAGAATGCTTTAAAATCACTTATAATTTTATTGTATACACCTCTATCATAGTTAACAAGATCCATTTTATTTATACAAACAAGTGCATGAGGAATACCTAAAAGGGAAGCTATGAACGAGTGTCTATGAGTTTGCTCAAGCATTCCTTTTCTTGCATCTATGAGTATAATAGCTAAGTTAGCTGTTGACGCTCCAGTTACCATATTTCTTGTATACTGTATGTGACCAGGCGTGTCAGCTATGATGAATTTTCTTTTAGGTGTCGCGAAGTATCGGTATGCAACATCAATTGTAATACCTTGTTCTCTTTCAGATTTTAACCCATCTGTTAGTAACGACAAATCTATGTAGTCAAACCCCTTACTTTTACTAGAACGTTCAACAGCATCCAATTGATCTTGAAAAATTGATTTACTATCATATAAAAGCCTTCCTATTAATGTACTTTTCCCATCATCTACACTTCCCGCTGTTGTAAATCTTAATAATTCTGTTTTATTTTTATCCATTTAAAAATATCCTTGTTTTTTTCTATCTTCCATAGCTGTTTCAGCTCTTTTATCATCGGCTCTTCCACCTCTCTCCGTGGTTCTAGTTGTAGCAACTTCTTGTATTATATCATCAATAGTACTAGCTTTAGATTTTATTGCACCAGTTATAGGCATATCTCCACATGTTCTAAATCTTACTATCAATTCTTGAACTACTTCATTTTCTTTAACCGTAATAAAGTTTGAATGTGCAAGAATTACATTGTCTCTCACTATACAATCTCTTTTATGTGAAAAGTAAAGACTTGGCAGTTCTATATTTTCTAATTTTATGTATTCCCAAACATCCATTTCTGTCCAGTTTGAAATTGGAAAAACTCTAAAGTGCTCTCCATAGTTTTTTCTTCCATTAAATAAATTCCATAGCTCAGGTCTTTGATTTTTTGGATCCCATTGACCAAATTCATCTCTATGTGAAAAAAATCTTTCTTTAGCTCTAGCTTTTTCCTCATCCCTTCTAGCACCTCCCATTGCACCGTCAATTTTGTTAACCTCCAATGTTTCAAGAAGTGTTGTTATTTGAAGAAAATTTCTTGATGCTTCTAGTCCAGTCTCTTCTTTGACAAGTCCCTTATCTATGCTTTCTTGCACTAAACCGACAATTAAATTAAGTCCAAGTTCATTAACCAAATCATCTCTAAACTTTATGGTTTCAGGAAAGTTATGACCTGTGTCAATATGAATTAGCGGAAATGGTATTTTTGCAGGGTAGAATGCTTTTTTTGCTAAGTGAGTTAGAATTATTGAATCTTTTCCTCCTGAAAACAACAATGCAGGATTCTCAAATTGAGAAGCTATTTCTCTTATTACAAATATAGCCTCGGACTCTAGTTCTCTAAGATGATCAATTGTGTAATTTACCATATTTAAGCTTTTCTAGTATGCATTTTTTGATTTTTTGCATTGATTCATCAATTGTTTCTTTGTTTGTATTAATCTCTAAAGTTGGATTTTCTGGCGCCTCATATGGTGAAGATATACCTGTCATATTTTTTATTTCACCGAGTCTAGCTTTTTTGTATAATCCTTTAGTATCTCTTTTTTCACATTCCTCTAAACTTGCATTTATGTAGACTTCAATAAAATTATCTGACCCAACTATATTTTTTACCATATCTCTGTCTTTTTTGAAAGGCGATACAAAAGCTGCTATAGTTAATACACCAGCTTCTATTAATAGCTTAGCAACTTCAGAAATCCTTCTTATGTTCTCGCTTCTGTCGGAGTTTGAAAAGTTTAAATCTCTATTCAAACCTTGCCTAATATTATCACCATCTAAAACAAAAGTAGATAATTTTAATGAATACAGCTCTTGTTCAAGTAAATTCGCAAGAGTTGATTTACCAGAGCCTGAAAGCCCTGTAAACCAAACCAATGAAGAGTTATGCTTGTGTAGGTCTTCTCTATCCTTTCTTGAAATTTTATAATTATGCTTGAATGTATTTTTCATAAATTATAATTTAACATTTTCTCTTTTCTAAACCAAAATCAAATTTGTACCAAAATTTTTCGTGTAGATAATATAGCATAAGCTTACTTATTATCTCAACTACTCCAATTTTTAGGCCTATAAGTGGATTGCCTGAAAATAACCAACCTAATAAAAATGTATCAGCAGTTCCTATAAATCTCCAAGTAAATGATTTTATTAAATGTCTCTTATTACTTTTAAACTTTTTTGATAAAAACCAAATCCTCTCATGAGCGTAGTACAATATCATTTTTGTTAATAGCTCTGTGACTCCAATTTTTAATCCGGTTTCTAATTTACCAGTAATAATCCATGAGATTATAAGAGTATCTAAAGTTCCTATAAGTCTCCAAGTTATAGTTTTTGCAATATGTCTTTTACTAAGCTTTAGCATCTACAATATTTAGTAGCTCTGTCCAAATCAAAAGTACTCAAATTAATAATATTCAATTATTACAATATTGAAATTTTGCTGTTTTTTTTCTTTATCTGCCAGTTCCAAGCGCTTTTTAAAGCTTCTTTTACAGTTAGTTTAGCTTTCCAGTTCAAATATTTGTCTGATTTTTTTGTGTCAGAATATATTTCAGCAACATCGCCGTTACGCCTAGGCCCAATCTCACAATTCAATTTAATATTGTTGACTTCTTCAAAAATTCTAACAGTTTCAATTACTGATAAGCCTTGACCTGTTCCCACATTAAACACACTTTTGCTACGATTTTTTATACAATAATCTAACGCATTTATATGTGCTGTTGCTAAATCCTCAACATGAATATAGTCTCTTACACAGCTACCATCATATGTATTGTAATCATTACCATTGATTACTAATTTTTCTCTTTTTCCCGATGCAACTTCGCAGATTATTGGCACTAAATTTGCTGGTTTATCTGCGGATCTTTCACCTATTAATCCGCTATTGTGTGAACCGATAGCATTAAAATATCTAAGACAAACACTAAATATCGTTGATTCTTCAATGATTTTTTCGCATAGTTGTTTTGTTTCTGCATATGGAGATTCTGCTTTTTTGAAAGCGACATTTTCATCAACGGGTAATCTATCTGGTCTACCATATACATTGCAGGATGAAGAAAAAATCAAATTATTTAAATTATTGTTTTGCATAACCTTAATTAAAGATTTGAGTGATTTTAAATTATTGTTAATATATTTTTTAGGTAATCTTACTGATTCCTCGACTGATTTATATGCTGCAAAATGCATAGCTCCAATTATACCATTTTCTTTTTTTAAAACCCCATTAATTTTTTTAGCATCACAACAATCTATTTCATAGAAATTTAATTTTTTATTTGTAATGCTTTCAACTCCTTTTACGTTTTCAATACTTGTATTAGATAAGTTATCTATAATTATTGGGTTGTATCCCTTTTCGATGAGTTTTAGACAAGTATGTGAGCCAATGTAACCAGCTCCCCCTGTTACTATAACTTTATTCATATATTATTATTTTCTTTTGATTGCTTAGAATTTGAAGAGAGTATTTTTTCTTTTTTACATTTTTGCCAAGTAAATTAATATATTCTATTGTTTTTTTATTATCGATTATCTCTAAGTTATATGATGGGCAATTTATTTGTATGTTATGTGTAATCATTACTTGGTCTTGAAGTTCAGACTCTATTTCTGCAGTTATTATAAGGTTTGTATTAAAGCTTGGATTTATAAAAATTTCATTAAAAGAAATATCAGTTGTTAAGCCGCTTGTATAGTTATTGCCATCTGGAGGAGATGTGGAAGTGATTTTAATACCGTTTGTTTGATTTTCAATCGAAAAGAAGCCAATCAAATCGCCTAAGCTGTCTATAGCGTTAATAAAAGCATAGTTTTGACCAAAAACAATTCCCACTTTTAATGTAGCCGTAGCTGATAAATTTGATAAATAAACATCCGCATAACCAACAGTATCACCAATTGATAAGCCTCCAATATCAAATTCTCCTTCATTCGTTGTTACAACTGATTGCTCTATGTCAGGCTGATTAGCTGATTGACTAATGGATACAAATAGATCTACCTTTTCTCCGCATAAAGTTGAGCTAATTGAAGTGCTTATTAAAGGTAAAAAGGGTGCCGGAATAAACGTAGCTGTGGTAAATGTATCAATTGGCGACCAAAGTGATCCTAATAAATTTGTTGTGTCATAATATGACATAATAGACCACTCATATAATGTTAGCTGATTTAGTTGAGGTAATTGAGTGTTTGTAGCAACTCCACTTATATTTGAAAGATAGTTCCATGTGTTGGTGCCAGATATTCTGTATCTGATTTTATAACGATCAGTATTGCTTAACCCTAGCCAGTTAACTTGAGCATTGTAAAAAGTTATATTATTTGCGTAAATATTTGTTGGATATAGTAATGCTTGGTTTTCAGTAAAAAAACTATCAATTATAGACCACTGAGATGATGTATTTCCTAAGCTGTCACAATACGATTTAATTTGCCACAAATACTGTGTTTGAGGTGATAATCCAATTAATAGTTTACTTATCTCCGACGAATCAATATTATTTTGGAAGCTCCAAGTGCTTGCGTTGACATCTTTATACCTAATTCTGTAAAAAAAAGTTGAATCAACTTTGTTCCAGTTTACTAAAGCGTTATGATAATTTATGTTGGTGTTAAATGTTGAATCTGTTCTTAAGCATTGAGCCTTGTTTTCCAAGCTCAATACAAAAAAAAATAAAACTAGATATTTTATCATGTAACAAATATAATTAAAAAATGAGAAATAACCTTTAATCTTCTGAAAATCAGTTAGTTGTGCATTTTACACCTCATGAGCCACATTTTAATTTTTACATAATAACGTCAGTAGTTTCTTTTACTAAGTTCATCTTGGGCTTATATTGGATACCCTTTATTTGATAAATCAATTCCAAAATTTTTATGAAGTTTTTGATTAGATTCTTTGTAGGTTTTGTGAATGTATTTTTTCAGGTCTTTATTAACGATATTATAGTTCTTGGCAGGTAAAATTTCAATTTTTGATAAAAGTTTCGTTGATTTTTCATATAACCATGGAATGTGAAAAAAATAGTGTTTGAATAAAACATTTTTGAAAGTGAATCTACTTATGAGCTTAGCTAAATAATAACTAATAATTGAATATGATTTATTCTTTTTAGAAAAATCTATATTTTTTATATCAATTTTAAGCCCATGTTCTTTAATAAACTTTTGAACAAATGCTTTTGTGTTTGATGAAAAGTCCTCATAAGTGTAAATAAACACATTCTCTTTTCCGATTAAATCACAATAACTCTTAATTAAATTGTAATAGTTGAAATGATTAAATGAAAAAAGTGGAAATCTATTTTTTCGATCTGGATATTTTTCGTGAAAAAGATATTTTTTTATTGAAAAATTCCCCCCCTCCTTTACATACTGAAGATATGATGATTCAATTATATCAAATTGATTTCTTATAAAAATTATAACAACTGGATTCTGAAATTTACTGATTTTGTACCGAACAGAAGCTGTAAGAAAACCTGATAGACCATCATTATGTAAATTTCCAGAAAGTTCTTCGTCACAAAAAACATTAAAATTGTTTGTGAATACTTTCTCTTTATTTTCATAAAAATGATCTCTTATATTTTGTCTTTCTATAAATTTAATATTTTCAACAAGAGGATAAAAACTCTTTTGAAACCAGGTAGTACCAGTCTTATGGTATCCAATATGAAAAAAATTTTTTATCATAATTTATTTAAAGAACTTATTGATTTTTCTAAGTTATATTCAAACATAACAATTTTTACTCTTACTAACATAACACATAATTAAATAAGGTGATTACTTTTTAATTTGATTTTCTCAGAATATATATCAAACTAGAATATTCTCCTGTTTTTAATTCGGCAACTAAATTTGAGTATAGCCCTATCAAAAAGGCTTGTATATAACTGTACGTGCCGTGCTTATATTTGGAACTCAGCAGTGAAACATAAAATGAATCAAAATAAAGAGGATGAATTCTAAATATTTCAAAACCATAAAGTTTCGATAGTTTTTGCATACTATTTTTATCAAAGTGCCAAAGGTGAAGAGGAACATCCCAACCTGCCCAATATTTGCCAAAAAACTTTTGATCATAGCATTTGTGATTAGGAACAGCGACTAACAAAAACCCTTTATCATTTAAAAGATTTTTTATTTTTCTCATATAGTCATCTAAATCATAAATATGCTCAAGGACATGCCACATTGTAATAATATCAAAGTTTTTCTCACTTAAATTAAATATTGAGTCTTTAACATTTAGCTTATGATTTTTTATTGATAAATTTCTAGCATTTTTTGCTATTTCAACTCCATATGTTTCATAATTATTTTTTTTCATATAACTTAAAAATTCTCCTGTTCCACTTCCAATATCTAGAATTTTTTTATTTTTTATTAATTTAGAAATAAGTGTATGCTTTCTATTTATCGAGTATGTTCTTATTAATTGATATAATTTACTTGTAAAATCGTTTTTCTTATTAGTGTGTGATATATAGTTCTGAAATTCATAATATTTTGATATATTCTTTTGAAACGGTCTTGGGTTTGTAAACAAAAATCTAGTTGTTTCACATGAAACAATTGTAAATTCTTCTTGCGTGTTAGAGTGATCTTTTACGTTGATGTAATTCTTTAGAACTGTTTTTTTCTCAGATAATGGACAGTTAATCTTTTCCATCACCTTCCCATGTAAACTAGTAAAACATTTATATCAGCTGGACTTACTCCGCTAATTCTCTTTGCTTGTCCTATAGTCTTGGGATTAATAGAAGAGAGTTTTTCTTTAGCTTCATTCGAGATTGAATGTAGCTTGTCAAATTCAAAATCATCTGGAATTTTGACATCTCCGAGTCTTTTTGATTTTTCAACATTATCCTTTTCTCTTTTCAGATACCCTCCGTATTTAATATTAATTTCTACTTGCTCCTCCTCTAACTTATTTATATTATTTTGGTTAACAAATTCACATAGTTTAGTTGAACCATTTTTGAGATCATCAAAATTAATATTAGGTCTGGAAAGCAAAGAGTCTAACTTTAATTTCTGCTTAATTTCTGATGATTTTTTAGTGCTTAGAATAGAATTAAATTTAAGCGGCTCAGCACTTATTTTCATTACAGTTTTTTCTAACTTTTTAACGGTATCAATTTTCTTTTCTAGTTTATCATAACGTTTTCTGTTAATTAGCCCAATTTCAAAGCCTATTTTTGTTAATCTAATATCTGCATTATCTTGTCTTAATAAAAGTCTATACTCTGCTCGTGATGTAAACATTCTATATGGTTCATCAGTGCCCTTTGTTATTAAATCATCTATCAACACCCCAATATACGCATCAGATCTTTTTAATACAAACTGACTTAAGTTTTTACATTTTCTATGTGCATTTATTCCTGCTATGAGACCCTGACAACCTGCTTCTTCGTATCCTGTGGTTCCGTTAATCTGCCCGCAAAAAAATAAGTTCTTAATCAACTTTGTTTCCAAAGAATAATTTAATTGAGTTGGAGGAAAATAATCATATTCAATTGCATAACCTGCTCTAAATAGTTTTGCGTTTTTAAGTCCCTTAACATGCTTTAATGCTTTGACTTGAACTTCCTCGGGTAATGAGGTGGAGAATCCATTTAAATATATCTCTACAGTTTCTCTGCCCTCTGGCTCTATAAAAAGCTGATGCCTTTCTCTTTCCTTAAATCTATCAATTTTATCCTCAATTGAGGGGCAATATCTTGGGCCAATACCTTGAATTCTACCTGTGAACATTGGTGATTTTTCAAATCCTTCTTGCAAAATTTCATGAACCTTATTATTAGTGTAAGTAATGTAGCAGCTTAATTGATTTGTTAGTTCTGATGTGTTTGTGAATGAAAAGGAGCCTGGATTTTTATCACCTGCTTGTTCAATTAGTTCACTGTAGTCTATTGTCCTGCCATCTAATCTTGGAGGAGTACCTGTTTTCATTCTTCCGTGTTCAAAACCTAAATCTATTAGCTGCTTAGTAATTCCTTTAGCTGATGGTTCACCAGATCTACCACCTTTGTAATTTTTTAATCCTAGATGAATAATTCCATTCATAAATGTTCCACTACATAGAATCACTGTATTTGAAAATATTTGATTGCCAAGCATTGTAGTTACACCACATACTTTATTACTTTTAATAATTAAATTTTCAACTGTATCTTGCTTGAAATCAATATTTTTATTTTGTTCTAAAATATATCTCCATTTTTTTTCAAATTTTTTTTTATCACATTGAGCTCGAGGACTCCACATAGCAGGCCCCTTAGATCTATTTAACATTCTAAATTGAATCATTGACTCATCAGTTACAATTGCTGACATCCCCCCCAGAGCATCAATTTCTCTTAAAATTTGACCTTTTGCAACACCACCCATTGCTGGATTGCAGGACATTCTTGCAATTGTTTCAAGGTTCTGAGTAATCATCAAAACTTTAGAGCCAAGTTTAGCAGCAGCATGAGCTGCTTCACATCCAGCATGTCCTCCACCGATTACTATGACATCGTATTTCATACTTTTAATATATTGAAAATCAATTATTTAAATTAATATAAAAGTTTTCTTTTTCTCTCATTATTTTCTGTTCTTGCTTACTCTTATCATTGTAATTTAATAAATGAAGTAGTCCGTGAACTATAACTCTTTTTAATTCATTACTAAAACTAACATTAAATATAATTGAATTCTTTTTTACAGTTTCACAACTAACATAAATATCACCGGAAATTTTATTATCATCTGAAAAATCAAAAGAAATTACATCAGTCTCATAGTTTTTTGCTAAGTAATTATTATTTATTTTTTTCATGTACTGCTTGGAACAAAAAATATAGTTAATATCACCAACCTTTTTTTTCTCATCTGCAATGATCTCCTTAAGCCAATTCTTTATTTTTCTTTTGTTTTTTAAAGTGAAGCTATTTGTATAATGAAACCTAATCATCCTGAGAAATCTTATTAAAATAATCTGTATTTATTCTTTTGTAAAAAGGGTTTAGTTTAATATTATTTCTTTTTAAAATTTCCTCGGAAATATTTTTTTTCTTTTGCCTGGAAATTTCTTCATCTACAGTTTCAATGTCATTTTTCATTATCCATTCTAAGGATTCTCTTTTGTCATCTTCACCCTGCTCTCTCTCAGCTTCATCAAAATCCAATAACCTTGATAATATTTTATTTTGTCTATTTATTGTTTTTTGAGATATTTTGTTAAAAATTATATCATCCTTATTTTTTTCCATTTCATCTATTAGCTTATCGATATCACTTTTATTTTTTCCATTTCCTAGTTCATCTCTCATTTTTAGTAAATTTTCTTTAGTCTCTTGTTGTAATTGTGCAAGTTGCATCAGTTTTTTTGAAAGAGATT
>TARA_B100001057_G_scaffold153869_1_pt1 | contig 39700 bp, 36 predicted proteins | sample TARA_B100001057 | Tara Oceans TARA_B100001057 (sample SAMEA2621839) | marine metagenome | biome: marine biome (ENVO:00000447); feature: surface water layer (ENVO:00002042); material: "saline water (ENVO:00002010), including plankton (ENVO:xxxxxxxx)" | depth 5 m | reverse complement strand
ATGGCAATGCTCGAATTATTTTTTGATAATAAATTCAAGTATTCACTATTATTTTCATTTTGCTTGTCGACATAAGCAGCCATCTTATTCAATGACTGGATAACATCATTTTTTGAAAAGATATCATTTAATAGCCAGTTAGCAACATGCTGAGAAGAAATCCTTAGCGTTGCCCTATCCTCCATTAGAAAAATATTTTTTATATCAGCAACTTTTGAACATCCAGTTCCAGAGTTTATCCAGTGCACAACATAACCGAGTATACTCTGGATATTTTTGTCTAATTCTTCCTGAATCAACTCTGTCTTCATCTTGCTTTTGGAAATTACAGAAGGAGTAAGAATACGACTTATAAAGTCTTCATCATTATCTTCTATAAGACGCGCTTGATAATCTCTTACCGCGTAATCATGGTAATGAATCGCATGAAGAGTAGCTGCAGTTGGTGAAGGAACCCACGCACAATTTGCGCCAGATTTAAGCTGATTGTACTTCACACTCATCATCTCTTTATATTCATCAGGCTTTGCCCACATACCCTTTCCAATCTGAGCTTTGCCAATGAATCCACATTCTATTCCTGCTTTGACATTATTTTTTTCATAGCTATCATACCAGGCATCTTCTTTAATTTTCTCCTTGTAATTCACAGGTCCTAATTTCATGTTTGTATGAATTTCGTCACCCGTTCTATCGAGAAAACCTGTATTGAGAAATACGATTCTGTCCCTGAGCTCATATATACACTCCTTTAAATTACAGCTTGTTCTCCTTTCCTCATCCATCAATCCAACCTTGATTGTGTGATTAGGTAGGTTAAACATGGACTCAACATCGTCAAGCAGGCGATTAAAAAATGCACACTCCTCGGGACCATGTAATTTTGGTTTCACAATATATATGCTGTTATGTCTACTATTGAAAAATTTTGTAGAACTATTCATTCCCGCGATTGAACAGCCAACTGTAACGATCGCATCCAAAAGACCTTCGTATACTGATTCTTTTTGTTTATCCATAACAATATCGGTTTTCATATGAAGACCAACATTCCTTGTTAGCATTAATGCTCGACTTTTTAGAAAAAATGATTCATTTTTTTTCGATGTATACCTTCTATCCTCATTAAGAGTTCGAGTGACATTATTTCCAGATTTTATGAAAGTTGAAGATAGAGAACCTCTCATAAGTTCCAAACAATTTTGATATACGTTTATTTTATCTTCAGAATCGACTGCTGCTACAGAGTCCTCACAATCTAGAATAATTGATACAGCAGACTCAATGCTGATATCAGACACATTTCCTGGTGCTGTCCTACCAACCGCATGACATGGATTAACAGTAATTTCGATGTGGAGGTCATTATTCTTAAACACATAGGATGTGACATGATCGAATTCATCAAAACCTATGAATTTATCCCTACTCTTCAGGGAGACAATTTTTCCGTTGTTTAATCGGGCTTTAAAACTTAGTTCGTTTGATGGGGACTCTAGAAAATAATTTTCAACATTTTTATGACTTGCCTGTTCAAGAGGAATGGCTCTGTCCAAAAATTCAAAAGAATATTCAATGACCAAAGCACCTCTTTCTGAATCATATCCTTGCTGGCTGGCTTTGACGCTCTTATTTGGAAACAAATCTGAGCCATATACCGCGTCATATAAACTCCCCCAACGGGCATTACATGCATTAATCGCAAATCTTGCATTACTGACGGGAACAACTAATTGAGGAGCTGCAATTTGTGAAACTTCATAATCAACATCATTCGTTTTTATAATGAACGGGTCATTTTCTGGAGCTAAGTATTCGATATCCTTCAGGAATCGGATATAACTATCTGTGTCAAGCTCACTTTCTTTTCTTGTAATATACCAAGAATCAATTTTTCTCTGTAACACATCTCTCTGTGCTAGGAGAGATGTGTTACACGGGGAAAATTTTTCAATTATTTGGCTGAGTTCTATCCAGAATTTTTTTGAACTTATTAATATGTTCGGGAGGAGCTCTCTCTCAATGAAACGATAGAATGTCTCTTCTACGAAGAGATTATTTAATTCCCTATAATCTGATAGTTTATTCTTCTTCGATCGGAGAAGTTTGATATTGTCCGTCTGCATTCAGATCCACAAGTTGCCTTTGAAGTGAAAAAAAATCTGAGTCAGACACGACATTATCTCTTGATTTTTTAGTTGTACTCATATTTTCATTAATTTCCATGATTTATTTACTCCTTGTTTTCAAATTGTTCTTCTTCTGTACTTCCACCCATTGCTGTTGTTGAAGAATCACCAGCCATGATTGTATTTTGGACAGCATCAAAATAACCAGCACCCACAAATGACTGGTGTTTTGCTGCACGAAACCCATCGCTTTCGTATTTAAATTCGCGCTCCTGTAATTGAGAGTAGGCATACATTCCGTCTTTCTTGTATGCTTTACTTAATTCAAACATGCTTGTATTGAGAGCATGCCATCCTGCAAGAGTAATGAATTGAAATTTATAACCCATCTCTCCTAGCTTCTCGCGGAAATGCTTCATCGATTCTTCGTCCAAATTTGATTTCCAGTTAAATGATGGCGAGCAGTTATAGGAAAGAAGCTGATCTGGATATTCAGCATGGATAGCGTCCGCGAATATTTTTGCTTGCTCAAGATCTGGTTTAGATGTCTCACACCACAACATATCCACATATGGGGCATATGCCAGTGCTCTGGATATGGCTTGGCTCATTCCCGCTTTTGTTCTATAGAATCCTTCCGACGTTCTTTCTCCAGTCAGAAATTCATGATCACGCTCATCGATGTCTGATGTTATTAAATTTGCAGCGTCTGCATCCGTCCTCGCTATCAGTACGGTGGGGATATCCATAACATCCGCAGCCAGTCTTGCTGAAATGAGCTTTGCAATTGCCTCACCTGTCGGAACTAAGACTTTTCCACCCATGTGACCACATTTCTTTGCTGAGGAGAGTTGGTCTTCGAAGTGGACGCCTGAGGCACCGGCTTTTATCATATTCTTCATAAGCTCAAATGCATTGAGATTTCCACCAAAACCAGCTTCAGCATCAGCGACTATTGGTGCGAACCAGTCAATGTCAAAATCATTATCCATCGAATGAATTTGATCTGTTCTTACAAGTGCATTGTTAATTCTATTTATCATTTTCGGTACAGAGTCAACTGCATATAAGCTCTGATCAGGGTACATTTCACCGCCACTGTTTCCATCTCCAGCAACCTGCCAACCTGAACAATAAATCGCTTTAAGTCCGGCTTGTATCTCCTGAATTGCTTGGTTTCCAGTCATTGCTCCAAGTGCACAGAGAGGAGTTTCTTGATTAACAAGCCTCCATAGTTTCTCGGAACCGAGCTTTGCGAGTGTGCATTCAATATTTACAGATCCTCTTAAATTTACTACGTCTTCAGCTTTATAACCTCTTGTCACGCCCTTCCATCTGCTGTTCTCAGACCAGTCAGCTTCAAGCTTTGCTACTGCTTTTATCTTATCCATACAAGAAGAACTCTGTTAATTAAGGTTGCATCTTACATTATAAAACTATAAAATTTTACAAAGAAAATTTCACACTGTAAATTTTACAAAAAAGAGAAAACATATGCATTCGATTCAAAGAAAATCACATTTTTTGGGGACTAAGATTAAATCTTTAAGAAAAAGAAATAATCTCACATTGGAGGATTTATCAATACGTTGTATACAAATGAATCCTGAATCTGCCCCATCTATTTCATATCTTTCAATGATCGAAAATGGAAAGAGAGTTCCATCTGAAGATTTAGTAGATGTGATTGCAACAATATTCCAAAAACAAAAAAAATGGTTCTTTGATGAATCTCTCGATGCAAAAGCTATTGATCCAACACCGGAAACAAGTGCAGTAAAAGGGATGCCCTTAGAACCCGGATTTCTATTTTCTGACCAGCTTCTCCAATCAGCCATACCAGAGATGCTCTCCCAAACTGGAACAACTGGTAGGCAATTTGCTCACATATTAATTCGAGCGCATCAAGAATCAAATCAAAATAGATACCCAGATATTGAGAGGGCTGCAGATTCAGTTGGATTAAAAAGATTCCCTCTCACACTGCAAGATCTAATGGATATTACAAAAAGATTAGGCATAAAAATAAAGTGGTTTGAAAGTGAAACATCAAGAGAGAATATAACTACCTCAAAGACATTAAAAACAGTCGTTAGATCTTTCTTTGATACACCAAATATAATCTACCTAAACAATCTATTAAAAAAGATTCCAGCTAGGCTGAAATACGATTTAGCCAATCAAATCGGCCACTTCGTCCTTCATGCTGGAGATGGTGCAAGGGGAGCTCAAGTTTCTGGGGGAAAAGCTTCTGTCAGACGAGATCATATTGGCGCGCCAAATATGGATGCTAAGGATATCCTTTTTGCATGGCGAGATTTTGAGTGTAGTTATTTCGCAGCAGCCCTTTTGTGTCCAAAGACACCTTTTCGTCAATTCTTGGCAAAAAATTCCTACTCAATTGACATTGCTAATAAACTTGAATTGACGACAGCACTAATCATGAGGAGAATGACATCAGTTTCCCCATATCCCCACTGGCACTATTTTGATGCATATCCACCAGGAAATTTAAGAGCTGTTTACCGAGGTAACGGTATACCCATACCCTGGGGTAACATGACATCTTTGAGTGAACCCTGCGAACATTGGGCAGTTTTCAGAATGCTATACATTAATGACAGTAAACCGTTGTCACAAATATCTATACTAAATTCGGATGAAGGAAGGAAACTATACTCTTGTCATTCTATAAGAAGGAGAGATGCAGCGGGCAACTGGCATGTTATATGCGCTGGCCTCGATCTGAAGCCGGCACTTCTGGCTCAGGGTTATGATGCTGAAGAAACAATAAATCTGATATTCGATTCGTGTAATGGTATCGGAGGATCAGGAAGGATACCTGAACAAGCGAAAGTACAAATAAGAAGCATAAGTAAGATACTCAATGTTGGCTGGATATCTGAAGGAACAGATAGAGATGCTACAGTTATATGTCCGAGAGGAACATGCTGCTTTCCCGCAACATCGATGGATGATGAAAAGCCGAAGCTTAAAAAAGAGCTCGATAAAATAAGAATGATTGCCAAATAAATTACTTATCTGTTCTTATCAAACCTATTTCCCTTCCTGTCTCTGATACAGAAAAGATCTGATATCCGGAGCCTCTTAGATTATTTAAACTATTTTGTGTCATTTTTTTATCTTTATCGTTGAATCTGTGATGGTATTCCACCAGAATTTGTTTTGGAAAGATTTTATTTTCAATCATGTGATCAATTACTTGGTATTCTGTTCCTTCGATATCAATCTTAATTAAGTTAATTGAAGAATGATTCAGTTTTCTCATAATTGATGAAACTGAGAATACAGGAACTTCAATAGAGTCATTAAAATTTGAATGAGATGAAATCTCAGTCCACATCACATTAGACTTTCTTCCTTTTTTATTCTCTCTCTGTCTCATCCTCATTTTTCCATCTCCATCAGATACCGCCCATGGATGGAATGATAATTTAAATGACGTATTTTGATTAGAAATCCAATTTATTGAAAAGGGTGTAGGATCGAATGCATGAACCAGGCAGCCATGGGCTTGTATTACCCCATTATCAAACTCTATTGAGTCTCCTACTCCTAATGAATAAACTATTGAATTTTCATCGAGATAATCAGGGCAATACTCCCAATCACCTCGGACTTTTGTCCTCAAGACAATTTCTTTTTTAAGCCATAACTCACGCCCGGTTAATCTCTTCAGGAACAATTTAATTTTCCAGAAAAATCTATTTTTCATTAACTTCGGAAATATTTTCAAATTAGCTCCACTAATGATCTAATTTCTTTTTTTCACGAAACCATTTTGTAATTATTGACTTATGACCTGTAATAACTGGTTTACCTTGATGAATTGTATTTCTATTGGGCATTCCATCATAATTTAAATTATTCCAAATTAACGCTTTACCCATAATAGGTTTGAAACTTTTATTTAAGCCAGGAAAAAATGTCTCCCCACCTTTTTCAACACTGTTCAAATATATCATAACGGTATAAGTTCTCTGACCAAGAAGCTTGGTATGTTTCTCTATTAAGAGATCAGAACCATCAAAATAGTCATGATGCTCCTTAAATTCTTCTCCAATCTCATACTGTTGACCCTGTGTAACTTCAGAATAATCATTATCTATTTCCAGAAGATCACATATACGATTGTCTATTTCATTGATGAGAGATGATTCAAGATGACCTAGATCACAAGTACTACTTGTTCTTATGGATTTATCATAATCACCTTCATGAACAATGGTCGAAGGCCTGAGTTTGGTCTGAATGAGTGATTTGACTTGATCGCATTCATCTGTACTGAGTAATTCTGGAATTTGATACATTTCAACCAAACTACTATCTATTTTGTTCTTAGCAATCTTCTTCAACAGTGGTTTCTTGTATAGGCCGAGTCGATATGAAAACCTTTTAAAAAATGCCTTGAGGACTCTCTTATTTTCAAAATCACGATATTTTAGCTTACCAATCTCTATGGTATTTTTATCGATTTCAATACTCAATACGAAATGTCTCGCTTGTGATAGAGTAAAGCCTGCTTTTTCCATTTCTTTGATTAAATCATTCGGATCAGAGCCATTTTTAATATTCTCTTCAGCCCACAATCTCCATTCTCTTGGAATTTTATTACCTTTATCTTCATATGAATTCATGGGTGGTTTCCCTTTTTCACAAAATAATAATTTCTATGCTCAACTCCTGGTCTACAGTACTCATACTCATGATGTTTACTAAAATGAATGTATTCACCAATACCTCGTCTTAAGATATTTCTATGATCTTTTTGTGTCACATGGAAAAAATAGCCAGTGTAACCAAGATCCACTAAATAATTAAAGAGGTCACCTTTCTCCGCCTCAGATCGATGACACTCAAATAGAAGATCTGGCATGTATTCAATAAGAGTTTTTTCTGCGCCATAAAAAACATCTGCTTCATGACCTTCCACATCGCACTTAATAAAACTAATTGGTTTTTTTTCTCCAGAGGCCACAAAATCATCTAATGTAATCGCATTAATCTCAATATCTTCTAGAGAGGTATCATCTTTATCATAGAAATTTAGACTGGCAGCGCCTGATCCAACATGTTCTCTTTTTAAGATCATTTTTCCTGGCTCAGAAGACAGGGCATAATTTATAATTTCAAGATTATCCAGAGAAAATGCATTCTTAATTTTATGCAAATAAACCTCTAACTCTGGTTGCGCTTCAAACGCTATAACTTGACCTTTATTACCAATTGCTCGTGACATATAAATTGAATAAATGCCTTTATTGGCTCCAATATCCAAAACTATTGAATCAGTTTTAGGAAGATTTCGAACGTATTTTATGGATGCAACTTCAGATTTAAAGCGATATCGCCAACATCTTATGATCATTTTTATCTTTTCAATAAAATACATATTAATTCATCAGTTTTTATGCATGAACTTTTTTTGTTATCTCATTGATAGCATGGTAAGCAGACAATATAGCACCCTCCTGCCAACCCTTTAATATACTCAAATGCTCGCCAGCAAACATTATATTATCATCTGGAATCAAAAGCGTGCTTGCAGATGAGAGTCCGTAGGCTCCCAACTGGAATGGGATATTTCTCCATGCAACACTGATACCCTTGGATATTTCAGACTCATACTCTGAATGTAAATTATTTCCCTGTAATGAGGCGCTATTTATTCTTTGCTGAGGAGATTGATTTGAAAAGTTAGTTGAAGCTGAGCTGCCCCAAATATAAGCTCCTATAATTATTCCTTTTGCTGATCCAAGAGCGTTACTGGGGTACCAAATTTGAGTGATGTCCTGATTTGTCCAAGAAATACCTCCAAAAATACTGTGATCTTGCTCCCAAAAACGTCGTGACTGAAAGGCAAGTTTAGCTGCATTTGAGTAAACAAAAGAATTGATTTCAGCTTTATGAGTCTCTGAAAAGTCGTTTGGGATATCCCTAAGGACAGTGGCTGGAATCGTACAAATACAATAATCAGCATTATGTTCTATTTGAATTCCATTTTTTTCGTAAAGAATTTTTGCACCGTTAGACACTTTTCGAATTTCTTTCACTTCAGCTCCATAAGTTATTACTGAAGCAACTCTATCTCTAAATGCTGTTGCAATCTTATCCATACCACCAATTGGCTGAAGCATAGATGATTGTTGATTATATCCCTCTGAAAAATTAATCCAAGATGATTGTAAGAAAGTGTCTGCGACTAAATCACTCAAATTTTTGACTGTAATTTGGATATCTCTATCTCTGCTACCAACATTTTCTTGACCAGAAAACCCTGCCCTGGATGACCCCGAATAAGCATAATTACTATCTAGATCACCATAATTTTTTAACATGGACAAAATATTGGCTTTATCTTCTGAAGTTAAGGTTTGATCAAGAGCATTCTGATTAATTGCTGATGCGAGTAAGCTTGAGATATTTCCACGAATATCAGAAAACACCGTTTTTGCTACCTGCGGAGCACCTCCAAAAGCAGAAGGTGAATGCAAAAGAGCAGCTCTATTGTCATTCGTAAAATTCTCGAGCGAAACATTGAATTCCCTGCAGTAACCAATGAGGAATTCATGATGGTGAGCTATTCTCGCAGGACCAGGATTAAAATAGAGCTCACCATTTACATCAAAATCGCAAGTTTGAGATGTTGTTAATTCATTAACAACATCACCACTTCGAATAGTTCTATTTCGACCTCCAGCACGGTTTGTTGCCTCAAAAATTGAAACAGAATAACCAAGTTTTTGTAACTCAAACGCACTAGTCATTCCAGCAATACCTGCTCCAAGAATGACTACAGATTTTCCAGCCCCTGAATTTGCTGGCCAATCACCCGGTCTCGCTGACTTTGGGCTACTGTATGAACCCAGTGAGATTGGTTGAGTAAATGAATTTGTCTGTGCCGCCGGTGATTCAGCTGAAGAAGAGCCACAACTGCTCACTCCAATACCAATGCCCATCGCCGTCATAGCCCTTATCATTGCTGTCGTACCAGCAGCTTTTCCAATATTTTCTAGGAACTTTCTTCGTGCAATTTTTTTTTCTTTCTTTTCCATTTAATCTTGATTAGGCCCTTAACCTATATCCAGTTCTGAAAATATAATAGATGATAATTAGACATATGAGCATGAATACTAAAATCATCAGAAGACTTAAATACACACTGACATCTGCATTCTCATAAAAACTCCATCTGAAACCACTGATTAAATAAACAACTGGATTAAGAAGTGTTATCTTCTGCCAGAAAGGAGGCAACATTGATATTGAATAAAAACTACCTCCTAGGAAGGCTAGTGGCGTAATAATTAGAGTTGGCGCTATTGCTAGTTTTTCCCAATTATCTGCCCATATTCCTAGGATAAACCCTAATAAACTGAAACTCATCGCCGTTAAAATCAAAAATGAGATCATCCAAAAAGGATGCAAAATTGTTATTGAAACGAAAAGATTTGCTGTTAGCAAAATGATAGTTCCAACAATAATGGATTTCGTTGCCGCGGCTCCAACATACCCGATTGTAATTTCAACAAAAGAGATTGGTGCGGATAGAATTTCATAAATTGTTCCTGAGAATTTTGGGAAATATATTCCAAACGAGGCATTCGAGACACTCTCAGTCAATATAGACAGCATGATCAATCCCGGAACAATAAAAGATCCATAACTAACACCATCAATTTCAGTGATCCTCGATCCAATTGCTGCACCAAAAACAACGAAGTAGAGAGTTGTTGAAATAACAGGTGCCACTATGCTTTGAAAAAGCGTTCTTCTCATTCTTGACATCTCAAAAATATAAATAGCTTTTATTGCTTGATAATTCAATCAGACTTCCTTTTTACTAAATTTACAAATATTTCTTCCAAAGAACTCTCCTTTGTTTCAACATCAAAAAATCTTATATCAAGAGAAGACATAATCGTTAAAAGTGAAGATATGCCGTATTTGTCGGAGGAGTCATAACTAAACACGATATTTTTCATATTACCTTCTATGATGAGATCAAAACATTTAAGTTCGTGCGGAATTTCTACTAAAGGTTCTTCGAGGCTTATTTTTATGTGCTTCTTCCCAAGTTCACGCATCAAAATTTCTTTTTCCTTTACCAAAATCAGTTCACCATGATCAATGATGCCAATTCTGTCTGCTATCTGTTGTGCTTCTTCGATATAATGAGTTGTTAAGATAATTGTCACACCATCATTTCTCAATTGTTTAACCACTTCCCACATATCCTGTCTTAACTCAACGTCAACACCAGCAGTCGGTTCGTCTAAAAATATAATCTTTGGTTCATGGGCCAATGCCTTTGCAATCAGTACTCTTCTTTTCATCCCACCGGAGAGCTTCAATATTGACGAATCCCTCTTATCCCAGAGTGACAATGATTTTAGAATCCTTTCTATGTATTGATCATTTTTCTTTTTCCCAAATAATCCCCTACTAAAACCAACTGTCCCAAGAACAGTTTCAAATGACTCAGAAGTTAGCTCTTGTGGCACCAACCCGACCATTCCTCTGGTTACTCTAAAGTCATCCACGACATTATAATTATCAATATTTATTTGCCCTTGATGAACATTTACAATGCCACAAATCATATTTATAAGAGTTGTTTTCCCTGCTCCATTAGGTCCTAATAGTGCAAAGATTTCTCCTTTCTGAATATCAAGGTTGACACTTTTTAATGCATGGAATCCGTCTGGGTAGACTTTTGAGAGATCCTTAATTTCAATAATTTTTCTAGTTAAAGTCATGAGTCAGTCGGTCTCTTTGTATGATAGATTTGAAAAGTTGATCAGTTATAAAATAGTATAGTGTATTAAATAATTATATTTTGGAGATTTAAATGTTACTCAATCGGTATGCAATTATCACTGTAGCTATTCTACTCACATTTGGTGGTCAAGCAAAAATATCCAATGCACAAGAATATGATATTAAACTGACATTCCTTGGGACTGGTGCTCCGAGACCATCTCCAAAGAGATATGGCCCATCAATCCTTCTTGAGGCGGGCGATACAAAACTTCTAGTCGATGCTGGACCAGGAATGAGGCAGAGAATATTTCAAGCCGGTGGATTTGAACTGCTTACTGATATTGATACCGTATTGATTACACATTTGCACTTCGATCATACAATTGAGCTACCAAACCTATGGTTAACAGGGTGGTTATTTGGTCGAAAAAAAAATATGCAGGTATACGGACCGGAGGGTACAGAAGAATTTATGAATCATTTCGAACAAGCTTTCGACTGGGATTTAAGATATAGATACCTAACAAATGTTCACGTTGAAGGATCTGACCTAATTACGACAGATATAGAACCTGGTGTATTTTATAATAAGAATGGTATAAAAATAACCGCATTCGATGTTGCTCATCTTCCAATGGATCCAGACACTGAAGAACTGCTGGGACTCGAGGGCGCTACTTTTGGATACCGTGTGGATTACAAGGGAAGATCAGTTGTCTTTTCTGGTGATACACGATCCCTGCCAGGAAGCAAAATAATAGAAATCAGTAAAGGTGTTGACGTGCTTGTTCATGAAACACAAATTCCATACCCTGGAGATTCAAAAGAAGCTAAGCTTGCTAACGTAAGCATGATCGTTCACTCATCACCTGAACAAGTCGCGTATGTATTCAACGAGACTCGACCAAGGCTGGGTATCTATCATCATATAATTCCACCAGAAACTACAAGAGATGAACTACTAGGCATGACTGACTATGATGGAAGAATGGAAGTGGCTGAAGATCTCATGACTCTTATGATTGGAGATGAAATTACAGTCGGGATGGCAGAGAGAATGGATGGTCAAACATTCTTAGAATCAGATGCGGTGGATGAATAGAAATATAAGTAAACATTCGATAATCAATAATTAAATATGCAAATACCAGTTATTGACATAAAAAATCTATACTCTGATGTATCCTCTGAGACAGATCAAATAGCAAATGATTTCATAGAGGCATACTCCTCACTTGGTTTTAGTTACATAACAAATCACAGTATTGATAATCAAATCATCTCAGATGTATTTGATGCTTCTCGTGAATTTCACGCCCTACCTCTAAGAGAAAAAAATAAAATTGCACTTAATGAATTACATCGCGGTTATATTGCCATTGATACCTCAACTGACGTAACTTCAGATTTGGCTGAAGTAAAAAAGCCCAATCAGAGTGAGTCATTTATGATGATGAGAGAGGCTGGACCAGATGATCCGGATTATAGGAGCGGTTCTTATCTAACTGGGCCAAATGTCTGGCCAAATAAACCAGTGAATTTCAAAGAAAGGGTCACGAAATATGCAAATGAAATGACGAGGCTTTGTGAACGATTAACTTTTATTATTTTAAAAGCGCTAGGTATTCCTGAAAACCACCATCAAAATCTGTTCCACATGCCAACCATCTGGCTGAGATTATTGCACTATCCACCTCAAACCACGCTTGACGAGGATTTATATGGATCAGCTCCTCATAGAGATTTTGGGGCTATAACCATACTGGCTCAGGATCATGTTGGCGGACTTCAAGTCCAGTTACCCCAGGGAGGCTGGTTAGATGTTCCTGAATTACCAAATAGTTTCGTAGTGAATGTCGGAAACATGCTGCATAGGCTCACCAATGGGTTATTGATTTCAACCCCTCATAGAGTAATCAATAAATCAGGAAGAGAGAGATATTCTTGTCCCTTTTTCTATGACCCGAATATTAATGCTGTGATCAAGCCACAAGGGAATGGTGTTTCTCGTAGTAATCCAGAAAAATTTGAACCTATAATATATGGTGAATACTTAAAGCATGAGCTCACATCAACTTATACTCAACATCAAAAAGGTTGATTTATGCTGAAAACATGAATAACAAATCATTTAAAACCTGGGCAAATCGTCCTGCTTTCCTATTGGCCACCGTGGGTGGTGCTGTCGGGCTAGGAAATTTATGGCGATTTCCCTATATTGCAGGTGAAAATGGTGGTGGTAGTTTTGTCATTATTTACCTCGCTTTTGTTTTCTTATTTGGTCTACCCGTGCTATCTAGCGAGCTTTTAATAGGTAGAAAATGTCATAAAAGTGCACTTAATTCTATGAAAGAACTCGTAGATTTGCATAACGCAAACTCTATCTGGAAACTTATCGGATGGCTCAGTGTTCTTGGACCTTTTGCTGGCTTTATTCTTTATGTCGTTGTTTGTGCGTGGTCAATTGATTATCTCTATCTTGCATCAATAGATGCATTCAATAACTTAAATGGAGAATCTTCAGGCAATTTATTTAACCAGAGAACTGCCAATTCCAATCTACAGATTCTCTTGAGTGCTGTCTTTATTTCTATGACAGTTTGGGTGATCGCTCGAGGAGTCAATGAGGGAATAGCCAGAGTCTCAAAAATACTCATGCCTTTATTATTCTTTATAATAGTCTTATTGGTATTGTATGGAATGATTGAAGGGGAGTTTTTAAGAGCACTGGAATTTCTCTTCAAACCAGATTTTAGTAAATTAACTGGGCAATCAATTCTAATGGCACTGGGACAAGCATTATTCTCTCTGGCAATAGGTACAGGCCTGATTATGACTTATGGTGCTTATATGCCAAATCGCTACTCAATAAGACAGTCGGCGTTAGTGGTATGTTTGGGAGATACAATAATTGCTTTACTCGCGGGATTAGCTATTTTCCCAATAGTTTTTACCAATAACCTTAATCCTGGTGAGGGTCCGGGCCTTATCTTTGTTACGCTTCCGATTGCTTTTGGCAATATGCCTTGGGGCCATCTCATAGGTATATTATTTTTCATCCTACTAATTTTTGCCGCATACACATCAGCCATGGGTATGCTGGAACCAATTGTTTCATGGTTAGAAGAGAAATACCCTGGTAAGAGAAAATTACTGAGCATGATCGCTGGTTTTTCAATTTGGGTTTGTGGTCTTGGATCTGTTCTATCTTTTAGCTTATTGGCCGAGTTAAAGCCGCTTGAATTCTTGAATATTGACTTAAATATTTTTGGAATAATCGACTATGCAGTCGCAAATTTGCTATTACCCATAAATGCCTTCTTAATCGCAGCATTCTCAGGCTGGGTAATCAGTAATAACGTAGTGAAAGAGCAATTCTCTTCCGAACCAGATAATTGGAGAATTTACTGGCGATTTACGAATCGTTACATTGCACCAATTGCCATCGGTGCGGTTTTAATTGATCTCTTATTTGTCTGATTTTGTTATATAAAATCAATTCTGAGAGGACAAGCAAATCTCAAGTATTTCTAGATCATCAGAGGGATCTTTCCATGTATATTCTGTATCAGCTGGTATTGAAATAGAGTCACCCTGGTCTAATGTTGTGTGTTTTTGATCAATATTAATATTTATTTTTCCCCATAATATAAATAAGAACAGGACATCATAATTATGTGTAAGATTTGTCTGAAGAGATTGATCAGATTTAGTCAAAGCAACAACGGATGCCAGTCCTGCGGTCGCCTCAAAGATTTTTGTATCTCTTACCAGAAAACCATCCTCTCTAGTCATCAACTGAGTATTTTCTGGGCTATTTTTTTTGTGAAGAATAAATTTTTGACCCCCAAAGTCTCTATTCGGTCTTATCTCTTTAGTGGGTAAAAATATGTCGTGATCTACCAAGGTTTTGTGTTCTGCTGGAGAACCAACCTCTACAACCTCAAAGTTATCTGAGCATTCAAGAACTTGATGCCTGATATGTGGAGGTTGAAGCACACAATCGCCCTCATTCATGATAAAGGCCTCTCCCTGATCCTCATAGACTACCTTAACCCAACCCTTATAACAGTATATCATCTGAAAAGTGATGTGATGATAGTGCACATAATCTGGAACTGGGCCTCCCTTTTCTATCTTAATATTCGAGGCAATAAACCTTCCACCCAATCGATTTGGAACAAGATCACGATATTGCATACCTGCCCTACCATCTATCCAGTCTGAGCTTTCTTTAAGTTTCTTTATGATTACTTTATTGGAAAGGATTGGAATTTCAATATTTTCTTCACACTCTAGTTCATCGCCAACAAAAGTGATCACAGATCCATTAGGTGCTACCATTGTTAACTCTTCTATTGCGCCTGGTTCATCTTTAATTAGATTTAATGTGATTGGACTATCGACTCGATTTTTTTCCAATCTTATTCTCAATCCATGGCCGCTCAGTATTGCAGTTCGAGGTGAATCAGCTGGGAATATCAATTCTATTGAAAATCCAATATCTTCAGTGAAAAAATTTCAATTCTCGTCAAAGTCTACACAATTTATTTGTATTTCTGCTTTTGCGTTTCGCATCGAAATAAACCAAAGGATTTAAATTTTGTTTGGTGACGCTACTTCAGATTTTATCTCATCAATCTTGACAATTTTGTTAGTTATAACACCTGTCATTATAGAGCCATTAACATTCAATGCAGTTCTTGCCATATCAATTAGAGGTTCAATAGAAATGAGGAGCGCGACCAACGCAACGGGAAATCCTATTGCTGGAAGAACGACCAATGCTGCAAAAGTTGCTCCACCACCCACACCGGCAATGCCAAACGAACTGATTGTTACAATTGCAGTTAGAGAAAAAATAAAGCTTGGATCCCATGGGTTTATGCCCATTGATGGAGCTATCATCGCCGCCAACATTGCTGGATATATTCCGGCACATCCATTTTGACCGATAGTTGCTCCGAGTGAGGCAGAAAGATTCGCAATTGATTGAGGTACCTCAAGTTTTTCAACTTGAGTCTCAACGTTTAATGGAATTGTTGCAGCTGAGCTTCTTGAAGTGAATGCGAAAGTTAATACTGGCCAAATTGCATTGAAATACTTATTTATATTAACCCCATTAAGACCCAGCAAGACTGCGTGGACAAGAAACATTATGATAATGGCTACATATGATGCAAAAACAAAACTGATTAGATTTAAAATATCTTCAGCACTCGAACCAGCAACAACCTTTGTCATCAGAGCAAGTATCCCATAGGGTGTGAGCAACATTATGATGCGCACTAACTTCATGATTATAGATTGAGCTGTCTCGATAAAGTTAATAATTGGCTCTGACTTCTCATTATCTTCTTTAGCAACCATCAGTGAAGCTATGCCAAAAAGAATCCCAAAAATTACAACTGCAATGATTGATGTGGGTCTCGCTCCAGTTAAATCTGAGAATATATTTGAAGGAATGAATCTCACAAGCATATCAGCGAATCCAAGATTAGAAATCGATTCTTGACGATTGATTAATGAATCTGCTCTTGAAAGTTCTCTTGCCCCCTCGGTAAGCCCATCTAATGAGAGACCGAAAAAGTTTGAAGTTCCAATACCAACCAACGCTGATATCATGGTTGTTCCCAGGAGAATTGCGACTACTGAAAATCCGACTTTCCCCAATGAGGCAACATCCCTCATTTTGACAACAGCGGCAATCATCATAGTCAGGACTAGGGGCATGATTACCATTCGAAGAAGATTCACATAACTGGCACCAATTACATTAGTCCATGTGAGAGTATTCTTGATGACTTCATCACTTTCAGCATATATATACTGAAGAAATAGACCATAAACGACACCGAGTGTCAGACCAATAAGAATCTGTTTAGACAGACTCATTCCAGATTTCATTTGTCGCGCTATGAAAAAGATCAGAACGAAAAATAAAATGAGATTCATAATTACTGAGATCATAATTTTTCCTTTGATGAAACTTAACTCTTAATTTTATAGAATTCATTCTAGCAGGAAAATTGATCTGCTTTCTGTCAAAATACTTATTGAATTTATTGGAGAAAAAATTAATGCTGCGTGATTTCAAGCTCGAAACATTCTTTTCAAAATGGGAATTTAAAGTCAAACATCATATGTGTGCATCAGACATGGAAACTATGACAATAAATCAATTGTTGAGCTTTGCTTCAAATGAGGACAGAGAAAAATGGGATAATTTGTCGCTGAAGTACATTGAAACATATGGGATGCCTGAACTAAGAACGGAAATTTCGAAAACCTATGAAAATATTTCTGAGGAAAATATTTTAGCTTTTGCCGGCGCTGAAGAAGGGATCTTTGCAGCTATGCATTGCATACTCAATAAAGATGATCATGCGATTGTTATAACTCCAAACTATCAATCTTCTGAAACGATTCCCAATTCTATCTGTGATGTAACCGGTGTCAGTCTAGAAAGTGATAATGATTGGGATCTTAATATTCAGAAAATTTTGGATGCCATAAAACAGAATACTCGTCTCATTGCCATTAATTTTCCACACAATCCTACTGGAAAATTAATCTCGAAAGAAAAACTGAATACCTTGATAGAGATATCAAGAAAACATGGTATCTATCTGTTCAGTGATGAAGTCTATCGCTTAATGGAGCGAAAAGAAGAAATAAGATTGCCTCAAATTGCAGATATTTATGAAAAAGGACTTTCCCTCAATGTCATGTCAAAAGCTTATGGTTTGCCAGGGTTAAGAATTGGATGGATAGCTTCAAAGGATATTGAATTGTTGGATAAAATGGAGAGAATGAAGCATTACTTATCGATCTGCAATTCTTCGCCCAGTGAGCTTCTCTCTATCATTGCTTTAAAATCAAGTAAAAAGATACTCGAAAGAAACAGAAAAATTATTTCAGACAATCTGAGTCTGTTGTCACCCTTTTTTGAAAAGAACAAAGATTTATTCGATTGGAAGATACCTGATGGCGGATGTATCGGTTATCCAAAATACCTGGGAGATGAGGGTGTGGAGGTATTTTGTGAAAATTTGATTGAAAATCACAGTATTATGTTACTTCCATCAAGTGTATATCAATCTGAATTGGGAGCGACAGTTGGTGATCACTTTAGAATCGGTTACGGACGAATCAAAATGAAGGAAGGCCTTGAAGCTCTGGAAATCGCTCTAGAACAATAATTCAATATGTATTTAAGGCATCCGTATCTTCTCAACTAAATCAACTACTTCTTCAGGTGGTTTTTTAGTTATACGGGATACGAAGAGCGTGACACAGAAATTCAAAATCATGCCAATTACTCCGATGCCCTCTGGGGAAATCCCTAAGAACCAATTTGAAGCAATATTCTCTCCCCATGGTGAACCAAAAAATTTCAGAAATAATCCTTTAAAGTATTCGATATAACCACAGGTAAATACCAAGCCAGCTAACATTCCAGAAATGGCACCATATTTATTCACCCTTTTTGAGAAAATTCCTAAAAATATTGCAGGAAAAAGAGATGCCGCTGCTAATCCGAATGCGAAGGCGACAACTTCTGCAACCCAACCTGGCGGATCAAAACCCAAATATCCCGCAATAATTATTGCTATTGCAGCAGCAATTCTTCCTGCCATGAGTTCGCTTTCTTCAGATATATCTGGAATTATTACTCCCTTGATTATGTCATGTGAAATTGATGATGATATCACTAGCAATAAACCTGCCGCGGTTGACAATGCTGCTGCAATTCCACCTGCGGCAACCAGAGCGATGACCCAATTTGGCAAACCTGCAATCTCGGGATTTGCCAATACAATTATGTCTCTGTCAACATTTAACTCATTTCCCTGCCAACCATATTCCAATGCTCTTTCAATATAATTTGGGTTTTGATCATTATAAAATTGAATACGGCCATCGTTATTCTTATCTTCAAACTCAACCAGTCCGGTTTTCTCCCATCTCATCATCCAGTCGGGTCGATCAGTGTATTTGAGATTTCCAGCTTCCGTACCCACTTCTCCGGGTTGAACGGTGTTGATTAAATTATATCTTGCCATTGATCCAACAGCTGGAGCCGTTGTGTAAAGAATAGCAATGAACAATAAAGCATAGCCCGCCGAGGTTCTAGCATCCCTGACTGATGGCACAGTAAAAAATCTAACTATCACATGAGGTAATCCTGCTGTGCCAACCATGAGAGCGAGCGTTATACAAAAAATATCAATCTTACTTTTTACACCAGTTGTGTATTGATGAAAACCCAGAGAAATAACCAGTTCATCTAAAGTTGAAAGAAGATGACTTGTAGTGCCTTCAATTTGTCCGCCAAAAGCTAGCTGTGGTATAGGATTGTTTGTAACTTGGATAGCGATGAATATCGCGGGTACTGTATAAGCAAAAATTAAGACGCAATATTGAGCTACCTGGGTATAAGTTATACCTTTCATACCGCCAAGAACAGCATAAATGAATACAACTCCCATGCCTATTAGTAAACCTATGGACACATCAACCTCGAGAAAACGAGAAAATACAATTCCAACACCCCGCATCTGTCCTGCCACGTAGGTAAACGAGACAAAAATAAGACAAATAACCGCAACGATTTTTGCTGTTTTTGAATAATAACGCTCACCAATGAACTCAGGTACAGTAAATTTGCCGAATTTTCTAAGATACGGTGCAATGAAGAGTGCCAGAAGCACATACCCTCCTGTCCAACCCATTAAATAAACCGATGCATCGTAACCTGAAAAAGCAATCAAACCTGCCATTGATATGAATGATGCAGCACTCATCCAATCAGCAGCTGTAGCCATACCATTTGCGAGCGGAGGAACAGATTTTCCAGCAATATAGAATTCGCCAGTACTGCCTGCACGAGACAGCAATGCAATTAGAATATATAAAGCGAATGTAGCTCCAACAACTATGTATGTGAGTGTTTTAAGCTCCATAACTTAGGATTCTTTCTCATTAAAATCGAATTCCTTCTCAATTTTACTCATTCGCCAAGAATAGAAGAATATTAAGGCAACAAAAAAATATATCGAACCTTGCTGAGCAAACCAAAATCCCAGTTTAAATCCTCCGAATTGGATTTGATTTAGCTGATCAACCAAAATGATTCCTGTGACATATGAGAAGAAAAACCAGAAAAACATACAGATGAATAATAATCTAATGTTCTTTCTCCAGTATTCTTTCTGATCTCTCTTTTTCATTGGAATATTTTCTTACTTTGGATAATCAATAATCTACCAGAGTAAGGAATAATATTCACTCTAGAAACGGATAAGGAATTTGATATATTAGATTTTAATATGATTGAAAAGAAATTCGTAGAAGTAAACAATAAAAAAATGGCCTATGTTGAGATGGGAGAAGGCGATCCAATTATTTTTCAACATGGCAATCCAACATCCTCTTATCTTTGGCGCAATATAATGCCTTACCTGAAAGATCATGGAAGATGTATCGCTGTCGATTTAATCGGCATGGGTAGTTCTGAAAAAATCAAAAACTCGAATAAAAACACTTACCTCTACGAAGAACAGCGTGATTATTTATTTAAAGCGTGGGAAAAATTGGGATTAACTGAAAATATAACAATGGTTCTTCATGACTGGGGTTCTGCTCTTGGTTTTGATTGGGCTTATCAGAAACCCAATACGGTAAAGAGAATTGCATACATGGAAGCTATAGTTAGACCGATTTTATGGAATGAATGGCCAGAAATGGCGCGAGATATATTTAAAGGTTTTCGATCACCATCTGGTGAGACTATGATTCTTGAGAAGAACTTATTTATTGAGGCTGTTCTCCCAAATTCGATTATCAGGAAATTAAGCAATAAAGAAATGAATGCCTACCGAAGACCTTTTTGTAAATCTGGTGAGGACAGAAGAGCAACACTAAGCTGGCCGAGAGAAATACCCATTGATGGAGAACCTAAAAATGTTGTTGAAATTGTCTCAAATTATTCTAAATGGATAAAAGATTCCGCCATAAAGAAACTATTTATCAATGCAGATCCGGGTTCTATTTTAGTTGGTGAGCAACGTGAATATTGTAGAACTTGGAAAAACCAAGATGAAATTACAGTAAAGGGTAAGCATTTTTTGCAAGAGGATTCACCTGATGAGATCGGAAAAGCCATAAAGAATTGGATAAAAATAGACTAAAAATTTTTTTATTTAGAATATTTTCCTTCCGTCCTACATCTTCTGGAACAATACTTCACGTCATTCCATACCTTTTCCCATTTCTTTCTCCAAATAAAAGGTTTGTTACAAACGATACAAATTTTACTCGGCAAATGTTCTTTTTTTACACCTCTCATTTTGTCATTGTATTTATGAATTCTTCAGCAGTATCGAATATTCTTCTCTTTCTATCAAGATCAAGCTTATCAAGTGCTCTTATCATCAATGAAAGTCTGGGATTTTTAATGAAGAAATCCTTATTATCGGAGATGAATTTCCAGTATAAACCATCAACTATTTCGCACCAGTCACCTTTCTTAAAATTTGACATTCTCATGATATAGCTTGAGCCACAAATGTAAGGCTTAGTTGCAAATACACCGCCGTCTGAAAAGGTGCCCATTCCATAAACATTCGGAACCATGACCCAATCTGCCGAATCGACAAACATTTCCATAAACCATCTAAAAATTTCATCAGGATGAATTCTTGACATATTCATGATACCTGAAATAACCATTAATCTGTTTATGTGATGTGTATATCCAAATCTTTGTGTTGCCATAATTGCATCATCTAATGGCGCGATACCGGTGCTAGCATCGTACCAATTGTCACTGAGTTTTCTTGAATGATTCCAGAAATTTCTCTCAATCATCTTTTCTGAATAATTCCGATAAACTCCTCGAATAAATTCTCTCCAACCTATTATTTGCCTTACAAAACCTTCTAAACTATTTATTGGAATATTGTTTTTTTCAGCATAGGCAAGTGATTTTTTAATTACTGAGGCTGGAGTCAATAGCCCCATATTCAATGACATGCTCAACATTGAATGTAACTGAAAATGCTCGTTTTTGGTGATCGCATCCTCATAAGGCCCAAAATCATTGAAACGTCTCTCAAGAAAGTCATTAAACCAACCTTCAGCTTGAGCATGCGTGTATGGAAAAATGATGTCAATTTGCCCTGGGTGATCACTGAATTTTTTCTCGATAAATAGTGATATCTCTTTAAAGTCATCCCTTGGCTTAATTTTAGGAAGTGATGGAATATCATAATTTTTTGGAAGCTTCTTCCGATTTTGCTCATCAAAACTCCATTTTCCTCCAACAGGCTTCTTGCCCTCCATGAGAATATCAAGTCGCCTTCGCATACGTTTGTAATAATTTGCCTGGAGTAAAAAATCTTTTTCGTTGCAAAAATCATTAAATGAATCTCGATCGTCAATAAACATAGGCGTTGTTTTCTGTTCGAAATTAATTTTGTGCTTGTCCAATGATTTCAATATTTTCTTTTCAAAAAATTTATCTTCTATCTCAAAAAAAACGATTTTCTTAATTCCATTTGAAGATATTGTCTTGATGAGTTTTTCGCAATAATCTGTTTCGAAATCATTAGAATAATCATAATAAATAACATTAATCTTATTCTTCTCTAATTCATCCCTGAATGACCGCATAGCGGAAAAAAATAGTGCAATTTTTGACTTGTGGTGTTTTATATCTGAACACAAGCCCAAATCCTCACACATAAAAACAGTTTCATTTTCACTAAAATTATGAGTGCTTATGGGAAAAAGCTGATTGCCAAGAACTATTCTTAGCGTTTTATCTGAATTCATCGTCATATCTGTATTCATTTATTTCCAAGATTAAACATCAGCTATTTAGTATCAATCTATCTGTAAGTTAAAATATCGGGTGACAGATAAGAAACGTCATTAAATTGATCTAAGGAAAATCGCTCAGTACTGAAAGTAAATTTTGTCACTGAACAATTGTAGACACGCCAATTTAACTCTGCTGCCTTTATTTCTGGCGCATCCAAAACTGTTTGCACGGATACTCCTATTGGACCACCTGAGGTAAAAACACCGATCAATTCACCATTTTTTGCTTGAGATCTAATATCATCAATCGCGTTTCTTACGCCATTACTCCAGTCCTTCCATGAGGTTGAAAGATTGACGTCTTTAATATCATTATTTACCCATGACTCAAGTATGAGTTCAAACAATTTCTGGAAATAAAGATGGCGTTCAGTTTCACTAGTTGAATCGTTACATTTTTTATAAAGATTGGCGGCCACATCATCATTCTCAACAAGATATTTACCCAAAGATGTCATAATTTCCTCAGCAGGATATTCATTAAATCGATCTTCCTCAATCACCTTTGGAAATGGGATTTTCTGTGCATCATATAACTCCTCAACCATCCGTCTAGTGTGTTGTTGTCTATTGAGGGTGCCCGAATAAATTCTATCAAAGATAAATTCATTGGATGCAAGGCTTTCTCCAAGAATTTTAGCTTGGTCTATACCATGATCAGATAATTGATCGTAGTTTTCAGATAGAAAACTTGCCTGGGCATGTCTAATTAAAAATAAACGACTCATCAAAAATTAAATATTAGTTAAAAATAATAAACAATAAATTTCGGTTTAGATTTAATCTTATTCTATCTTAAACAAGATTTCGGGATATACTTATTTAAGCTGGAAAAAACTTTAGGAAAATTACTATGATTATTGAAAAAATATGGACGGCTAATGCTTATAGAAATTTTAATTACCTAATTGTATGCCCTGAGACTGGCGAAGCACTCGCAATAGATCCAAATGATCATAAGAAATGCTTGGAAATAGCTAAGAAAAACCAGTGGAATATTACAAAAATATTCAATACTCATGAGCACTGGGATCATATTGAAGGGAATGATGCAGTTGTAAGTCAAACATCAGCAAAAATTATCGCTCATCGAAATGCAAAAGATAAGATCCCAAACATAGATATCAGTGTTGATCATGGGGATATTATAAAAGTTGGAAAAACCGTTATTCTTGAGTGTCTGGATACTCCTGGTCATACCATGAGTCACATTAGTTTGCTTTCACGCACAGAGACGCCAGCACTTTTCAGTGGAGATGCTTTATTCAATGCAGGCGCCGGTAATTGTCATTTCGGTGGTGATCCACATGCTTTATTCAAAACTTTTTCAATGCAATTTACAAATCTCCCTCATAAAACAAAAATCTATCCAGGACATGATTACTTCATTAACAATCTAAAATTTACAATAGATCGGGAACCGAATAATGAATCCGCTAAGAATATGCTTGAAAAACACCAACACGATGATCCGATAGAAATCGCGACCACTATCGAAGATGAAATGAAATTCAATGTTTTTTTCCGACTGCAAAACCATGAAATCATTGATAGATTGAAAGTATCTTTTCCTGATCTTGATCCCAATCCATCTCCAGAAACTGTCTTTTTAAAACTTAGAGAACTCAGGAATGATTGGTAAGTGTCTGCATCAGAATAAATTATTATTATGGATGGTCCTCAATAAAATTTCAGTTTCTTTTGTCGGCCTGATGGATTGATGCGATACCAACCACAGAAAGTTGATTGCTTCAAAGAGTCTTTTTTGCTCCTGATAACCCTCTCCTGTATGAATTTTCGAGCCTGCAATGTACTCATCCAAAAGAAGTGACTCTTCTTCTTTTCTAAGATTATTGCATACTGATATCGAAGCTATTTCAAACATGGGATCATTATCATGAGCATATTCCCAATCCAGTAAATAAAGATTGTTGTTTTGGATGATGTTCGCAGCATGGATATCATTATGACAGAAGCATTTGTTTTCTGTTGTTCGAGTTTTTATTATTACGTCAAAACATTTTTTTGAAAAATTATAATATTCTGAGTCATTAGTGACATTCAATAAATAATTATGAGCAACCTCTGATGCATTCAGATTGAAACCTGAGAGAGGAAGGGAATGCAATTTAAGTAAGAGCTCAACCAGAGAAATAATTTTCTTAGGTTTCTCAAAATCATCCTTAGTCCATTGAGATCCCTGTATTAGTTGAGTCAACAAGATGCCATTTTCAAAATCTTCAAATAAAATTTGAGGAGCAAATCCAGCATCAGCAGCAATTTTTTGTATCCTAACCTCTCTCTCTCGGTCCACGCTAAGATTTTTCGCATTAGGACCATCCAATCGAAGAAAATACTCCCTCTTATCGCTTAATAATTTATAAGCACGGTTATTGCACTCAGAAATTAACTCTACTGAAATAATTTTTTTAATCAACGATTTTGGTATGAGGTCGATGGCATCATCCAGCGCGATCATGCTGAGACTCCTCATAACTAGAACGCCAAGAATAAATACCGAAAGGGATCATCAAAACATAGATTAAAAAAAGCAGCGAGGTTGATGACAAACCACGTTCCCAATAGATTGCTATCGATGTAATGTCGATTAGCAACCAATACCACCAATTTTCGAGTATTTTTTTTGCAACAAGATATGTCGCCCAAATTGAAAAAAATGTTGTCAGAGAATCAATATATGGAAAAGCTGCATCGGTATGTCTATTGAGAATGTAACCACTCGCAATTGAAATAACGGATATCACAAAAATTGACCTTATGTGCACCCTTAAATCCCAGGATATGACTCTTAGTGATGAATTTTTATCAGAGGATCTCCACGACAACCAACCATACATAGCCATACAAAAATAAAAAATATTCAGTATCGACTCCATATACAATTTCACATTGAAGAATAGAGCAACATAAATTAGAGAACTGGATGCAGCACAAAGCCAACAGAGAATATTCTGACGAATTGCCAGAAATAAATATGCGATTGCCAAAACTACAGCGAGATTTTCCATGTAATTAATGAATAAAAATTATTTCATAGGATTGTTGAGTACTTTAATCGCAAAAACTGCTTTTGATGATTCAAGAAAAGTTTTCTTGATCTCTTTTTGTATTATACTCATAACAGTTTCATACTCGCCTCTCACTTGCGTGCTCATTGGGTTCGTAACCACCACAATCGACTCATTTTCTTGCAATCTTTCTATAAAATCCTTGATAGGCGGAATAAAATTGTTATCAAGGGGGTACAGACTGATATCAACTGCTATATTCATTTAATCAAAACCTCATTTCGTATTTTAGTCCAATTTGCCTTGGGTCACCTTTTCTTGTGTAGAGTTTGCTCGGAAAATCAGGTGGCTCATTCCCAAAGAAAAATCCTCTCACTGAATAGTCTTCATTCAATAAATTATTGAGAAAAAATTTGACTGACCAATTATCTTTCTCAAGGCCAAAGTGCATGTTAATTATTTCAAATTTTTGTGACTTTTGATTATGACTTACATCAAAGTAAAACTCATCTTTCGCTGAAAGCGACAGCATCGCAAAAAATCCATTGGGACGCCTATAATCAATTCCTGTATTTATTGTGTATCTTGGAGCATGCGCCACATCTCTATTGATTAATGTCGGTTGATCTCGATATTCATTAAATTGTGCCTTGAGGATTCCAAGATTTACATAAAATTGAATTCTTTCATTGTGTATCCATCTTAAATTGGATTCAAAACCCGTAGATTTTCCATTTGCCGCATTATCTGTATAAAATACGAAAGATGCAGGATCATTGGGGATGAGTTGTTTTGAGACTCTTACTTGTTGGTTTTTTCTTTTGTTATAGAAAATAGCTGTGTTTAGTTGCAATTTTCCGTCATTGAATATTGACTTTAAACCTGTTTCAACACCTAACATTAATTCTTTGTCGAAAGTTCTTTTTTCTTCTGGGGCTATCCCCAGATTAAAACCACCTGCCTTGTAACTTTGATTAAAATTTATATAACCATTTACATTTTCTGAGAAGCCTCTAGAAAAAGCGAACTCACCACCGAACATTGTTTCACTTGGCGACATAGATAACGAATCTGAATCAGAATAATCTGTATCTCGATTTTCTAATCTCAATCCTAATGAAATTTCAGAATTGCGTCCTATTCCAGAATTAAAATTCCCATAAATTGAGCTGCTTAGCGATTCATAATTGCTGTCAAATTCGGTATTTAGAGTATCAGAGTAAACATATATAGGGTCATTATAATCACCCGTATTAAAAACATTAATGTCCTCATTTAATTTCAAAAAATAGCTGCCAATTATCCATTTAGGAGATCCTGAAAAATTACTTTTATCAGACGATAAAAACCGTATTTCTTGTGACATCGTTTTTCTTTTTCTTTTAGTCTGAGAGAAGTAGTCATATGTAAATGGGAGCCATGATCCTTGATTACCCCAATCTGCGTCATAAGAAAATGTTATTTTAGAATTTGCAATTGAGGTAATTGTTTGTAACTCATATAAGTCGTTTCCTGAATATATTACTTTTAAGGAGCTACCAACACTTTTTTGTGCATCCTTTCCAGGATTATCAGAAAGCATATTTAAAGTATTATCTATAGAAAATGCATCATAACCATTGTCTAAATCTACAAACATATTCGATGAAGTAATAAGTAGATTTTCTGATAATTCCCAATTCAATTTATATCTGATGGAAGTCTCTTTTCTTTGATTGGTATCTTCTCGATTCAATGCCCGATTTGCTCTAAATCCATTACTCTTATGGTGGTGAATACTCATTCTGTAGTTTACATTTTCTGAATTTGTTAACTCACCTCCAAGGGCAACACCAGCTGCTATCTCATCATCACCGGCAAATCGAACTTGAATTTTACCTGGTTTATCACTGTTCGGATCAACACTTTTCATGTAAATGAGACCACCAAGTGCGTTGGCACCATACCTCGAGCTTTGAGGTCCCCTTAAGATTTCGATTTGATCGATATCAAACAATGTTGCAACTGAGCCAATTCCACTAAAATCTATATCATCTATCAAAAACCCAATCGAGGGATTTGGTGCACCTTCATACTGCTCTAATTCACCTACTCCCCTTATTTGAAAATAACGTGCACGATTTCCATCTCCAGACCAATTTAGATTGGGTACGGATAAAATCAGTTCTTCAAAATGTTGATTGGATGAATTTTCTATATACTCTGAGTCTAAAAGACTGATACTTGATGGAATGTATTTTGCATTTCTCTCTGAAAAGTCAGCAGTAACAATGATTTCATCAATTGTTTCTTGAGGGAAGACTTTGAAATTGAATAAAATTAAAAATAGGAAACTAATTATCCTAGATGATGATGAAAAATTTTTGAACATGGTTATCTCCTTCCTACGCCAGAACTATCTGGATCAGGTTCTAAGGGTTTCCATTTGAACATTTAAGGCTAAATGCTCTGAATCTCAGGTCAAAGACCACCCCTGGTAAATCGGAATTATACACTAAAGAAACTAAAAAAAAAGAATATTAAGGCTCTAAACGTTTAATGAGGCTTGAGGTATCGAATCGTTTTCCACCAATCTTTTCTATGTCTTTATAAAATTCATTTATTAGCTCAGTCACCTCTAAATTGGCATTCACTCTTTTTGCTTCATCAATCGCAATTTCTAAGTCTTTTCGCATCCACTCAACAGCAAAACCAAAATCAAACTCGTCATCAATCATCGTTTGCCACCTGTTTTCCATCTGCCATGACTGAGCCGCACCTTCTGAAATTGCTCCCATAACAGCCGCAATATCAAGATTTTCGCGTTTAGCAAAATGCAAAGCTTCCGATAATCCCTGTATTAAGCTTGCGATACATATTTGATTGACCATTTTTGCCTTCTGCCCTGAACCTGCTTCACCAATTAGAGTGCAAGCCTTCGCATAACAATCCATTACTGGTAAGACCTTATCGAAAATCTCTTTATCGCCACCAACCATTATGGTTAACTGACCAGATTCAGCCCCAGCTTGACCACCTGATAAAGGAGCATCTAGGAAGTTAATTTCATGCTTTCTTGCTTCGTTATAAACCTCAACAGCAAGTCTTGCCGAAGCAGTTGTATGATCAACGATAATTGCACTTTTTCCTAAGCCATGAATTGCTCCATCTTCATGAAGGATTACCTCCCTGACATCATCATCATTTCCCACACAAATAAAGACAATTTCTGCATTCTTTGCCGCCTGTTTGGGAGATTCTGATAGATTGCCACAATACTCGGTACACCATTTCTCTGCTTTACTCATCGTGCGATTAAAAACAGTCACATCATGACCTGCCTTTGAAAGAAAACCCGCCATTGGATAACCCATTACGCCCAAACCTATAAATGACAGCTTCATTAATACACCTCAATTGAGCTTTTTAGATTACTCACCTTTAAATATGGGCTCTCGTTTTTCGATAAATGCATCAACACCCTCCTTAAAATCATGTGAACTCTTAAGTGATTGCTGAACTTGGGATTCAAGTTTATATGTTTCATCCCATGATTTGCTCTCGGCAAAGCGCATAATTTTTTTTGTTCCTTTCAGTGAAAGCGGCGCCTTTTTTGCAATGCTTTGTGCCCAGGATAGAGTCACTTCCTTTAATTTATCGAACGAGACAGACTTATTCACAATGCCATTTTTTACACAAAAGTCAGCATCCAATCTTTGACCTTCTATAGATACTTGAAAAGCACGTTTATATCCTAGGTGATTTACAAGCGTCCAATTCAAACCTCCGTCTGGAACAAGAGATATTGCAGTAAATGGAGACAATAAAAATGCGTCATCTGCCATAATAACGAGATCACAGGTCAGTGCTATTGACAATCCTATACCTGCTGCAGAACCGTGAATGGAGGCAATTACAGGTTTGTTTGAATTAATAATGATTTCAAATATTGGTCTGTACTCATTGTTCAAGACATCCTCAATAGTTTTATCTAGATCACTTTTATCTTTCAAATCTGCTCCTGCAGAAAAGTTTCTTCCGTTACCATTAAGAATAATCACTCTGATGCTCTTGTCCTGAGAAGCTTTATTAAAAGCGAATAGGAGCTCTGAACGTAGAGTTTCATTTATCGAGTTCATCGCGTCGGGACGATCAATTGAAATAATTGCTATAGAATCCTGCTGCTGGTATTGAATTGTTTTTAGATGTGTCATCTTATATTTACTTCTTGAATTTAATTTGAAATACACTTAAAACTCTGAATCTGAAAAATCTGGCTCACTTCTATTAATAGAAGACTTCACTGCCTCCATGTGATTTGGACTCGACATTACCTTTTTTTGTATATCAGCCTCCATTGATAAAGAAATCTTATCGTTACTGCCCCAAGTATCATAAAATAATTTCTTGATAGATCTGATTGCATCCGGTGACTTTTGGCAAATAATATTTGCCAATTCTCTTGCTTGAGAGAGAGGATCACTCTTAACTTCGGTTATTAATCCAAGTTTGAATGCAGTTTTAGCATCAAGAATGTCTCCTGTCATTGTGATCTCAAATGCTTTATCTATGTTAATTAGATTGGGTATTGAAGTAGTAATAGCCATATCAGGAATTATTCCCCATTTTATCTCCATGATTGAAATTGCTGAATTTTCATCTGCATATCTAATATCTGCTCCCAGTGCAATCTGTAACCCTCCCCCATAAACTGCTCCATGAAGAGCTGCAATAACAGGGACAGGTATCTCACGCCACACATATGCTGCACTTTGATAATAATTAGCTAATGAATTATCTCTGGGTTCCATTTTATTAAGAAAATCATCACTGGAACTTTCGCCCGAAAAGATTGATAAATCAATTCCAGCGCAAAAACTTTTTCCAGCTCCATACAAAATAACTGCACGAATGGATCTGTCCTTAGCTAACTTTTCCCCAAACTCGATCAGTGACTCAAACATCGCATGATCAAGAGCATTATGTTTTTCAGGTCGATTGAGTTTAACTTCCGCCACACCCGACTTTATGTTTAATTCTATTCTTTTTGTCATTCTAAATACCAATCACCCAGTTTTGATAATTTTAATGTCCTGACTTGAGGGCGTAACTCCATCCAATATCAGCCAGGGGTTCAATTGCTTTTATTAAGCTTTTAGCCCTAACATTTGATGCCGTACCATCGCGAATTCTTCCAGCAATCCCCTGAAGTATCGCAGCGAGTCGAAAAAAATTATACGCAGAGTAAAATTCCCTATCTTCTAGGCCGTGCGATATGCCTGTTCTTTCGCAGTAGCGATTAATATATTCCTCCTCCGATGGAATTCCAAGTTCCTTGATATTTTTTCCAAACAATCCTCCTGAACCTATTCCAATGTCTGGCATCTGCCAAGAGAGAAGATTGTAGGTAAAATCTCCAAGTGGATGTCCAATTGTAGATAACTCCCAATCTAAGATCCCAATAATTTTTGGCTTAGAAGGATGCACAATGACATTATCCAAACGATAATCACCATGTACGATAGTTGATTCATCATTTTCTGGAATATTTTGAGGTAACCACTCTATCAATTTATCCATCTCTTTTATTTTTTTCGTTTCTGAATATTGATATTGTTTTGACCACCTTGATATTTGACGCGCAAAATAATTGCCAGACACTCCAAAATTAGATAACCCAAGATTTTCATAGTCAAGGTTATGCAAAACTGCCATATTTTTGTTCAAATCATCATATATCTCAGAACGCTCCTTTACAGAACAGTCAGGCATATCAGCATCCCAAAAAATACGACCTTGTAAGAATTCCATCACATAAAAGATAGTACCGATTACAGATTTGTCCTCACACAAGATGTATGTTTTTGGAACGGGAAAATTAACCTTTTTTAAAGCTTTTATAATTTTATACTCTCTATCTACCGCATGCGCAGATTTAAGGAGATTTCCTGGCGGCTTTCTTCTTAATACATAGCTTTTATCGACTGATTTGATGAGAAATGTTGGATTAGATTGACCACCTTTAAACTGTTTTATGGAAGTTATTCCCTCAAAATTTGGCAACCTGAATTGAAGGTAACTTTCCAATCTGAGCAATTCATCGGAATTGAGATCGTCTGCGTTTTTTAGACCTGAAAAATCACTCTGCCTCTTACTCATATCAATCAATCAAGAAAAAAGTCCGGAACAAGATCTGCTCCTGGTTCAACTGAATATCCACTTAAATCAGAAATTCCTGTTTGTTCCAAAATTTCGTCATCAATGCAGAATTGACCCGTGAATGTTTTGCTATCTTTGATCAAGATCTCATAAGCTGCATCTGCAACAATTTCAGGTTTTCTTGAATGTTTTATCATTTCATCTCCACCCAGCAAATTCTGTACTGCAGCTGTTGCAATAGCTGTTCTGGGCCATAATGCGTTCACGGCTATCCCTTTTTCCCTAAATTCTTCAGACATCCCAAGGACGCACATACTCATTCCATATTTGGCAATCGTATAAGCGCAGTGAGACTTAAACCATTTTGATTTCATATTTAATGGAGGGGATAAATTGAGAATGTGTGGGTTATCAGATTTTTCTAAAAAAGGGACACATGTTTTTGAAACCAGGAAAGTGCCTCTGGTATTTATTTGTTGCATCAAATCAAAACGTTTCATTGAAGTGATTAATGTTGGTGTCAGAGAAATAGCACTGGCATTATTGATGCATATGTCTATTCCTGAGAACTCTTCAACTGTCTTTTGAACTGCGTCCTCTACCTGCTCCTCGAAACGAATATCACATAAGAGTGGAAGTGCCTTACCACCAGCTTCAGTTATCTCGTCAGCCGCTGTATATATTGTTCCAGGTAGAGTTGGATGCGGTTCTGCAGTCTTTGCAGCAATTGCAATATTTGCTCCGTCTTTCGCGGCACGTTTTGCAATTTCAAGGCCAATCCCTCTGCTTCCACCTGAAATAAATATCGTTTTGTTTTTTAGTGAAGTCATTGCACATCCTTTATTGTATTTTGTGAACTAATTTCTTTGTTTTGTATTTCTTTCCAAAAATCTTGAATCCATTTTCTTATAATCAGAGCCTCATTCCATCGGTCAGAGAGCTCCTCTTGGTTTCTGTCAGTAATGGCATAAGGTCGGGGACCCAGTTCACAGAGAAATATTAATTCTGCATTATCACTATTTCTCATATGCCAATCATGTAGACCCATTTTCCACCAATATTTAAATTGCTCAACCCACTCAGCATGTTGCGGAAAGTCTATTTGTATCTGAATTTGCTCTCTATTGGCAATCCTTCCCTGAAAACAATCTGATCTATTTATGACCCTATTTATATATTCATTATCCCTATCGTTCAATGGCAACCTTAATTCCCTATCAACAACAATATGTGATAAATCCGCACATAATCTCATTTCTGGTATCAAATCCATCAATTGAATAATGAAAAAAAGATCATTCAGAAGGCTATCGCGATGTGTTTCAAAAAGTATCTTTATACCTGCATTCTCTGCCTCTTTTATCCAGCTCCTTACTATAGGTTCCGCGTCAAGAGGCTTTAACGGCATCACGCCACTTATTACATTCAAGAGAGAAGCATTAAAATCTTTGGCCATGTCAATAAAATACTGCATTTCATCTAAATGATATGGAAAAGCATTTATCATGCAATCAAGGTTATACTCTTTGAAAAGATTCTTTGAGTTACGAAAATCCTCCATCTCATGTATCGCAAGATCAAGACACATCCCATCAAAACCAGCCGATTCAGCTTTTTCGAAGTTTTCTCTGATTGAAGGTTCAAGCGAATTGGGTATTCTTTGCTCCATACCCCATAGAGACTGGAATATTTTTAATTTCTGCAAATTCTTCCTCAGATCAAAAAGAAGTTAAGAAAGATGCCGCATTGCCACCTGATACCTCTGCCTTTCTTGCGGCAAGAAGATAATCATGACCAGTGGGACTGTCATCTTGATGATTATCAATTATCCTATTAACTCTCTGTTTATGAAAAATTTTTAATTGTGCTTTAAATGGAACATGTCGCTCAGATTGAGCCCCAAACATTTCCTCATGTTTTTGTGGGAGAAGATACCATGGAACCGACATATCAGCATGATGTGCGTTATGAAAACCAAAATTCAAAACAAGCCAATTTAAAACAGGGAAATTAATTGATATGGGATTACTGAATGTGTGCTCCTGTTCCCACTCAAAATCACCCTTTCGTTCTGGTTTCTCTCTGCTGAATAAGGTCAGATTATAGCTGTAATCATGCTGAATACTATCCATAAATCTGAGGACTGTAATCATAATTAAATATGACATGACATACATAAACGCAACATATGGAAAATAGATACAAACCAGAAAAAATAGTGCGCCTCTGAGAAGTAAAACAATGACATTTCTTCGCCTTTGATTACGACGCTCATCAATTATAAATGATGTGAATGCCATAATAGTGTGCATGATTAACTCATGAACCGGTATGTAGAACCATTCGAGAAATTGAGTTATTTTGAGAACAAGTGGGTGCTTTCTAAAAAAACCTTCGTAGTCAAACCATACGACATCATCATTATCAACATGATGACGGAAATGCTTATATCTTATATCTTCGTAAGTACCATAAGAAGCGCCACAAAGCCATGTTAATAATCGTCCAAGATAAGTATTATGCTGCATCTTTCTAAATACTAAATTATGTGCACATTCATGAACTAAATAAGCTGAAATTATCATCCCATGTGATAGCAAAAATATGGAAATGACATTTATCGTGATGCTGGAGCTAAACAAACCATATAATCCAAATGAATAGGCGCTAATCGAATACAGAAAAGCCAAACCGTTGTAGGCAAGACTTTCTTTGGAAATTATAGATTTTGATTTATGTTTCATTTTTTTACTTTAATAAAATACAATTATACATACTTAAATTTCATCTTCCAAAATCATTAATTAAGCTGATATTAATAAAAATACGATTTATAATCCTGATCATTAAAATCATTTGAGGCATCATGATGAAAAGGGTAATAGTGCATCATAAATTAGACTACAGTTCGCAGAGGAAGAGGTATGAATAAGAGCATGATAAAAATCTTAATGGGAACCCTACTCGTCTTGTTCTCCTCTGTTAGTCAAGCGGCTACAACTCAAGAAAAAAGAATGAATGATGCTACTGATGTGCTTGATCAAATATTGAGAATTCCTGAGCAAGCAGTTCCGCCTGCCCTTCTATCGAGAGCCTATGCAATAGCGGTATTTCCAAATGTAAGAAAAGCGGGATTGATAATTGGTGTAAGGAGAGGTAAAGGCATCATTGTTGTTAGAAATGATGATAATACATGGAGTAATCCCTCATTTCTAACGCTCACTGGAGGAAGTCTTGGGCTTCAATTTGGAGCTCAATCAACCGATACCATCTTAGTTTTCAAAACACGAAAAGGAGTAGATGGTATCAGTAACGGAAAATTAACATTAGGTGCTGATGCTTCAATAGCTGCGGGGCCGATTGGAAGACACACAGCAGCTGCAACAGATCTAAGATTCAATGCAGAAATATACTCATACTCAAGAAGTCGTGGTTTATTTTTTGGGGCATCTATGGAGGGTGCTACTCTTACAATGGACAGGAGAAGCAATGCTATTTACTACAACTCTTCAAGCATTACACCAGACCAAATATTCTCTGCTACCGGAAATGCCGCTCCCAACTCAGCAAATACATTTGTTCAAACCCTCTCAGCTCAGACTCATAGCTTACCAATACAACCAAGCTTGGAGAGTCAGGCAGGGGAAGAATCTGAAGAAGCGAGAACATACAGATTAAGTGATATATTTGCTCCAAAATATGACGAAAATGAAGTGATCCTAGAATATAAGTAACATGATCCGCAAATCCAAAGCTGAGGCTGACTTTAATCAATTCAGCTTGATCACTCAAAAAAGATTTGGGCCTTTTTTCTTTACCCAATTTCTGGGGGCCTTTAATGACAATATTTTTAGAAATGGTTTAATAATTTTACTGACATTCAAAGGGGTCGAAGTACTGGGCCTCGATGCAAGCCAAATTGCAAATGTAGCAGGAGCATTATTTATTTTGCCTTATTTTTTATTTTCAGCGGTGGCAGGCCAACTGGCGGATAGAGAGGAGAAATCAAATCTAATAAAAAAGATTAAATTATTTGAAATTATACTCATGCTTCTGGCAACCGCTGCATTGCTCACAGAGAACTATCCATATTTACTTATCATACTATTCCTCATGGGATTTCAATCTTCGCTATTCGGTCCAGCAAAATATGCATATATTCCTCAAAAGCTTGCGAAAAATGAGTTAATTGGAGGAAACGCGCTTGTCGAATCAGGAACGTATATAGCAATTATACTGGGATTAGTAGTCGGAGGTGTTGCAGTTTCCATAGGAAAAGATAATGACTATCCATTAGCATTAATGCTTCTCTCTATGGCAATAATTGGCTATCTCTTCAGCAAAAAAATACCAACAACCGAGCCTACGGATCCAAGCTTAAAAATTAATTGGAACATTTTATCTGAAATAAAGAAAATTATTGGATTCAGCAGAAAGGAAAAAGATATTTTTATCTTTATTATCGGGATTTCATGGTTTTGGTTCTATGGCTCAGTGATTACACTTCAAATTCCTGCTTTCACTATAAATATCCTAAATGGAAATGAAAATTTAACAACTTTGCTATTAGCGACATTCGCAATCGGTATTGGTATTGGATCGCTTGCATGTGAAAAATTATCAAAAAATACTATTGAACTGGGAATAATCCCAATTGGTGCAATTGGTTTAAGCCTATTCACTTTTGATTTATTTCTATTTAGCTCTGACGTATCTATGAATCATCCAATAACTGCAAAAAACTTCATAAGCGATATTAATAACTGGCGTTTGATATTCGATTTAACCATGATTGGTGCTTCTGGAGGTATTTTTAGTGTTCCTTTTTATGCAGCTATACAGGATCGCGCTAATCCGAAATATTTATCTAGAATTATTGCAGCGAATAACATAATAAATGCGATTTTTATGGTATCCGCATCTATTTTAGCGATCACTTTTTTATCAATTGGATTTTCAATCCCTGAGTTTTTTATATTAATTTCACTAATGAATATATTCATGATTATTTATCTTAATTTTACTTCGGAATTATTTTTTATTCGTTTTATGAGGCTCATGAAAAGTCTTCCGAACTTTGATAAGAAGATCAAAGATAAGCTATAATGTGACCAATTTGAGAGCAAACTAATGAATTATTGCCATCCACACAACTCCAAAAATAATAGCAATTCTTCTAAGAAAAAATATGGAATAAAAATTATGCTTCCGCCTGATGATTGTCTCGGAAATATAATTGGTTCAGATTGGTCAAAACAAAAGTGGTTCGAATCAGAAGAAAAAAGAGATGTTGCCTTTGAAAATATGAAGATTCGACATGGTTACTACCGAAAAACTGATAGTCCTACGCAAATTATCGAAAAAATTTCCAGATAAAACCCCTTAAAAAAAAGGTCTAAAATGTCTTTTCAAGCCAGAATGATATATACATTAACAGATGAAGCCCCAGCGCTCGCTACTCACTCTCTGCTGCCAATCATAAGATCATTCCTCGGAGAGGCGGATATTCAGATAGAAAAACGCGATATATCACTAGCAGGGAGAATTATTTCAAATTTTCCAGAAAAGCTAACAACCGAACAAAAAATTAATAACGACCTCTATGAGCTCGGCCAACTTGTCGAGCTACCAGATTCTAACATTATCAAACTTCCAAATATCAGTGCATCTATACCTCAACTAAAATCAGCAATACTGGAGTTGCAATCACAAGGATATGACATACCAGACTATCCAGAAAAAATTAAAAATGAAAATGACAAGAACATAGAAATACGTTATCAAAAAATACTTGGAAGTGCTGTTAATCCTGTTCTAAGACGAGGAAACTCAGATAGGAGAGTTGCAAAAGCTGTTAAAGATTATGCTAAAAAGAATCCGCATAAATTGGGTGAATGGGAGAAAAGTTCTAAAACAGAGGTCGTTCACATGACAGATGGTGATTTTTTCTCTTCAGAAAAATCAGAATTAATAAAAAATACTGCTGATCTCAAAATTAAGATGATAGACGAGGATGGGGCTTGTCACATTTTAAAAGAAAAAATAGAAGTTAAAGTTGCTGATGTTATTGATGCGGCAAAAATTGATATTGAAAAACTAAAAGCATTTTTTGACAAAGAAATTAAATCTGCCTCAAAAGAGGATGTGCTTTTGTCGATTCACCTGAAAGCCACAATGATGAAAGTTTCTGATCCAATTATCTTTGGGCATGCTGTGAAATCATTTTATTCTGATATTTTTGAAAAATACGCAATCACCCTCGATGAGCTTGGGGTTAACGAGAGAAATGGAATTGGTGATCTGTATACAAAAATAAAAGATTTATCTGAAGACAAAAAGAAAGCAATTATTTCTGATATCGAAAGTTTGTACGAAGAACGTCCTCCACTCGCTATGGTTGACTCTGATAAAGGCATTACTAATTTGCATGTACCAAGTAATGTTATTATCGATGCTTCAATGCCCGCAGCTATAAAATCGTCTGGAAAAATGTGGGGATCAGATGGAAGACTTAAAGATACCAGAGCCATTATACCCGACAGATGTTACGCCCGTATCTATAGTGAAATAATCAATTATTGTAAGAGAAATGGGGCTTTTGATGTATCAAAAATGGGTAATGTTTCAAATGTAGGTCTAATGGCAAATAAAGCTCAAGAATATGGGTCTCACGATAAGACTTTCGAAATTCCTTTCAATGGAAATATTCAGATATGCACTTCTTCGGATGAAGTGTTAATTAATCATGAGGTTCAAAAAGGCGATATATGGAGGATGTGTCATACACAAGATGAGGCAATAAGGAATTGGATTGAATTGGCCATAAAAAGAGCTCAAATAACAGGTGTAGACACCATTTTTTGGTTAGATGATGAAAGAGCTCACGATAAGATATTAATATCAAAAGTCAAAAAATTTATGAAGACGACTGAAGATATCTCGATTCAAATTTTATCACCTCACCTAGCTATGAGAAAAACACTTGATTTAATTAAAAATGGAAAAGATTCTGTATCAGTGACTGGCAATGTTCTCAGAGATTACCTTACAGATTTATTTCCTATATTAGAGTTAGGAACTAGTGCAAAAATGTTGTCTATAGTTCCATTGCTTTCTGGCGGAGGATTATATGAAACAGGTGCGGGAGGATCGGCTCCTAAACATGTTGAGCAATTCATTAATGAAGGACACTTGAGATGGGATTCACTAGGTGAGTTTCTTGCTATTCAGGTTTCATTGGAGGAAATGGCTAGAAAGACTAAAAATAAGAAAGCTAAGATAATTGCTGATGCACTTGATAAGGCAAACTCCATGATTTTAGAAAATAATAAATCACCTTCGAGAAAGGTGGGAGAACCAGACAATCGACATAGTCATTTCTACTTGGCTTTATATTGGGCAAAAGTGCTATCCTCATCAGAGGATCTATCAATCAAAGAAAAATTTAAGGGTGCTTATAATAAATTGATGGAAAATGAAAAAAAGATTAATGACGAACTCAACAGTAATCAAGGAGAAAGAATTGAAATTGGAGGTTACTATCATCCAAATGCAGAACTTGTAGAATCAGCTATGAGGCCGAGTGGAACTTTTAATGAGATAATTAACTCTCTCTGAAAATATCATCAAGATCTGACTTGACCATTCCCTCTTACGGCGTATTTATAACTAGTAAGTTGCATTGCACCAACAGGGCCTCTGGCATGGATTCGTCCTGTGGCAATACCTATCTCA
>TARA_B100001057_G_scaffold452602_1_pt1 | contig 39838 bp, 34 predicted proteins | sample TARA_B100001057 | Tara Oceans TARA_B100001057 (sample SAMEA2621839) | marine metagenome | biome: marine biome (ENVO:00000447); feature: surface water layer (ENVO:00002042); material: "saline water (ENVO:00002010), including plankton (ENVO:xxxxxxxx)" | depth 5 m | reverse complement strand
TTTCTGAGGTTGTTGATTGTGCACTTGAGCACAATTATACGACCCTGTTAATCGCAGACCATGGGAACTGTGAAACCATGTTAAATCCTGATGGAAGTCCACATACAGCACACACCTCCAACCCTGTTCCTGTTATATTGATTGATGATAATTTAGATAAAATAAATGATGGGGTTTTAGGGGCTTTAGCACCCACTATACTGAGATTAATGGGGATTGAGCCACCCTTGGCAATGACCCAAAAATCTATAGTTTAAATGGAAGAAAATTTTAAGCTTAAATAAAGTCTTTTAAGTATCTTTGTAGTTCGATATGAAAATACTTAATTTAAAGTCTGCTGAAGAGATTGAACGTATTCGTGAGAGTGCTTTAATTGTATCCAAAACTCTGGGCATGCTAGCGGCAGAAGTAAAGCCAGGAATTAGTACATTAAAACTGGATAAATTGGCAGAAACCTTTATTAAAGACCATGGCGCTACCCCTGGCTTTTTAGGACTTTATGATTTTCCAAATACGCTTTGTGTCAGTCCAAACACTCAGGTTGTACATGGCATACCAAATAACAAACCATTGGAGAACGGAGACATTATTTCAATCGACTGTGGAGCCCTTAAAAATGAATTTTATGGGGACCATGCCTACACCTTTGCAGTAGGTGAAATTACAGCTGAAACTCAAAAACTTTTGGAGGTTACCAAAGCTTCTCTATACGAAGGCATCAAAGCCTTTAAAAAAAATAACCGGGTTGGAGATGTAGGTTATGCCATTCAAAATTATTGCGAATCTTTTGGCTATGGCGTTGTTAGAGAACTTGTGGGTCACGGCTTGGGCCGTGTCATGCACGAAGAACCAGAAATGCCAAATTACGGTAAAAGAGGACGAGGTAAAAAATTCGTTGATGGTATGGTCGTTGCTATTGAACCTATGATTAACATGGGTACTCACCGAATCAAACACCATAGTGATGGATGGACCATAACAACGAAGGATGACCTCCCAAGTGCCCATTTCGAACACAATGTAGCCTTGGTTAATGGAAAGCCTGAACTGCTATCAACTTTTTCCCACATATATGAAGCCCTCGGGATTGAAACCAATGAAGAAGATGAATTTAAAAATAAATTAAAACCAACAAACTAAAAATTCTATGAATTCCATTCGACATATAGAAACTGAATTAAAACCATTGAAAGATCAAATCAATAGACACGCTATGTATGGCCAATTGAGCACCATCGAAGATGTCAAAATATTTATGCAAAATCATGTTTTTGCAGTTTGGGATTTCATGTCTTTATTGAAAGCACTACAGGTTACTCTGACAAATACTACCGTCCCTTGGACGCCAAAAGGAAATGGGTCTGCTGCCCGTTTTATCAATGAAATAGTCACTGATGAAGAAAGTGATGTCAATGAACACGGTGAGGTGAAAAGCCACTTTGAAATGTATATGGATTCAATGGATCAAATTGGTGCCAATACGCAACAAATCAAAAATTTTACAAGCGCGATTCAAAAGGGAGTCTCTATTGACACTTCCGCAGAAATGATTCAAATTCACCCCACCATAAAGAAATTCCTAGATTTTAGTTTTAACATTATTAGGGAAGGAAAACCACATTGTATCGCAGCTGCATTTACCTTTGGCCGAGAAGACGTTATTCCCGATATGTTTTTAGAAATTATTCAGCAATCAAAAACAAGCCCTGACGATGGGCGTTACAGCAAGTTACTTTATTATTTGAACCGACACATTGAACTTGATGGTGACGAGCACGGCCCAATCTCATTAAAAATGGTTGAAAATTTATGTGGTGATGACAATACAAAATGGATGGAAGCGCTTATCACTGCAAAATCTGCTCTGCAACAACGCATTGGTCTTTGGAGCTTAATAAGTACCGCTATTTTAAATAATAAAAGGACCTCTATCGTCAAATAGATGTTTTGAAAACAACTTTTAAATTTATATTGAATTCTCTTCCAAGGCCTTGGCTTATAGCACTGAGTGCTATAATCCAACCTTTTCTTGTTTTTTGGTACAAAGGAACGCGATATACAGATCCCATTGACAACCAAAGTTTCCGAAAGCTACTGCCCTACGGTTATAAAAATTCTAGAGAAAATGTTCTCTCACCTTCCACTTACTCCCTAGAAAGGCACCGACTTTTATGGTTGTTTCTAAAGACCAACACCGACTTCTTCACCAATGCAAAAAAAGTACTTCATTTCGCGCCTGAACAGGCTTTTTTCAAGCGATTGAAAAAGATGAAAAACTTAGACTACACAACTACAGACTTAAATTCTCCAATCGCGGCCATAAAAGCCGATATTTGTCAACTTCCTTTTGCTTCCAATAGCTTTGATTTTATTTTGTGTAATCATGTTCTAGAACATATCCACGATGATTTAAAAGCAATGAAAGAATTGTTTAGAGTAATGACACCTGGCGGTATGGGCGTATTTCAAATTCCATTGGATGTAAACCGCAAGACCACATTTGAAGACGACAGCATAACAGACCCAAAGCAACGTGCTAAAATATTTGGACAATACGACCACGTTCGCATATACGGATTGGATTATTTTAAACGCTTAGAATCTTGTGGGTTTAAAGTTAAAAAAGTAGATTTTACCAAAACACTTTCAGAAGATGAAGTTTATAAATATTGTCTTAGTAAGGGCGAATTGATTCCAGTCGTATACAAGCCTAATTAACAGGGAAGTTATTCAAAGATATAATTTCAAATTCCTTGCTCTTATTTTCAAAAATAATACAAGCCTTCAATTCTGGATGTACTGACAAAAAATCCTTAACCTTTTCTACTCCCATGGCCTGAAAAGCGGTAGCGTAGCCATCTGCCATCATACAATTTTCAGCTATAACTGAAACACTTAAAATATTGGTTTTTGTTGGATAACCTGTTTTGGTATTGATAATGTGCGCATAGCGCTTGCCATCTTCATCCAATTTAAACTTGCGGTAAGTACCAGTGGTGGCCATCGCACTGTTTTTAAGTACAAACACCTTGTCATAACTTTGTGTACCATCAAAATTAGGGTTTTCAATCCCAACAGTCCAACCGCTTTGTTTATCAATATTGATGCCTTTGGTTCGTAGTTCTCCCCCAATATTAATCATGTAATTATCACTGGATTTTGAGTCTAAAAACACTGCTACTAAGTCTACTGCATACCCTTTTGCAATTGCATTGAAATCAATATAAGGCTTGGGAGCTGACTTAGTTAATATGTTATTATTTAATCTAACTTTTTCAAATCCAACATACTGCATGAGACTATCAATTTTAAAACTGTCGAGTTTTGTTTTATATTCTTCTGAACCAAAATTCCATGCATTGACTAGCTTTCCTATGGTAGGATCAAAGACACCATCGGTTTGATTGTATATTTTTTTAGCAGCTTTAAACACTTCCATAAAATAGCTATCAACAACATCCAACTCGTGGTTGTTTACTTTGGAGATATCAGAATCCGCTTGATAATTAGACATTGATTGGTTGACTTTATTGAAGATGCTGTCTAATGCCTTTTGATAGTTTTCATTTGCTTTAGCCCAATAGTTAACTTCGTAAAATGTCCCAAAGATTGACCCCTTTAATTTTGTGTTTTTTAATTTGTTGTTGCAGGAGACAAGCAGAAGCAATAAAATTGTGAAATGATAGCTTTTCATTTAATTATAATTTATTTCAATTACTTGAATACCATTGTATTCAATAAGGTATTCTTCGTTTACGTAAATGGGCAGTTTATCGCCTTCAGGATTTCCAATTCCTACGCCAGCATATAGAACTTTTGCATCTTTTTCGAAGGCGTGCTTTTTAAAGGTCTCCATCCAAACCACATCATAGTTGTTAGGATTTTCTGGAAGTTTGACCACACGTACAATCACAAAAAAATACTGACTGTTTTTATCAATACATACGAATTGGGGGTATTTTTTGAGTTTGCTATTAATAGCTACAAATTCAAAACCACGTGACTCTAAATCTTTTCCCACATGGTTCATTGCCAAATTATGCATTTCTTGCTTGGAGAGTGGTTTACTCATATTACAAAAATACAAAAAGCTCAATACAAGGTTGGGCTTAATACGTTAATTGAATGGTAATTTTAGCCTCCAAAGTCATCAAAACGGATGTGCTCATCGGGAATTCCAAAGTCTTCGCCCATTTTTTGGACCGCTTGATTCATTAAAGGAGGGCCGCAAAAATACAATTCGATGTCCTCAGGTGTTTCGTGGTTGTTCAAGTAGTGTTCAATCACACAGTTGTGGATAAAGCCTGTAAAACCATCACCTGGTGCCTCAATATTTTCTTTCACTATCCAATTATCCTCTTTCATAGGCTCAGATAAGGCGAGATAGAATTTAAAATTTGGAAATTCATTTTCCAATTGCTCAAAGTGATCTAAATAAAATAATTCACGCTTAGAGCGACCTCCATACCAATAGGTTACTTTTCGACCTGTTTTAAGCGTTTTGAATAAATGGTATAAATGTGAACGCATGGGTGCCATACCTGCACCACCTCCAACATAAAGCATTTCAGAATCACTTTCATTAATGAAAAATTCTCCGTAAGGACCTGAAATTGTTACTTTATCACCTGGTTTCTGAGCAAAAATATAAGACGATGCGACACCTGGATTTACATCCATCCATGCATTTGTGGTACGGTCCCACGGAGGTGTCGCAATACGAACATTTAGCATGATTTCGCGGCCTTCTGCTGGATAAGAAGCCATCGAATAGGCACGTTCTACGGTTTCGTTATTTTTCATTTTTAGAGGCCAAAGATCAAATTTATCCCATTCGGTTTTAAATTTCTTGGGATCGTCGTGCTCTTCAGGATGGGCTGTAATATCAATGGCATCGAAATTAATTTCACAGGGAGGGATTTCAATCTGAATATAACCCCCAGCTTTATAACCCATGTCCTCTGGAATTTCAACTACAAATTCTTTAATAAAAGAGGCTACATTGTAGTTCCTAACGACTGTTGCTTCCCATTTTTTTATACCAAAAACTTCTTCTGGAATGGTAATTTCCATGTCTTGTTTTACCTTGACTTGACAAGACAAACGGGCACCGTGTTTTAATTCTTTTCTTGAAAAATGAGGCGTTTCTGTTGGAAGCGCCTCACCCCCACCCGACAACACATGACATTCACACTGAATGCAAGTGCCTCCGCCACCACATGCAGAGGGTAAAAATATTTTTTGATTTCCTAGCGTCGATAATAGGGTACCTCCAGATGCAACTTCTATTTCTCGCTCACCATTAATCATAATTTTAACAGGACCCGAAGGAGATAATTTTTGCTTTACAAATAGAAGTACACTAATTAAAATTAAAGAAATTACTAAAAAAGCTACTACAGTAGCAATTACAGTTCCGGTTGTTCCAGCAGCTAAAATAATCATGTTAGTTTTCTGTTTTTGTAATTTTTACAATTTCTTTTTTGTCATTCAAGACAGATTCAATTTCAATCGTTTGGACTTTCTTAATAGGTTCAACTGGAGCTTCATCACCTCCAGTTAACATGCCTCCAAAACTGAGAAACCCTATGCCCATTAAGCCAGTTACAATAAATGTAATCCCAAGCCCTCTCAATGGACCAGGGATATTGGAATATCTAATTTTTTCACGAATAGAAGCAATCGCTAAGATGGCTAAGAACCATCCTATTCCGGATGAAATACCATAATTTACTGCCAATCCTAAGGTTTCAATTTCACGGGATTGCATAAACAAAGAGCCACCCAATATGGCACAGTTAACAGCAATTAATGGTAAAAATATTCCTAAAGAATTGTACAGCGAGGGTGAAAATTTTTCGACGATAATTTCTACCAATTGTACCATCGTTGCAATTGTCGCAATGAACATGATAAAAGAAAGAAAACCCAAATCATAATCTACAAATTCTTCGCCCAACCAAGATAGCGCTCCAGGCTGCAACAAATATTGATCTAACAACCAATTTAATGGAACTGTTATGGCGAGTACAAAAATAACTGCTGCACCCAATCCTACAGCTGTTGCAACTTTTTTAGAAACTGCTAAATAAGAGCACATTCCTAAGAAAACAGCAAATACCATGTTATCAATAAAGATTGATTTAAAAAATAATTCGATATGTTCTATCATTGTGTTTTAAATTATTTACAAATTAATCTTCAATTAAAGCTTTATTTCTACTGCGTTGCACCCAAATAATGAGCCCAACAATTATAAGTGCCATTGGAGGCATCAGCATGAATCCATTATTTTCATATCCGGTGGAGTAAAGCCCTGTTTTTTCTATGGGGTCTCCCAATACTGGAATACCAAATAAAGTACCAGAACCTAAAAGCTCTCTAAAAAACCCAACAGCTAAAAGAATGATGGCATAACCAAATGCATTACCAATACCATCTAAAAATGCTCTCCAAGGGCCGTTGCCAAGTGCGAAAGCTTCAAACCGTCCCATGATAATACAATTGGTAATAATAAGTCCAACAAAAACCGACAATGTTTTACTAAGCTCGTATGCAAAGGCCTTTAAAACTTGATCTACAATAATAACCAAAGAAGCGACCACAATAAGTTGAACAATAATCCTAATTTTTGAAGGAATGATGTTTCTGATTAGAGAAATTACAACATTACCAACGCCCATAACAAACAGTACAGCAATTCCCATAACTAGGGAGGCTTTTAATTCTGCCGTAATTGCTAAGGCAGAACAAATACCCAATACTTGAATCGTGATTGGATTATTGTCCGCCAAAGGGTCAGTAATTAAGTTGAAATCTTTTTTTGAAATTAATCCCATATTAGTTCAATTGATTTTTTAAATTATTGAAATAGGGTAAATACAACTTTAAATCGTTCTTGATCATTGCCGACACACCATCACCAGTAATGGTAGCTCCAGCTAGAGCATCTACTTCGTAATCATCCTTTATAAGGTTCTTAGGGTCGTTATTGCCTTTTGCTACTGTAATACCTTTGAAATCACCATTAGAAGACAGTAATTTTTCACCAATAAAATCATCCATAAAATAACGCTGTTTGATATTAGCACCTAAGCCTGGTGTTTCAGCAGCGTGATCAAAAAAGGCCCCTTGAACCACCATGTTTTCATCCAGAGCAACATAGCCCCAAATAGCATCCCATAGCCCTTTACCACGAATGGGGATAATATAATAGGATTGGCCTTCTTTTTCCCCAATAAAAAGTGGCAATACCCTGGCACCACCACTTTTGGCTTTGGCCTGCTCTTTTTTGATATTGATTTTGAAAGCTTTTGCACTTTCTTCTGCTGTACCATCAGAATTAATTATTAATTGTTTTGAAATGTATTTAGAAAATTCTGTGGCAACTTTATCGGTACTCACGAAAACAATATCGGTCGCACCGTTTTCATTGACACCCATAGCGTATAATATATTTTGTTGCTTTTCCATACGCTCATTTTCTGCAATATTAGGTCTCAAGGAAGACGCCGTAAAGGCCAGTAAAGACCCTACAATGATTACCATCCCAATGGCAAAAAGAATTGTATATTGATTACTATCTCTGTTTTTACTCATAAAATTATGCTGTTTTAACTTTCATGCGTTTTAAACGCTTTTTTACATTCCCCTGAACCACATAGTGATCAATAGTTGGCGCAAATACGTTCATCAATAAAATAGCTAAAAATACACCTTCGGGGTAAGCGGGATTAAAGACACGAATCATAATGGATATAAAACCGATTAGGAATCCATAAATCCATTTGCCCTTATTTGTTTGTGCGGCCGTAACGGGATCCGTCGCCATATAAACAGCACCAAAAAGTATACTGCCGATAATGAGGTGTTGCCAAAATGGAACATCCATCAACCCATAAAATTTACTAGAGGTTGTAATAAGGCCCGAATCCACGACACCATTAAAAATAAGCCCCATAGCCAGAGCACCTAAAACTGTACTTAGAATAATCCTCCAGCTTCCAACTTTAGTGAAAATAAGAAATAAAGCGCCAAAGATGATTAATAATTTAGAAGTTTCTCCAACAGAACCAGGTATCAAACCAAAAAACATATCAGCATAATTGTAAACGACTTCCTGATTTTGGGCATAACTGCCCAAAATGGTTTCACCCGAAATGGCATCTGCGGTTCCAGCACGCTCAACTGCGCCGTGCACCCATACTTTGTCTCCACTCATCCAGGTTGGATAGGCAAAGAACAGAAAGGCTCTAATAGTTAGTGCTGGGTTTAAAATGTTCATTCCTGTGCCTCCAAAAACTTCTTTTCCAATTACCACTCCAAAAGCAACCGCAACAGCCAACATCCAAAGCGGAAGATCAATCGGTACAATTAAAGGAACAAGCATCCCAGTAACCAAATAGCCTTCTTCAACTTCATGGCCTTTGATGACCGCAAAAATAAATTCAATCAAAAGACCGACGCCATAAGACACCACCAAAAGCGGTAAAACTTTCCAAAGCCCAATGATAAAGTTGTCCCATGTCCAGAATGTTCCGCCTAAAAATCCGTATGAGGCTTCGATTGTTCCTAGTGCCAAGTAGTGCTGATAGCCTGAATTGAATACACCGAATATCAAACAAGGCACCATCGCCATGATAACCGTATTCATGGTGCGTTTTAAATCATCTGCAGCTTTAATGTGTGTGCCACCGCTGTGCGTGGTTTCATTTGGCAAATACAAAAAGGTGTGAATTGCATTAAAAGCAGGTGCGATTTTTGTCCCTCTGTATTTTTCTTTAAGCTGATGTAAATTTGATTTTAATCCCATGTTTATCCTATTTCTTTAAGCATTAAATCCAATCCTTCTCTAATTATTTTTTGATGCGGTTGTTTAGATACGCAAACAAATTCTGTAAGTGCGAAATCTTCAGGAGCCACTTCGTACATTCCAAGGGCCTCCATTTCGTCTAAATCCTTATACATACATGCTTTAAGAATCTGCATGGGAAATATATCCAAAGGAAAAACTTCTTCATATGAGCCAGTTAAAACAAACGCCCTATGTTCTCCATTGGTATTGGTATTAAGGTCGTAATTTTTCTTAGGAGTTAACCATGAGAATGTCAGAGCTCTTGAGGTTGAAACCTTGTTAAAAATAGGTTTATTCCAGCCAAAAAATTCATAATCGTCACCTTCAGGAATGACGGAAATCACATCGCTGTAAAAATCTAAAAATCCATCTGGTTTTACTTCCTTTCCACAAAGTACATTACCCGAAATAATTCGAGCGTTCGCATTTTTTTGAATTCCACGATCGTAAATCATGGTGGCAATCTCACTTCCGATGCGGGTCTTTAAATAACGAGGCGACTCAATTTGAGAGCCTACCATGGCAATTGTTCGCTCTGCATTGTATTTTCCAGTTAACAATAATTCACCTATGATCACTAAATCTTGAGGGGCAATGGTCCAGACAGTCTCGCCCTTATTTACGGGGTCTATTTTGTTAATTAGGGTGCCAACATTTCCTGAGGGATGCGGTCCAGACAAATTATGTGTGCAAATATCTTGCAAATAATTAAAGGGAGAGTTTGCACCCTTAGAAACACCAACATGTACAGCTCCACTGGTAAGTTTTGAAAGTGCTGTGACGGCGGCTTGAAGTTCAACTTCTTTACCTTGGAGGGTAAAATTATAATCAACAGCAAGCGGTGCAGTGGCATGAGCGGAAATAAAAATGGCTTTGGGTTGAATTTCTAGATTTGCAATCACATCATATGGACGCTGTTTGATAAATGGCCAACAACCCGATTCTAGCAAAAGCGCTTTGATTGCATCTGCTTGTGCTGATTTTAATGATAGTGTTTTATGTGTTTTGAAGGAAATTTTTTTATCCGCTTTGATTTTTACTTCAAGAATTCGGCGTTTTTCACCCCTTTTGATTTCTAATACTTCTCCTGAAACTGGTGTAACAAACTTGATAGCTTCATTGGCTTTATCAAAAAAAATAGTTTGACCAGCTTTTAACTTGTCACCTACTTTCACCACTAATTTTGGGTTTACCCCGTGAAAATCCTCAGGTCTTAGTGCGTAAAAATTACTTTTTATAGCATCTGTTATTGAAAGAGTAGCAGCACCTAACAATCTGATGTCAAGACCTTTACTAATTCTAATTTCTTTGGACATAAATCTTTAGATGTTTGAATTTAAATCTTAAAAACGAGCAAATTTACAAATAAACAATGCATATTTCATAAAATTTAATTGGATTTTTTATGTTAAAATTTAAAATTTACAGACCCCATAATTTTTGGTTATATTTACTCTCAATTTTATCGATTAATGTCCAATTTCAAGCTTTTTATTATTTCATCACTATTGCCATTATTTTTGTACGGGCAAGTTCGAGAGGTTGACCCCCCACCTGATGTCAAAACTATATCTCTTGGGGTTACAGATAACGCCTCTGGTTTAGCAATTATTAATCTCAACAATCGCCTGGTCTTAGAATTCGATGTCCTCAATAATTTAGAAGAAGACTTTTATTATGTGATTGAACATTTTGATTGCGATTGGAGTCCTTCTCAATTAATGAAAACAGAATATCTTTCAGGTATGGATAACCTCAGAATTGTAGATTACGTGAATTCGTTCAACACTTACCAAATTTATTCTCACTATCGCCTTCAAATCCCTAACCAACAAACACGCTTAAAAGTTTCTGGAAATTACGTTATCAAAATATTTGACGATTATAATGAATTGGTATTTAGTCGAAAATTTATGGTCGTTGAGCCCATGGTAAATGTGGGCGTACAAATTAGACGTTCAAGAGACGTGGCTTTGATTAACGAAACACAATCTGTAGATTTTAAAATTACGCCAACCACTTCAAATTTCAATAACCCCTTGGAAACGATCAAAACTACTGTGCTTCAGAACAACAATCTCAAAACTGCGATTCATGGATTAAAACCTCAATACATCATTGGTAATGAATTGGTCTACAGATACAATAATGCCTCTTTATTTTGGGGAGGAAATGAATATCTATTCTTTGAAAATAAAGATATACGAGCCACAAATTTAGGAATACAGTACATTGATCTACGAGAACTTTATCACAGTTATTTATATACAAATATTGAACGTTCTCGACTAAAATACACCTTCAATCCTGATATTAATGGTGGCTTTAAAGTGACCGTTTTAGACCGTGAAGACCCAAGAATAGAAGCAGATTACACCTATGTCCATTTTTCTCTCAGAGCAAGAGAATTCCATGACAGTGCAGTTTATGTCTATGGTGGATTTAATAATTTTTCAACAACAAAGGAAAATCAGATGGTTTTCAACCAAAAAAGTGGGGTCTACGAGGCAACACTACTGATGAAACAAGGTTTTTACAACTACAAATATATAATTGTTGACAAAAAAAATACTCTGCAGGAGGGAGCAATTAGTGGAAATTTTGATGAAACTGAAAACAATTACAAAGTGCTTGTATATTACCGTGACCTTGGAGCACGTTATGACAAACTTATTGGATTAGGAGAAGCCAATTCTGTTCAAATAACAAATTAACATTATTTAACAATGATTCAGCAAATTACTGAGGGAGTAAAAATTTCTATTCTATCACATTTTGAAAGTAGTTTTTTTGATGGAAAGGACCTTCGGTTTAGGTTCAATTATAACATCGAAATTAAGAACAATAATCCATACCCAATACAACTAATTTCAAGAAAATGGATGATTTTGGATGCTTTAAATAAAATTGAAATTATCAAAGGAGAAGGTGTTGTTGGAAAACAACCTGTTATTAAACCATTTGAATCCTACCGCTACAACTCTGGTTGTGCTCTTCAGGGGCCGATGGGGTCCATGAAAGGAGTTTATAAGATGCTTCGCCTTTATGACAATCAAGAATTTGAAGTGACGATACCAAACTTTAGGCTTTGCGCAGATTTTGCCCAAAATTAATCTACACAAGTTTATGGTTGATTCGACCATAAATTGTAATTTTAAATTTTAATTATTTAATTGTTTCAAATTATGGGAAAAGGATTTTTTAAAGTGCCAGTGGCATTAAACGAACCTGTACTTTCTTATGCTCCAGAGTCTTTAGAAAGGAAAAACGTTCTAAAAGCCTACAAATCTATGTATAACTCAAGGGTGGATATTCCCATGTATATCAATGGAGAAAATATCAAAACTGAAAATACCAAAACCATGAGTCCACCTCATGAACACCAACATGTTATAGGCACTTACCATACTGCAAATAAACCGCATATACAACAAGCGATTGCCACTGCTTTAGAAGCCCGTAAAACATGGTCGCAACTTCCATGGGAGCAACGTGCTGCAATCTTTTTAAAAGCAGCTGAGTTGATTGCTGGGCCTTACCGGGCAAAGATCAATGCGGCTACAATGTTGGCACAATCCAAAACAGTGCACCAAGCCGAAATTGATGCAGCTTGCGAATTTATTGATTTTCTAAGATTCAATGTTCAGTTCATGACTGAAATATACAATGAGCAGCCTAAAAGTACCAGCTCGACTTGGAATCGTGTTGAATACCGTCCTTTAGAGGGTTTTACTTATGCCATCACTCCTTTCAATTTTACTGCCATTGCAGGTAACCTACCTGCATGTATGGCACTGATGGGTAACGTAGTTGTTTGGAAACCTAGTGATAGTCAAATTTACTCTTCAAAAGTTATTATGGATATATTTAATGAAGCTGGAGTACCTCCTGGAGTAATTAATGTAGTTTTTGGTGATCCTGTTATGATCACTGAAACAGTTCTCTCTAATTCAGACTTCTCTGGATTACATTTCACTGGTTCTACATTTGTTTTTAAAGAATTATGGAAACAAATAGGAAACAACATACATAATTATAAAACTTATCCAAGAATTGTTGGTGAAACAGGTGGTAAAGATTTTATTTTAGCGCACATATCAGCGAATCCAAAACAAGTTGCCACTGGAATAATAAGAGGTGCGTTTGAATTTCAGGGGCAAAAATGTAGTGCGGCATCCAGAGCTTATCTACCAAAGGGACTATGGAAAGAAATTAAACAATTTTTATTAGAAGACCTAAAATCAATAAAAATAGGTTCTCCTCAGAACCTTTCAAACTTTATGACAGCTGTTATACATGAAGGATCGTTTGATAAAATAGTTAGCTATATTGAAAATGCTAAAAATGATGATGGTGTAGAAATTATAGCTGGAGGTGGGTATGACAAAAGTGAAGGATATTTTATAGAACCCACTGTTATCGTTACGTCTAATGCAAAATATGAAACCATGTCAACTGAGCTTTTTGGACCAGTAATTACGATTTATATTTTTGATGATGATGATTTTGAAAAAACCCTAAAACTTATTGATGAGACAAGCGAATATGCATTAACAGGAGCAATTTTCTCTACTGATAGATATGCTGCAAATCTTGCAACCAAAGTTCTTGAAAATTCAGCTGGTAATTTTTATATTAATGACAAACCTACAGGTGCAGTTGTGGGACAACAACCTTTTGGTGGAGCTAGATCCTCGGGCACCAATGACAAAGCAGGATCAGCCCAAAATCTACTGCGTTGGGTGTCTCCAAGGATGATAAAAGAGACATTTGTTTCACCAGAAAACTATAAATATCCGTTTTTAGACTAAAAGCTTTCTAATCAAACGAAGCTGTTTCACCAACATGAACCTCTTGGACATTATATATATCATAGTGTGGGGAGTTTTCGTGGGTTTGATTGAAATAATCTACAAAAGTTTTGGTGTATGTATTTCTTACAAATACTACAACCTTTAAATCGTTAAAATCAGTTGTATTTTCAGGGATGTCTAATCCAGTCATTGTTCTGGTATAAATACCACCTGATAAAGTATTGCTCGGAGGAATAACATCACCTAACTGATCAGTGTAAACTTCTCTGAGTATGTCATTATGTACATAATTAGTTCCAAGAGAAGAGCCAGATTGTGGAGAGCTAGAAGTTGCAGTGGATTCAATTAGGTAAATCATTAATTTCACTTCCTCAACAGGACTGGATTTGAAGCCAATATTTAATTCAAGATCCAGCTTACCCCCAACAATTTCTGCTTCAACGGATAATCCCAACGTTGCCTCTTCAGACAATTCATTATTTACTTGTGACATAGAGGAGTAATTCCAACGAGTATCAGGTCCATTAACGTACACTGTTGGGAATCCAGTAACATTATAATGATTGGTCCAAAAGGCGGTTTCTGGAATTTGCATTGGGTCATTATAATGATACCCTACTCCAAATATATTTGCGTTACTATTTACAGCATTTGCTACAGCCGCTGCAGCTGGTGGACATTGTGGACACCAAGTCCCTGTGAAATCCTCTAAAAGAACCTTTTTGGTAAAATTTGAAGGAGATCCAGTAGAGATAAATGACGTAGTGTCACTGTAGTCTGACGGATCAAATATTTCGATTGTTATAGTATTTGAAATTAGCCCTTGATATGTTGCTATAAATTCATAAACTGCGCCTTGGTCAAAACTAAAAGGGTTAGTTGTGACTATTTCTCCATTAACAGTTACTTCAGATTCCTCGGTTATGATATTATTAAAATTATCTTTAACTACAAAAACACCTTCATCCCCAATGATGTAATCAGATTGGTTGAATGAAAGAATTATACTTGTGGGGGGGTTGTCTTCAATATTTAATTCCAAAGTATTTGATGTAAAATCTTGAAATGTGGCACTGATTTGATATACTCCAGGCTCAGTAAAAAGATGTGGATTTGATATTTCAGCTCCGTTTGCAGTAATTATAGATTGATTTGTTACAGAGTTATTCAAATTATCTTTGACTATAAAAGCAACAGGGGATGTGTTATTAAAAGTTTGAACTACAGTAGAAATTGTAATTGAATTTATATCGTTGTTATTTCCAGAACTAGGATTAACTGCTGCTGCATTATCATCACCAGAGCATGATAGGAACAAAAAACTAAAACAAATAATAATAACTGGAAATTGATACTTCATAATATTGTTTTATTAATATACCTTCAAAGAATATAATCTTTATAAAGTATTAATCAAACATACTAATAATTTTTTTAAATGTTGTAATTTTGATGTTGTTCTTGAAATAATTAAAAAAATGAATAAAAATTACTTAATTTTAATACTGCTTTTTAGTATTTGTACAAATAGCCAAACACAATTACCTAACGTTCCTTTGAAAACGCTTTCAGGTCAAAGCACCTCAACAATGGAAATTTCTAAAAAAAATAATTTGATGATTATTTCACTTTGGGCTACATGGTGTGTTCCTTGTAAAAATGAATTAGATGCTGTAGCTGAAGTGTATGATGATTGGATTTCTGAAACAAATGTGATGTACTTCGCTGTTTCAATTGATGACTCAAGAACATCAAAACGTATAAAACCAATGGTCAATGGAAAAGAATGGGGTTTTGAGATTCTATTAGATGAAAATAGTGATTTAAAAAGAGCTTTCGGGGTTAGTACTGTTCCATACACTGTAATTGTTAAGAACGGAGATATTGTATACAAGCACATGGGGTATAGCCCAGGTTATGAAGATGAATTGTACTCACAACTCATTAAACACGTTGATTAATTTATTTAAATCAGATTATTAATAAATAAAAAAATGACTAAACAACTTATTGGGGTTCTTATTATGCTGTGCATGTTTTTTGCAAACTGCCAAAATGACGAATCTAATTCTATATTTTATGAGATCTCTAACAATCTGAGCGCTAGCTTTGAGTCCAACTCGCAGTGGTACCTTAATGATACAGAATTTGGTGATTTTGAGGAAAAAGAACACTTAAGAACCACAAACTTCCTAAGATTGGATTATAATTTTAATGAAAATTTTTCTGCTGGAATTCAATTAGAAAGCTATGCGCCCGAAAACTTATTAAATAATAGTAAACTATACGATAAAGAATTTGGCATAGCAACATACTACATTAGATTTAAAACAAAAAAAATAGATTTTACACTTGGAAATTATTACGAGCAATTTGGTAGTGGCTTGATTTTAAGAGCTTGGGAAGACAGAAACCTGGGAGTCAATTCTGCATTGTTTGGAGCTAGACTAATTTATTATCCAACAGACATTATTAAGATTACTTCTTTGTACGGTAAACAGCGTAAAGGGTTCGAACTGTCCGATGGAAGCATTTTTGGTCTTGATTCTGAAATTGACATGAGTAATGTTTTTAAAACAACCTCATCCACTAATCTTGTTTTAGGATTAAGTTATGTTAACAAAAAAGAAGATTATGACTTATATCAAAACGAATCTACACCAGAAGTTCCAGATTTAGTCAACGCCTTTTCTGCAAGACTTGACTTTTCACATAATAATTTCTATTCTAATTTTGAATTCATAAGAAAAAGTAAAGACATTAGGCTTAACAATTCCATAGCAAACGTTGTGACTTTTTCTGAGGCGGAGACTTTTGAAGGTAATTCTCTTAGTTGGTCAGCAGGTTATAGCCAAAAAGGGTTTGGTCTGAGTTACAATTTTAGGCGTTTAGAAAATATGCGGTTCTTTATTGAGAGAGGATTTGCAAATGCAATAAACAACCCTACAAATCAATTGAGCATCAACTACTTACCTGCACTCAATAAACAACACGATTACACTTTAGCTAACATTTATCTGTACCAATCCCAGCCTGGACTAATTATTGAAAATTTAGAAAATCCAATAGTAAAGTCAGGTGAAATTGGACATTTCATAGATTTGTTTTACAATTTTAAAAAAGGTAGTGTTTTAGGGGGAAAATATGGAACTAAAATCAATTTTAATATGTCTTATTGGGCAAGCTTAGAAAATAATATTGAAAATGATTTACCTAATGACTTCGTAACTAATGATGAACTAACTTATGAAACAGAGCTTTTGAATTTTAAAAACAAATTATATTCTGATTATAACTTAGAGGTTAGAAAAAAATGGAATAGAAATATGAGCTCAATCTTTACTTATATTAATTTATTTTATGACAAAAGTTATTTAGAATCAAAATATAATGGGAAAAAAGTGCGCGCATGGATTGGGATTGCTGAAAGTACCTATAAATTCTCTAAAGGAAAATCCTTTCGACTGGAATTACAACACCTTTCTACTAATGACGATGCTCGAAATTGGATGGGTGGAACAGCCGAGTATTTTTTTAATTCCAACTTTGGAATATATTTGAATGATTCATACAATTACGAAGAAAGTATAGTAGATCAAGATACAAAAATCCATTTTTTTAATATTGGTGGAAGTTACGTTAAAGGAGCATCAAGAATCGCATTAAATTACGGTCGCCAAAGAGGTGGCTTGCTTTGTGTTGGTGGAATATGTAGACCTGTTAGTCCAAATACAGGGCTGACTTTGAATTTTACTACCTCATTCTAATCACACTTTTTATTAAATTGAAAGATGCACTAATTTTTTAGTTTCAAAAAAAGGTTCTTCAAAATAATTTTTCAAATTGTAAATTTTAGCTCCAGGAAAAGCTTTTAATTCTTCCGTCAAATCTCCCCCTTTGAGGCAAAAGACTCCATTTTTAAGTTGATGTTTACTTCTTTTCTTGATTTTCAAACATACCCATTCCATAAAAGTAGGCATAGAGACAACTGCACGAGATACAGCAAAGTCATACAAATTATCAATTTTCTCAACTCGAGTGTGTTTAGTCGTGACATTTTTTAAATTTAATTTGTCTTTTATTGACTCAACAACTTTAATTTTCTTACCTATACTATCGATTAGATGAAAATTTGTGTCTGGAAACAAAATTGCCAGTGGTATCCCTGGGAAACCACCTCCAGTTCCTACATCTAAAACAGATGTCCCAGGTTGAAATTTAATAATCTTTGCAATAGACAAAGAGTGTAAAACATGTTTCAAAAAAAGAAAGTTTATATCTTTTCTTGAAATAACATTTATTTTTGAATTCCAACTTTGATATAGACTAGGTAAGGATTCTAATTGTTCTTTTTGAATAGAAGATAGATTAGGAAAATAATTGGTAATTAAATTCACAAAAAAAATTTTGTTAAAAATAGTTATAAATTTCATAAAAATATGATTGGTTGTAATATAGGACTGATTAATTAATTATATTTGATAAAATAAGAAAATTAGATGAAAAAAGTAACCCTTAAATTTTCTAGAAAAGACCCTGCTAACTTCTTTAGAACCCTAAATTCAAGAGTAAACAAATATTTCAGAGAAAACAACATTAAACGAACTGGTAATTGGAAGGTTTGGCTCAAAACATTAATAATGTTTAGTCTTTTTCTGGTTCCATATGCGCTTATCCTCACCCTAAATATGACTTCATGGCTTCAAGTTATTTTAGTTTTTGTCATGGGGATTGGAATGGCTGGTGTTGGTATGAATGTTATGCATGATGGAAATCATGGCTCCTTCTCAAACAAAGATTGGATTAATAAATTAATGGGAAGCAGTATATATATTTTAGCTGGCAACGTGTACAATTGGAAGGTACAGCACAATGTTTTACACCATACTTACACTAATGTACATGGTCATGATGAAGATCTAGATGCGGGTAGAATTCTGCGCTTTACCAAACATGCCCAATGGAAATGGTATCACAGATTTCAACATTATTATTCGATTCTACTTTACGGCCTTTTGACAATTAATTGGGCCATAACCACTGATTTTGTTCAGATGAAGCGCTACATGAAACGAAAGTTATCCTATGGCGAATTTCCAAACCCATTTATTAATTGGAGTACTCTGGTAGTTTCTAAAGTTATTTATTTAGGAATATGGATTTTACTACCAATTTTAATCTTAAAACTATCTTGGTGGAAAATTTTAATTGGTTTTTTCTTAATGCATTACACGGCTGGCTTAATTTTAAGTGTGATTTTTCAATTGGCACACATAATGGACGAAGCTGAAATGCCTATGCCCGAAAACGATGGTAGTCTTAAAAACACTTGGGCAATTCATCAACTCAAAACAACAGTTAATTTCTCTCCAAAAAATAAATTTATCAATTGGTTTACAGGTGGTTTGAATCACCAAGTAGAACATCATATTTTCCCAAATATTTCTCATATTCATTATGGTAAAATTGCTGAGATAGTAAAAAAAACAGCTAAGGAATTTAACCTACCATACAATGAATTCAAAACAACAAGAAAAGCAATTATTGCTCACTTTAATTATTTAAAATTAATGGGGGTAAAACCCACCATGCAAGCCTAACCAACATCAAATGAACCAATTACTTTCAGACAGAATCTTAAATATGGCGACTTCTGCCACCCTTGCTATGGCCGCCAAAGCCAGAGAATTAAAAGGAAAAGGGGAAAACATAATTGGTTTGAGTCTTGGAGAACCAGATTTTAACACACCGGATTTCATCAAAGACTCTGCTAAACTGGCAATTGATGAAAACTATAATTCTTACACACCTGTTGACGGTTATGAAGAATTGAAACAAGCTATAATTACAAAATTTAAAAGAGATAATAAGCTTTCGTATAAGTCTAGTCAAATTGTGGTGTCTACAGGTGCCAAACAATGTTTGGCCAATGTGGCATTGGTCTTATTAAACAATGGAGACGAAGTGATTTTACCATGCCCTTATTGGGTAAGTTATGCTGATATTGTAAAACTTTCTGAAGGAACTCCAGTTGAAGTCAAAACATCAATTGAAACTGATTTTAAAATGACGCCAGAGCAACTAGAAGCTGCAATCACAACGAAAACTAAAATGATCTGGTTCAGCTCTCCTTGTAACCCCAGTGGTTCCGTATACAGCGTAAAGGAATTAAGAGCACTTGCAGATGTACTTCAAAAATACCCAAAAATATATGTGGTTTCTGATGAGATCTACGAACATATTAACTACGGAAGTGCTCATGCAAGCATGGCTCAATTTAAGGATATGTACAACCGTACCATTACGATCAATGGTGTATCGAAAGCTTTTGCAATGACTGGTTGGCGTATCGGATATTTAGGAGCACCAGAATCAATTGCTAGGGCTTGTAACAAAATGCAAGGCCAAATTACAAGCGGTGCTAATTGCATCGCCCAAAGAGCGGTAATAACCGCCTTAGAGGCACCTCCTTCTAAAGTCCAATACATGGTTGATGAATTTAAAACCCGAAGGAATTTAATTTTAAATCTTTTGTCTGAAATAGATGGTTTTTCTTGTAATATACCTGAGGGTGCATTTTACGTATTCCCTGATATTTCTTCGTTTTTCGGAAAGACTTTTAAGGGAGTTAAAATCAATAACGCAACAGACTTATCCCTCTTTTTATTGGAGAACGCATTAGTTGCTACTGTTACAGGAGATGCCTTTGGAAACCCAAATTGTATTCGAATTTCTTATGCGGCTTCACAAAAAAAAATAATAGAAGCCGTTGAAAGAATTAAAAAATCTCTAACCTAGTTATTTTATCTATTTCTCCAAAAATAAGTAGTAAAAATAATTAAGACAGTAAATAATTCAAGCCTTCCTAAAAGCATTAAAAAAGAGGACCACCACTTGGCTAGATTTGGCAGTTCAGAAAACGTATTTAAGGGACCATAGGAACCTATTGATGGTCCAACATTTCCTAAACTTGAAGCTGAAACTCCCAATGCAGATTCGAAATCAAGCCCTAATAAAGCAAAAACAAGAGTGCCCACAATGAACGAAAGCATATAAACAATGAAAAAACCTAGTACATTGTAGGTTATTTCATTCGAAACAGAGTTTGTATTGTAGCGCAATGGGATAATTGCATGCGGATGTAATATCTTTCTAAATTGTAAAATGCCATTTTTGATTATTAACAAATGACGCATTATTTTAAAACCGCCTGAAGTGCTTCCCGAAGAGCCCCCCAAAAACATCATACCAAAAAACAATAGAAGTAGCAAAGGAGTCCAAGAGGTATAATCAGCTGTTACAAATCCAGTTGTAGTAATAATTGAAACTACTTGGAATAAAGAGTGCCTAAAAACCCCCTCAATTCTGTGTAACTGAGAATCAATTTCTGTTAAAAATCCAGTGCTGAAATAAACAACCAATGCGACAGAAGTTGTAAATCCAATTAAAATGAAAGTATAAATTTTAAACTCTTCGTCCTTGAATATTTTTTTAAAGTTAAACTTGAATCCGAAATAACTTAAGACAAAATTTGTCCCGGCAATAAACATGAAAATTATAACTATATATTGAATTAGAGGTTTTGAATTCCAATATGCTAAACTTGTATTTTTTGTTGAAAAACCACCTGAAGCTATATTACTCATTGAATGATTAATAGCGTCAAAAAATGACATCCCAGCTAATTTTAAACACACCGTTTCGACTAGCGTATATGAAACATATATAAGCCACAATCTTTTAGCTGTGTCGTTAATTCTTGGATGTAATTTATCAGTATTAGGACCAGGAGATTCAGCACTAAACAACTGCATTCCTCCAATTCCTAGTAGGGGTAAAATAGCAATCGCGAAAACGATCATCCCCATACCACCCAACCAGTGAGTAATACTTCTCCAAAATAATATTCCATTGGGCAATATTTCTACGTCATTAATTATCGTAGCTCCTGTAGCAGTAAATCCTGATGTGGTTTCAAAAAAGATATTTGAAAAACCTTCAATTGTACCTGTTAAAATATAAGGGATTGTTCCTGAAAAAATCATTGCTAACCACCCCAACACAACCACTAAATAACCTTCTCGTTTATTAATTTGTTTATCATGGTTTTTGTTCAAAAACAACATTAGCGATCCCACAACTGAAACAACAATACCTGAACTTAATAAACTATTGGTTATACCATCTTCGTAAAAATAACTAAACAAAGCAGTTAAAAACATAAACCCCCCGTTAATTAACAGTAGAAATCCCAAAAAATAAAAAATAATTTTAATATTTATTTTCATAATGAACTCAGAAGAGTTTTTCTATTTTTTGAATTGAATCTTTTAAACAGCAAACAACAATTCTATCTTGATTCAAAATTTTAAAATCACCTAAAACTATGCGCCCTTCACCTCCCCTTATTACTCCGGCAATAATGGCACAGCGCGGAAAATCTAGCGCCTTTATCAACTTGTTACATAGTTGAGAATCTTCATTCACAACAAATTCTAATAACTCTGCATCCATATTATCCAACTGTGAAATAGCAATAATTTCAGCCTTATGAACGTGCTTAGAAATTGCATCAGCAGCTAATAATTTTTTATTGATTAATGTATCAATACCACTTATTTGAGTTAATTTGTAATAGTCAAGATTATCTACCAAAGCAATAGTTTTTATGATTCCCTTAGATTTTGCAATCAAACTTGACATTATGTTGGTTTCTGAATCACCCGTGACAGCAATAAAAGCATCCATTTGATCTAAGTTCTCTTCTTGTAAAAGCTCCAAGTTAGTTCCATCTCCATAAATAACCAAACATTGATTTAAATCTTCGGCTAACTCTTCAGCTCTTTTCTTATTACTTTCTACTAACTTAATATTTACATTGTCAGCAGATAAATCTTCAGCAACTTTTTTGCCCACTCTTCCCCCACCTAATATCATAACATTTTTAATCTCTCCATTATTTTGACCAGAAAGCTTGAGTAGTTCCTCCTCACCTCCGGGTTCAGTCATGAAAACGATATGATCTCCTGAATGAAAGACCGTATCCCCTCTTGGAATAATAGTTTTTTCACCTCTTTTAATAGAAATTGGGAAAAAGTGTGTTTCTGGAAAAATACCAGCAGCCTCAACAACAGTTTTGCCTACAAAGGTAGATGTATGTGTTGCATCCAAACCCAAGGTAATTAAAGCTCCATCGTCAAACTCAAACGGATCTGTAAATTCAGCTCTATTAATAACCATGATAATTTCCTTTGAAGTTAAAATTTCAGGGGAAATAAGTTCACTAACACCCAAATCTAAAAAATGGATATTTTGATTCTCGATTAGCTCTGGATTTGAAATTCTTGCGATTGTCTTTTTCGCGCCCAATTGTTTAGCTAAATGACAGGCAATTAAATTTACAGATTCAGAGGATGTTACCCCTACAAATAAATCAGTATCAGCAATATTTGCTTTATTCAAGATAGAAACAGATGTACAGTCACCTTCAACAACTTTAATATCTAGATGACTATTAGGAAAAGATAGTTTTTCATCATTGGAATCAATAAGGGTAATTTCCTGAGATTCGTATGATAATAATTTTGCCAAGTGTGATCCAACCTCGCCAGATCCAGCAATTATAATTTTCATTTATTATCAATTAATGGATGAGCAAATATAGTTTATTTTTAGGGATTTGTTTCTGAATTTTATTTCTTTGCATTTCTAAATTTAGAATTTAATTTCTTTTTATGTTTAAAAATATATCACCTTATAAAAACAGTAATTTGAGTAAAAAAAGACAAATTACCAAAATGTTTGATACAATATCAAATGAATATGACCGGCTTAACCGTGTAATTTCATTTGGGATAGATATTAAATGGCGCAATAAGGTGGTGAATATAATAAAAGATAAAAACCCTGAAAATATTCTAGACATAGCTACTGGAACTGGAGATTTAGCAATCAATTTAACTAAGACAAGAGCAAGAAAAATAATTGGCTTAGACATTAGTGAAGGAATGCTTAATGTTGGTCGAAAAAAAATTAAAGAACGAAAACTAAATAGTCTGGTTAAAATGATCACAGGTGATTCTGAGAATTTACCGTTTGAAAATGATAGTTTTGATGCTATTAGCGTTGCCTTTGGAGTTCGAAATTTTGAAACTCTTGAAAAAGGTCTTTCTGAAATTTACAGGGTATTGAAGGTAAATGGAGTTTTTGTTGTTTTGGAAACTTCAGTACCACAAAACCCTTTTTTTAAACAAGGGTACTTCATTTATACAAAGCTTTTCTTACCACTTATTGGAAAATTATTTTCTAGAGACAAAACGGCATATGGATATTTAAGTGCTTCAGCTGCGAAATTTCCATTTGGCGAAGATTTTAACAATATTTTGAAAAAAATTGGGTTTATAAGTGTTGAAGCCCTACCTCAAACTTTTGGGGTTGCAACAATTTATACAGCTTCAAAAAAATAAAAATGAAATCAATACTAAGTTTTATATTCGCTTCCCTCACTATATTTCAACTTGAAGCACAATTATTCACTAAAGAACGTGTCTTAAACAATGAGAATTTTGATAAACCACTGCTTTCTTATGGCTATTATCTGGGATTAAACTCTTACGACTTCAATATTGACTATAACTCAAATGTAAAAGATATTCAGGTTATTAAATCTATGGGGTTTAACGTAGGTTTAATTGGTAATATTCGAATCAATGATTATTTTGATGTTCGTCTAGAGCCTGGACTAGTTATGTCTAACAGAACTTTAAGTTACAGTGGAACATATTTTGAGGGTCTTATTTATGAGGAAAAAGATCTTGAACGAGAGATACGTTCAACCTACATTCACATTCCCCTACTTATTAAAATTTCAACAAAAAGAATAAATAATATTAAGCCTTTTGTTGTTTGTGGAATCTCTACAGCCCTAAATTTATCCAGTAATCAAGATAACCCAGAAGATAATAGCCAAGGTAATTTTAGACTTGTGAAAAATAATTTGTTTTATGAACTTGGTATTGGAGTTGACCTCTACCTAACATGGTTTAAATTTACTCCGTCTCTTCGTGGTATATTTTCTGTAAGAGATGAGCACATTAAAGATTTTGACTTAAATAGTCCATGGACAAGAAATATTTCTCAAATGCAAACACGAGGAATTTTTGTCAATTTTACCTTTCAATAGATTTTCTTTTAAATTCACTAAGGATTATAGCTGCAGAATTAGCAACATTTAAACTTTCTGCATTCTTTTTAGTCCCAAATCTAGGAATTGTTAAACCCATATTTATTTTAGAGGCTATTTTTGATGAAATCCCATTAGCTTCATTACCTAATACAATAACACTACTACTACTTGGAAGTTGAGTCTCATAAATTGAGTTTTTTGATTCTGTGAAAGTTCCAATAACGTTTGAAGATTTTTCTAAAAAATACTCTAAATCAACATAACTAATATTAACACGAATATGAGAACCCATAGCCGATTGAACTACCTTATAATTATAACAATCTACTGTATTATTACTACAAACTAAATCTTTTACTCCAAACCAATCACATAAACGAATAATAGTGCCTAAATTGCCGGGATTATTAATCTCATCTAATGCTAAAATTAATTTTGATGTGTCAACTTTAAGAGGTTGTGGTATTTTAAAAATAGCTAGAAGTTTGTTTGGTGTTGTCAATAAACTTATCTTATTTAATTCTTCTTCACTAATTATATTAAATTTAGCTTTAAATTGATTGTAGTGTTGCGAAGTTGAAAAAATCTCTACTAATTCATAATTTGAATTTAAAAATTCAAAAATAACTTTGGGGCCTTCAGCTATAAAAAGTTGTTGTTTAAGACGATACTTTTTTTGTCTCAAACTTATGATTCGCTTCAATTGGTTTTTAGTTAACATCTAAAAAATGTACATTTGATTATTATTAATTTTTAGAGTATAAATCTAAATTTTATTTGTGTCTTGTTGAAGCAAACGCTTAAAAAAATTATTACCCTCTCTGTTGGAGTATTATTATTCACTTCCTGTGATGCAGTTAAAAGAGTTAAAAAAAACGAATTCTTACTCACTGAGAATAGCTTCATTGTCAATGGTAAAAAAAATAAGTCAGAAACTATTTCTAAACTTTCTTTTCAAAAAACGAACAGTGACATCCTTGGTATCCCAGTAAGACTTCATATTTACAACTTTGCTCGTGAAAACAAAGATTCCATTTTTGATTCATGGCTTAAAAAAAAGCCAAATCGTAATCCACGCTACATTAAAATATTTTCACAAAAACAATTAGACAAAATAAAAAAAACATCGTTGGGTCTCAACACTTGGTTAAAAAATACTGGTGAGAAACCTGAAATTATCGATAGTTTAAAAATCAATAAAACGAAAATAAATCTAGAGCGCTATTATTTTTCTAAAGGTTGGTTTGATCGAATTGTTAATTTTAGTATTGACACTCTACAAAGACAGCGCGCAACACTTAAGTATGAAATTCAAACTGGTGATCCACATAAAATAGGAACTTTTAGCTCTGAAATTGAAACTTCAATATTAGATTCAATTTTTAGGCAATCTAAAGTAAAGTCATTCATCAAAAAAGGAAATCAGTTTAATATCTCAGATTTTGAAAAAGAACGTAAAAGAGTAAATGATAATTTTCGAAACTCGGGTATATATCATTTTTCGCAAGACTATATAAGCTTTGTAAACGATACTATTGGAAAAAGTCTTGAAGTTGATGTAAAAATTAAAATAGCCAATAGAATAGTTCGAAATGGTGATTCATTATTACAAAAACCTTTCAAAGCTTATAAGATTAAGGATGTCAACATTTATACAGATAATTCTACTGACAACAGAAGTCAATTAGATTTAAAAAAAACAGTGACTTATGATAGTTTTAATTTTTTTAATTACAAAGAACTACAGTACTCACCCAAATCAATCACTAATGTTATTCAAATTTCAAAAGGAAGTTTGTACAGCGATTTGGATAAAACACGTACATACAGATATCTAAATGCACTAAACACTTTCAAGTATCCAAGTATTCAATTTATAGAAAATGAAAATGATACAACACTAATTGCTAATATTTTTCTAAATCCAAAAAAGAAATATGGCCTTGGTTTTGATTTTAATGTTTCTCAAAGTAATATTCAAAAAATTGGATTATCGTTTACAACTGGATTGATGATTAGAAATATTTTTAAAGGAGCTGAGACATTACAAGTTTCTATCCTTGGGGCAATTGGGGCTTCAAAAGATGGAGCAAAGACAGAAGATAAATTTTTTGATATAAACGAATTAGGAGCTGACATAAAACTAAATATACCTAGATTATTTTTTCCTTTTAACACAGAAAGTGTTATTCCAAAATATATGCTTCCAACGTCGGAAATTGGGATTAGTTTTACAGGGCAAAAAAATATTGGTTTGGATAAACAAACTTTTAATGGACGCATACGTTATAATTGGCTTCCAAAAAAAAACACTACCAATAGCTTAGATTTATTAAATCTTCAATATGTCAGGAACCTCAATCCAGGAAACTATTTTAATGTTTATCAAAATTCTTTTTCAAGATTAGAATCAATTGCTATAAACTCATACCCCACTCCTGACGAATACCTAAACCAAAATAACAATGGTGATGATTTTTTAAATATCAATAGCGCTGACAACTTTGTCCTTTTAGTTAGCTCTGACACAGCTTTTCAAAATAGCAACCCTAATGATTATGAATCTGTGAGCAATATACGGGAAAGAAAAAACAGATTAACACAAGACAATCTAATTTTGGCGAGTAATTTCAATCTAGTTAAAGATAATAGAGAGAATGTTTTTGATACTAATTTCTCACTTTTCAGACTAAAAGTTGAATTAGCTGGGAACTTACTTAACGCTGCTTCAGATTTGATAGGATTAGATAGAAATGAAAATGGAGAGTTTGAAATTAATAATGTAGCATTTTCACAATATATAAAAACTGAGATAGATTACATAAAATTATGGAATCTTGGACGAAATAATGTACTAGCTCTAAGGGCATTCACTGGAATTGCATTACCCCTTGGAAATTCATCATCCATACCTTTCTCGAAAAGTTTTTTTGCTGGTGGATCTAATGACAATAGAGCATGGACTGCATATAACTTAGGGCCAGGAAGGTCTGATAATAACAATGAATTTAATGAAGCTAACTTCAAAATAGCCTTTAGTTTAGAACATCGTTATAATTTATTTGGCAAACTCAATGGAGCAATTTTTGTAGATGCTGGTAACATTTGGAATGTCTTAGACGATATTGAGGATTCCAAGGCTAATTTCAACAGCTTTAAATCTTTAAGTGATATTGCAATTGGGTCAGGCTTAGGTTTTCGTTATGATTTTGACTTTTTTATCTTGAGATTTGACACAGGTTTTAAAACTTACAATCCTTCTTACTCCAAAAATAAGCGCTGGCTAAAAGACTTTAACTTCAGCAATGCTGTTTATAATATTGGCATTAATTACCCATTCTAAAAATGACTTTATCAAATTATAACGATTTCGTTGTTTGGTGCTGAAAATCATATTTTAAAATCTCTACCTAACGAAATAAATTTTAGTACTTTTGGCGAGAATAAATTAAAATATAATGAGTGATTCAATAAAAGCTGGTGTTGCTACTGGAAAGGAAGTTCAAAAAATTTTTAAACTTGCTAAAGAAAAAAAATTTGCTCTTCCAGCGGTTAATGTAACAGGTTCAAATACAATAAATGCAGTATTGGAGACTGCAAAGAAATTAAATGCGCCAGTAATCATTCAATTTTCAAATGGAGGTGCTCAGTTTAATGCAGGAAAAGGGCTTTCAAACGATAATCAAAAAAGTGCTATTTCAGGTGCTATTTCAGGTGCTAAACACGTTCATCAAATGGCCAAAGCGTATAATATCCCTGTTATCTTGCATACAGACCACTGTTCCAAAAAATTATTACCATGGATTGACGGCTTGTTAGATGCAAGTGAAAAGTTTTTTGAAGAGACTGGGAAATCACTTTTCAGTTCACACATGATTGATCTATCAGAAGAGTCAATTGAAGAAAATATTGAAATATGTAAATCTTATTTGAAGAGAATGTCTAAAATGGGTATGACCCTAGAAATTGAATTAGGTATTACAGGAGGTGAAGAAGATGGTGTTGACAACAGTGATGTTGATACATCAAAGCTTTATACACAACCTACAGAAGTTGCATATGCCTACGAGGAATTAAGTAGGGTAAGTAAACAATTCACAATAGCGGCCGCCTTTGGAAACGTTCACGGCGTTTATAAGCCTGGAAACGTTAAGTTAACACCAAAAATTCTAAAAAATTCTCAAACCTATATCTCTAAAAAATATAATGTTGAAGAAAATCATATAGATTTTGTTTTTCACGGTGGTTCTGGATCAACATTTGATGAAATTCGGGAAGCAATCGGATATGGAGTTATTAAAATGAATATTGATACGGACCTTCAATATGCCTTTATGACTGGAGTCCGTGAAGATTTCAAAACAAATGAAAATTATTTACAAACACAAATAGGAAACCCAGAAGGCGATGACATTCCTAACAAAAAATATTACGATCCGAGGCGCTGGTTAAGAGAGGGAGAAAAAGCTTTTTGTAAGAGGCTCAAAAAGGCCTTCGAGGACTTGAACAATGTAAATACATTGTAAAAAAATAACTAAATTTGTTTTATTTTAACAAAATAGAAAATTATGGCTTGGTTCAAAAGGACAAATAAAGGAATCCAAACCCCAACTGAAGCAAAACGTGATACACCAAAAGGCTTGTGGTATAAGTCCCCAACTGGAAAAATAATTGAAACCGAGGAGCTTGAAAAAAACTTTTTTGTAAGTCCAGAAGACGGCTATCATGTCCGCATTGGAAGCGAGGAATATTTCAATATTTTGTTTGACGACAATAAATTTGAAGAGCTTGATATAAATATGACTTCAAAAGATCCATTAAAATTTTCAGATAAAAAAAAGTATACAGACCGATTAAAGTTAGCAAAAGATAAGACAAATCTTAGTGACGCAGTTCGTACAGCTGTAGGCAAATCTAAAGGAAAAAATCTTGTAGTTGCATGCATGGATTTTCGATTTATTGGCGGATCAATGGGAAGTGTAGTTGGAGAAAAGATTGCTCGAGCAGCTGATTATTCTTTGAAGAAAAAAATACCTTTTATGATTATTTCTAAATCTGGAGGAGCACGCATGATGGAAGCAGCTTTATCATTAATGCAAATGGCCAAAACTTCTGCTAAGTTAGCTCAATTAGCAGATGCTGGTATTCCATATATTTCGTTATGTACAGACCCAACAACTGGAGGAACAACTGCTTCTTTTGCAATGTTGGGTGATATTAATATAAGTGAACCAGGAGCATTAATTGGATTTGCAGGACCACGTGTAGTTCGCGATACAACAGGGAAAGAATTACCAGATGGTTTTCAAACTGCAGAGTTTGTACTAGAACATGGGTTTTTAGATTTTATAACCCACCGACAAGACTTAAAAAATAAGGTAAATCAATACATTGATTTGATTCAAAACCAGGTTTTAAGATTATAAAATTTTTCAAGGAAGTATTGTTATATCTAAAATGCCTATATTTGCCCTTCAATTTTGAGAAACAAGATTGTTAGCATAAAAATTATTTAAAAAATATTGGAATGTACCTAACAAAAAAAATTAAAGAGAGCATCTTTAAAAAACATGGTGGAGACGTGAAAAATACTGGCTCAACGGAGGGTCAAATCGCATTGTTTACTCACAGAATCAATCACCTCACTGATCATTTAAAGCAAAATCGTAAAGATTATAATACAGAACGTTCGCTTGTAAAGTTAGTAGGTAAACGCAGGTCTTTATTAGATTACCTTATGAAAAAGGATATATTAAAGTATCGTGCTATTGTAAAAGAGTTAGGATTGAGAAAGTAATAGAAGAAGCTAATTAAAGTTTTTCATTGGTCACACCACACAACAACAACACAACACCAATGTTTAATTAGAAAAATTTAAAATGATTCCAAAAGTTTTTAAAGAGGTCATAGACCTCGGAGATGGTAGAGAAATATCCATCGAAACCGGAAAACTCGCTAAACAAGCCCATGGCTCGGTAGTTGTTCAATCCGGAAAATGTATGCTGCTTTGTACAGTAGTATCAAATTACAAACAATCAGATGTTGACTTTCTACCTCTTACGGTAGATTACCGTGAAAAGTTTGCTGCCGCAGGACGTTATCCTGGTGGATTTTTTAAACGTGAAGCTCGTCCAAGTGATGGTGAAATTTTGACTATGAGACTTGTCGATCGTGTTTTACGTCCATTATTCCCTAAAGATTATCATTCTGAAACGCAGGTAATGATCCAGTTAATGTCAAATGATGATGAGGTTATGCCTGATGCTATGGCGGGATTAGCAGCATCTGCTGCAATTCAGTTATCTGACTTTCCATTCGAATGTGCTATTTCTGAAGCCAGAGTAGGACGTATTGACGGTAAATTTATTATTAACCCTACTAGAGCACAATTATTAGAATCTGATATCGATATGATGATTGGAGCCTCTGCAGATTCAGTGATGATGGTAGAAGGTGAGATGGATGAGATTTCAGAAGAAGAAATGTCCGAAGCCATCAAATTTGCACACGAAGCAATTAAAATTCAATGTGCAGCTCAGGAAAAACTAGCTAAAGCATTTGGTAAAAAAGAAGTTCGAGAATATGAGCCAGAAAAAACTGATGATGAATTAGCTCAGAAAGTTCACAACATGGCATATGACAAGGTTTATGCTGTTGCCAAAGCAGGGTCCTCAAAACACGAGAGAAGTGCTGCTCTTTTAAAGATAAAAGAAGATATTAAAGCTACATTTTCTGAAGAAGAACAGCTTGAATACGGAGATTTAATTTCCAAATACTATAGAAAAGCTGAAAAATGTGCTGTAAGGGACTTAACCCTCAATGAAGGTTTGAGACTGGATGGTCGTAAAACTGATGAAATCAGACCAATTTGGTGTGAAATAGATTATCTACCGTCTACACATGGATCATCAGTTTTTACACGTGGTGAAACACAAGCCTTAGCAACTGTAACCTTAGGTACATCTAGAGACGCTAATCAAATAGATATGCCCTCATATGAAGGAGAGGAGCGTTTTTACTTGCATTACAACTTTCCACCTTTCTGTACTGGAGAAGCTCGGCCAATTAGAGGAACTTCACGTAGGGAAGTGGGACATGGAAATCTTGCGCAACGTGCATTAAAAGGCATGGTTCCTGAAGATTGTCCTTACACAGTTCGTGTAGTCAGTGAAGTTTTAGAAAGTAATGGCTCGTCTTCAATGGCAACGGTTTGCTCTGGAACAATGGCTCTCATGGATGCTGGAGTACAATTAAAAAAGCCTGTATCCGGAATTGCAATGGGGCTTATTTCTGATGCTGAAAGTGGAAAATATGCCGTTCTTTCTGATATATTAGGAGATGAAGATCATTTGGGCGATATGGATTTCAAAGTTACTGGCACTGCTGACGGGATTACTGCTTGTCAAATGGATATAAAAGTCAAAGGACTGTCTTACGAAATTTTGGTTAAAGCACTTCAACAAGCACGTGATGGACGTTTACATATTTTAGGAAAACTTACGGATACTATTTCAGTTCCTGCTGAAGATGTAAAACCACATGCTCCAAAAATGGTAACTAGAATTATTCCAAACGAATTCATTGGTTCTTTAATTGGACCTGGTGGAAAGGTGATTCAAGAACTTCAAAAAGAAACAGGCACAACAATTGTTATAAATGAAGATCCAGTAACTGAAGAAGGTATTGTTGAAATACTTGGAACAGATCAAGATGGGATCGATGCTGTTTTAGCAAAAATCGATTCTATAATGTTTAAGCCTGAAGTTGGTAGTATTTATGAAGTTAAGGTAATTAAAATGTTAGATTTTGGTGCTGTAGTTGAATATATGGAGGCACCTGGTAATGAGGTCTTACTACACGTAAGTGAACTGGCATGGGAGCGTACAGAAAATGTATCAGATGTTGTTAATATGGGGGATGTATTTGATGTTAAGTACTTTGGAATTGATTCAAGAACTCGTAAAGACAAGGTATCCAGAAAAGCACTACAGCCGAAACCAGAAGGTTATGTAGAACGTCCACCAAGAGATCGAAAACCAAATAATAGAGGTCGAGATAACCGAAGAAATGATCGCAAATCACGACGAGATTAAATATTTCTCTTATTTTCAATACAAAAAAACCATTTTAAAAAAATGGTTTTTTTTGTAACATTTTATATTCTTAAACGTATACTTATATGAAACTAATCTTAATATAACAATTACTGTATAAAATGAGACAACTTAAAATTACTAAACAAGTTACAAATAGAGAAACAGCATCTCTAGATAAGTATCTTCAAGAAATTGGAAAAGTTGATTTAATTACCGCTGATGAAGAAGTTGAATTAGCTCAACGTATCAAAGCAGGTGACCAAATTGCACTTGAAAAATTAACAAAAGCTAACCTTCGCTTTGTAGTCTCTGTTGCTAAACAGTACCAAAACCAAGGGCTTACACTACCTGATTTAATTAACGAAGGAAATCTAGGATTGATAAAAGCTGCTCAGCGCTTTGATGAAACACGTGGATTTAAATTTATTTCATATGCGGTTTGGTGGATTCGCCAATCTATCCTTCAAGCGTTGGCTGAACAATCTAGAATTGTACGTTTGCCATTAAATAAAATTGGTTCAATCAATAAAATCAATAAAACTTATGCATTCTTAGAGCAGTCGCATGAAAGACCTCCCAGTGCTGAAGAAATTGCAAAAGAACTTGATATGACAATAAACGATGTCAAGGAATCTATGAAGAATTCTGGACGTCATGTTTCAATGGATGCACCCTTGGTTGAGGGAGAAGACTCGAATTTATATGATGTTTTACGTTCTGGCGAATCACCAAACCCAGATAAAGAGCTATTGCACGAATCTTTACGAACAGAAATTGAACGTGCGTTAGAGACACTAACTCCTCGCGAGGCAGATGTAATTAGATTATATTTTGGCCTTGGGAATCAACACCCTATGACACTAGAAGAAATTGGGGAAACTTTTGATCTCACAAGAGAACGTGTACGTCAAATTAAAGAAAAAGCTATCAGAAGACTAAAACACACCTCAAGAAGTAAAATTTTAAAAACCTATCTTGGTTAATAAAAATAACCAAATTTGAGTTGAGTTTTTTTGCACTAATTTTGTAACACAATAATAATTTTTATGCAATCACTAATAGCACCTTCTATCTTAGCAGCAGACTTTGCAAATCTTCAAAGGGATGTGGAAATGGTTAATTCTAGCAAAGCGGATTGGTTTCATATTGATATCATGGATGGCGTTTTTGTTCCAAATATTTCATTTGGGATGCCTGTTCTAAAAGCTATTTCAAAACATGCTAAAAAAACATTAGATGTACACTTAATGATTGTAGAACCTGAACGGTATGTTAAAACATTTGCTGAATTGGGCAGCGATATTTTAACTGTACACTATGAAGCCTGTAAACATTTAAAACAAACTCTTAACTCTATAAAAGCTGAAGGAATGATAAGGGGTGTAGCTATAAACCCCGATACAAATGTTGCAGTTTTAGAAGATTTCATCAATGATATAGATATAGTTTGTCTAATGAGTGTACACCCCGGTTTTGGAGGCCAAAGTTTTATTGATGGAACTTACGATAAAATCAAACAGCTTAAAGCACTTATTAACAAAAAGAAATCTACAGCAAAAATAGAAGTAGATGGTGGTGTCAATGCAGTAAATGCCAAAAATTTGATTTCTTTAGGAGTAGATGTTTTAGTAGCTGGAAGCTTTGTTTTTAAAAGTGAAGAACCCCAATTAACCATTGCCGATTTAAAGCAAATTACAACATAAAAAATGGAAAACCGATTCCTGTGAATCAATTCTCCGATTTAGTGACCCAAACTTACAAGAGTTCGAACTTTTTGAGGGGTTTAAAATCAAAAATTATGTATCTAATTCTGATTCCTATCAATAACTAATTTCTTAACAAAATCTAATTTTTTAGAATAAAAATATAAGAAATAGAAACCATTAGGTAAATAATTTACGTCAATACTAAAATCTAAGTTGTTGCCAATTTTTTGTTTTTTAATAACCTGACCCAAACTATTTACGATATTAAATTCACTAAATATTATGTCATTAGTTTGTATTTTAAAATTAACTATATCTGAGGCGGGATTTGGATACATAATGATGTGATTTTCATCAATAATATCTTCAAGTCCTAAAGACTGCTCTCTACTGACATTGATATTTAACTGATAATTTCCTGTGATACCAGCTAATACAGGCGCAGCATTAATATATACATCCCCTCCATTTGGAATAAATAAATCTTCATTTGACACACTATCATATACATCAGACCATGTTACTCCGTTGTCTATGGAAAAAGAAAAAACGACATCTCCGGAATAATTTTCATCATTGTAACTGTCAAAAACATTTGCATTTAAAGTATAATCATATCCGCTTGGAAATGAAAATACATAATAGTCAGTGTCATCACCAATATGAATATTTGAGGATGGTATAATATACGACTCAGTATCATTATTAAACTGGGGATAGAACTCATAAGCATTTGAGATAGAATTATTAGGCTCATAGATATCTGGTCCTAAGGGTTGTGCCTGAACATTAACGTATACTGGATTTTGGAAATTAGAACTACCCGCATAATACCAACTATCACTTCCACTGTATTGATATGCAAGCACTAGCAAGTATGTACCAGGTTCTGCACTTAAAACACCACTGAAATCTAATCCTCCATTATAAGAGTAATTTTGCGGTAAACCGTTAGTTTCATTTAAAACTTGAATATCTTGAATAGGGGTTCCATCTAAACTTGATAGAAGTATACGATAGTTCCCATAAAAAGTGCTTACTCCAGTGTTAATTATATCAACATTAATGGTTACATCATCTCCTTGATAGGCATTACCATTCGAATCACCGACGAGTGAAAAATTTGAATTAGTTTCAATATCAGCAGAATACCCAATACCAAAAGTTATGTAATTATTATAATCGCCATTTGAAACCGAGGTCCAATCAATATCTGAACTTCTATAATATACCTGTGCATAATACGATCCAGGGACTAGTATAATGCCAGATTGATTATTTAAATCGTATGATATATATGTTGAGCTAGGAAGTAACGAGGCTTGTATTTGGTTAAAGGTTATAAAATTTCCATAACTATCAAAAATAGCTGCGCCTATCTCGCCATCAAATTCAACTGATCCAAAGTTGGCTACATCAAAAGTTAAATTAAAATCATTAGTAAATCCAACTGGATTCTCGGAAATACTAATATCGGAATATAGCCTGAGGTCAAATTCGTCTTCAGGTTGATCAATATTCATAGGCTGGATTCCAATTAAAACCTGCTGTGTATTATTAAAACCTCCTGTTCCACCACCGATTCCTGTACCACTAGGGTTAAGTGAATTTAATGAAAAATATCCATCGTAACTACCGCCCCAGCCCCAATTCATGTGAAAAAAATCATTACTGTCATATCCATCACAGACCCATGTGTGTCCACCTCCACCTCCAAAACCTGCATATTGGATAGGGCGACTGTTATTTAATTCATCTTTCATTAGATTAATCCATTCTGAGTCGGAGTAGTTTTCAATAAGATTACCATTTTGATCTGTATAAGATCGAATGATTCCGTCTAGCGTCTCAGGATTATATCCAAAATAAGTTTTATAAGCATTTTCACATGTTTGTTCTATACTTGGGCTCCAGTCTTCAATAACATAAGAGCCACTTGTTTGTGGGCCATATCCCATTTCCACAGCAACTCCACAATGATACATAAGTTCAGCTACAGCTTCGTTCGGATTGAGAACATAGGTTGGCATAGAACTCCAATTATAATACGTACCACCAAAATTTGCAGATAAAGTTCCATATGTTTCGTGGTCATAGTATTTGAATCCTGTTCCTTGTTCAGGATAGTTCCAATATTTCATTATTTGAGCCATGGCTGTTGCTGGACATCCTGTCACTGCGCGGTATCCATTTTGTTCAACTCCATTTACTTCATCAATTGGACATTGATCATTAACAAATGGAGCTTGATCCCATTTAACAGAAACAAGAGGTTCTACTGTTGAAAATTGAGTGCTTGATTGATTTAACCGAAAGGTTTTTTTATCTAATAATTCATTCCATGAGTTTTCAATATCTTCTGTAGCTTTAATATTATTTTGAATCACATTTGAAATCTGATTTTTGTAGTTATCCAAAAACTTTACTAATGCCAGGTTCTCTATTTCAGGAACAAAAATGCCTTCATTGGAATATCCCAAGATTGGATACACATCGTCATCACCCGAAACAATAACATAGCCTGAGTCATTGAAATTAAATACATAAAAATAAGTAGTTTGCCCAGACTGACTTTTATAAATTAATTCAGTTTTGCTAATATTTGTACTTAATTTTGTTTTTTTATTTAAAAAACTTACTGCGACCTCTCTAGCAGATTCCGGGCTTACAGGGTCACCATATGAGCTAAAAGAGATGAGTATTGTAAAAAAAAGTATTAAATTCTTATAAAGCATTGTATTGTATTTAGTTAAAATTAAAATTTTATGAATTAAATAACAAATGTTTTGAAAAAATATCCCAAGAAAGTTTGAAATTGAAATAATAGATTCGTTAAGTAAAAGGACTGATAAGGAGTTTGATAAAGTCCTTTAAAGTGTACAATAAATAAAAAATGGAGAACCAATCCCTGTGAATCAATTCTCCGGTTTAGTGACCCAAACTTACGAAAGTTCGAACCTCTTAGATGATTTTGATAGTTTTACCAACCAAAAGCATTATCAATCAGAGCAATCATTCCTTGTTGTGGGTCAGTAATGTAAATATCCTGCAGATTGTGGAAATCAGCAAAATAGGCTCCCATTCCAGGAGGTGCACCTTCGCCAGTCAGGGCGTACATTATAGTAGCACGATCCATGTATGGCATGTCGCCTCCATCGTTAGTGAACTGTAGACTAAAAATAAAACCATAACCTTGAGACAATGAATGATGAGCTCCAGCAATGTTACCACTTCCAGCTTTTATTATATAATCATTTAAATAATGTTTGGCATAGTAACCAATAACCTTAGAAAGCTCTGTTTTAATGACTGCGGCAGCTGCATCTCTTGCATCATAATCTGCAATTGTGATGGCGTGGCGTCCAGCAATAAATGCATTATAAACAGTTTCAGCGATTCCTGGTTCATAATTTTCTTCAACTTTTTTGAAGTATTTCATGAGTAAGTTTCCAGTGGCTTCACCCTCAGCAGGTAAACCATAGTTTAAAGTCACATCTGCAACTTGACCATAGAGGTAACCAAAACCTTCATCCCATTTATGCTCCATAGTTGTGTAAGGATCACCATCTTCAAGAATACCAGCAGTGTTATCGTTACGTCTTGTCCCAGAATCCAACTGGCTTGGCGTAATGTAATTGTTGACAATTTGATCAAGTGCAAAAGCACCAATCAAACTTTTAAAGAACAATTGGTCTAGCTCTTGACCAGCAGCATTCAACTGATAACCATCAAAATCTCCCGCAACTCCAGGTGAAGCGGTGTTACCTAAATTTGGTGCTACATCATTGGCAAATTCTGCAAGCCAGTCATCAAATACTGCTAAATTGCTTGCAGTATTGGCAATGGCTGAAGTTTTAGAACGAATAATTTTAGAAGTTTCATTGAGATCAGGGTTTGCAAATCCAGCCGATACACCACTATCACCACCAAACATGAGATCAAGCGCGGCCTCAGTAGAACTGGCATCGTTAAGCGCAGAATAAAGTTCATCTGCTTGCATCAATCTTGTGGTTTGCCCACCATAGCTGACAGTATTCTCACCATTTCGCTCAAAGACGTAAGAACTTGGAGTATCAGGAGTTATCTCATCAACCTCTCCATCACAATCATTATCAATACCATCATTTATTTCAGTAGCTCCTGGGTACACAAATTCGTTTGCATCGTCGCAATCGCCTTGATCAGGAGTAAAACCATCTCCATCTAGGTCAGAGTTTGTTCCATCAGCTGTTTGAAAAGTATAAGTATTCCCATATACAGTACCTAAACTATTAGTGGCGTAAGCTCTGTAAAAATAGTTAGTTGAAATACTTAACCCGCTGATGTAAGAATCAAAATTAGAAGCTCCCCCACCTTCATTTGTTTTGGTCTCTAATGTAATTTCAGGGTCCGGAGAAACACTCCATATAACTCCTTTGGAGGTTATTGTAGACCCACCATCAGTGATTATAATACCCCCAGACACAGCTGAATTGTCATCAATATCATATGCCTGAACGGTATTAAGTGCCATTGAATTTGGCGAAATACTTTCAATACTAGTAGATTGCCAACTGTTGCTTTCGGAGCTCCAAACCAAAATATCTCCATCGTAAATACCATCAGGGATTTCAGAATTAGCGTTACCTGCATTTTCAGCGTACAATGCATAAGGAACGCTTAGCAGTTGTGTAGTACCCATAGCTACATAACCACTGCCTGTATTGAGTTCTATACCTAAGTAATAACTTCCTTGTGACCAGTCTAGTTCTGAGAAGGTGCCTGTTGTCGCTGTACCCTGTCCTATTACAAGATTTACCTGTCCTAAATCATCTGTCGGTACATAGTGTAGTTCTGTGAATACAGGTATGCTTGTTTGAGAACCCTGAAAGACATTAAACATAAAATACACATTGGTATTGACGATTAAATCTCCTGCGCTGTTTCTAACTGTTGCTTGGTAGTTAAAACCTTGTGGGGCTTGGGCTTGGAGTTGTGTTAGTGATGCTATGGCTAAGCATATTATGGCGTAAAACTTTTTCATTGCTTGATGATTTTGTACGTATTGGTTTGTTTGGACTCTTTTGTGGTGACAGTTACAACATAAATGCCTGTAGTTAGGATTTGAACACTTAAGGGCTGCTCTTTTTGATGTGTTGTTTGTAGGATCTGTTTTCCACTAACATCTGTAATGCTTACGTTAA
>TARA_B100001057_G_scaffold131976_1_pt1 | contig 39984 bp, 36 predicted proteins | sample TARA_B100001057 | Tara Oceans TARA_B100001057 (sample SAMEA2621839) | marine metagenome | biome: marine biome (ENVO:00000447); feature: surface water layer (ENVO:00002042); material: "saline water (ENVO:00002010), including plankton (ENVO:xxxxxxxx)" | depth 5 m | reverse complement strand
AATTATATATTTATTATGACAGAAAGACTAAAAGATAAAGTAGCATTGATTACTGGTGCAGCTCAAGGTCTAGGAAAAGAGATGGCGAAATCTATGATGGAAGAGGGCGCTAAAGTATACATAAGTGATATTAATCAGGATATGTTAGACGAAACTGTTTCAGAGTTATCATGCTCAGGTATTAAGCTTGATGTAACAAAATCAGAAGATTGGGAAAAGGCAGTTACTCAAATTAAAGAGCAATCAGGTTCATTAAATATACTAGTTAATAATGCAGGTATTGGTAATGGTGGCGACATTGAGTCTACTGATATTGAAACATGGAAATTAGTACATAACGTAAATTTAGATTCAGTATTTTTAGGATGTAAGCTTGCTCTTCCGCTTATGAGGGATTCTGGAAATGGCTCAATAATAAATATTTCATCAATGTCTGGAATTGTTGCATCTCATAATACGTCTGCTTATAACTCATCTAAGGCAGCAGTGAGACATTTATCAAAATCAATTGCATTACATTGTGCAAAATCTACTAATTTAGTTCGATGTAATTCAATTCATCCAGTTTTTACAAGAACAGCGATGGTTCAAAGCATGATTGATGCAGCGCCGGATCGAAACATTGAACAAAAACTCATACAACAAATACCCATTAGAAAGCTCGCTGAGCCAATTGATATTGCAAACGCTGCTATTTTCCTAGCTTCTGATGAGTCTTCTTTCATAACTGGAACAGAACTTCTAATTGATGGAGGCCTAAGCGCAACCTAGAGCATGAGTAATAAATCAGTCTTATCTAAATCTTTACAATTATTCGAGTTAGAAAAAATTGACAGAGACATTTTTAGTTGGAATGGAACTAACGTAGGATACAAAAGAATATTTGGTGGGCAAGTAATGGCTCAAACACTTATAGCTGCATATAAAACTGTAGAAGCAGAACATTTTGCTCATTCGTTTCATTCATATTTCTTAAGACCAGGAGATATGAAAAAATCAATTACCTTTACCGTTGACAGAATAAGAGATGGTAAAAGTTTTACAACAAGAAGCGTAAAAGCGATCCAAGATGGAGAAGCTATTTTTAATTGTTCAATTTCGTTTCAAAAAAGAGAAAAAGGTCTAGAGCATCAAATTAAAATGCCAAAAGTTCCAGAGCCTGAGTCGTTAAAAAGTGAGCAAGAAATAAGAGAAAAGATTTTAAAAGAATTAAATATGAATAAAGAGGATATGCCTATGTTCATAAGACAAAGAGAAATTGAAATGAGACCAGTTGAAGAACAAAATTACTTTAAGCCTGAGAGAATGCCGCCATATAAAAATACTTGGATAAAAACTGACGGCAGCCTTCCTGATGATCAAGTAATTCAGCAGGCCTTCCTTTTATATATTTCTGATATGGGACTTCTTGGAGCAGCAAATAATTCTGTAGGCGTTAATTTTCTAACAAAAAATCTACAAAATGCTAGCCTTGATCATGCAATGTGGTTCCACAGAAAGCTAAACCTTGACGGCTGGTTTTTATATAGTATTGATAGCCCAATCACGAGAAATGCAAGAGGTTTCTCTAGAGGCTCTATTTTTTCTAGAGATGGTGAGTTAATTGCCTCATGCACTCAAGAGGGATTAATTAGACTTTGGGAAGATTAAAAATCTCTAACAATTTCTGTCAAATATTTTACTTTTCCTGGATCAATATCTGGTGTAATACCGTGACCCAGATTAAAAACGTATCCCGGATAATTTTTATATTTTGCTAGGAGTTTATAAGTTTCCTTTTTTATTGTTTCATTATTTTCTAATAAAATCATTGGATTAAGATTGCCCTGCAGTGCAATTTTATTTTTTGATGCATGTAAATCAAAATTATCCATTGTCCAGTATAGGCTTATACAATCTGCACCAGAATTTATTAATATTTTTGAGTTACAATCAGGATCCCTTGCAAAAAGTATTACTGGTGTATTTTTTGTTACAGGATCTATTTTAAGAGCAGAGATCAAGGAAGCAATATAATCAAAGGAGAATGTTTTTAAGTCATCTTCTTTAAGAAGATTGGCCCATGAGTCAAAAATTTGAATTACATCAGCACCAGACTGAACTTGTTTTCTTAGATATAGAAAACACGCATCAGTATATTTTGATAATAATTCATGAGTTTCAATCTCATTTGTTTTTATAAAACTCAAAGTCTTACTAAAATCCTTAGATGAACAGCCTTCTATTGAATAAGCGGCAAGAGTCCATGGACTTCCAGAAAATCCTATTAAAGGTATGTCATTAGGAAGTGAATTCTTTATATTTGTTACAGCCTTGTATACATAATCAAGATCATTTGGATCAAAGTGACCAAGATTATTAATATCAATTGGTGAACTAATAGGTTTTGTAAATACTGGACCTTTATTTTCTACAAATTTTACTCCCAAGCCAAATGCATCTGGAATAGTTAGGATGTCTGAAAATAAGATAGCTGCATCAAGATTGAATGCATTAATTGGTTGCATTGCTAATTCACAACACACCTCAGGATCCTTGCACATTTCAAGAAAATTTTTAAAATTTTTTCTAATTGTTCTGTACTCAGGCATATATCTTCCAGCCTGTCTCATGTACCAGATAGGAGGGGTATTTAATACTTCTTTGTTTAAAGCTTTTAAAAAAATAGATTTTTCAAGACTCATTAACGTACCTTATTATGCTTTTTCCAGCTTCTCTTCCTTCCCATATTGCAGTTACCACAAGATCTGAGCCTCTCACCATATCACCACCAGAGAAAATCTTTTCATTCGATGTCTGAAATTTATATTCTTGCTCTTCTTTAGCTAAAACTAGACCATTTTTTCTTGTCTCTATATTAAATTTGCTGAACCATGAGGCCGGACTAGCCCTGAATCCAAAAGCAATAATAACAACATCAGCATCATAAATTCTTTCTGATCCAGAAATTGGAATTGGGACTCTTCTACCATTTTGGTCAGGCTCTCCAAGTTCTGTTTGAACTGTCTTAACTCCTTCAACTTTTTCATTACCCAGTATGTCTATAGGTTGAACATTGAAATCAAACAATACTCCTTCCTCTTTTGCATTTTTTACTTCTCTTCTGGAGCCAGGCATATTTTTTTCGTCTCTTCGATATAAACAAGTAACTGACTTTGCACCTTGTCTAATTGCTGTTCTATTACAATCCATTGCCGTATCTCCGCCACCGAGAACGATTACTTTTTTGCCTTTAAAATTAATGTGTTCTCCTTTTCCGGTACTCATGTTTAAAAGTTTTTTTGTATTTGATATTAAATAATCTATTGCTTTATATACACCAGGTAATTTCTCACCACTAAAACCACCTTCAAGTGATGTATAGGTCCCCATCGCTAAAAAAACAGCATCATATTCATCATATAATTTTTTAAATTTTATATCTTTTCCAATTTCTACACCAAGATGAAAATTTATACCCATTTCCTCTAGTATTTTCCTTCTTCTTTTTATAACAGACTTTTCAAGTTTAAATTCAGGTATACCAAAAGTTAATAATCCACCAATTTCTTCATTTTTATCAAATACATGAGAATGAATACCCGATCTTGTTAAAACATCAGCACATGCAATGCCAGCTGGCCCAGATCCAACTATTGCGACTTTTTTATTTGTCCAATCTCTGTTAGACATATCAGGCTTCCATCCCATGTCGAATGCTTTTTCAGTAATATATTTTTCAATCGATCCAATAGTTACCGCCCCAAATCCATCATTGAGTGTGCAGGCTCCCTCACATAATCTATCTTGAGGACATACCCTGCCACAAACTTCCGGCAAGCTATTTGTTGAGTGGCATAAATCAGCCGCCTCGATTATGTTTCCTTCATTTACCAGTTTCAGCCAGTCAGGAATATAATTATGAACTGGACATTTCCATTCGCAATAAGGATTACCACAGTCTAAGCACCTATGAGCTTGATTTGATGCTTGTACCTCATTGTATTCTCCATAAATTTCAACAAAATTAATTTTTCTTTCATCCGGTGTTATCTTCCCTGGATCAAATCTACCCACATCCAAAAATTGAAAGTCATTATCAAGCTTTTCAAATGATATATATTCATTTCTGTTATTAAAATTTGTATCATTTTTGATTCCAAAAGTATTTTCTTTTTCAAGTATCTCTTCACGCCATTCATATAACCTCTTTTTTGCTTCCTCAATATCTGAGATAGGAGCAAATGACCTTGTTTTATATTTCCCATTTATTCTGAATTTACCATAGAAATAGGGCGATCTTGGCTGAGTAAAGAGCAAAAGACCTTTCTCAATTCTGTATTGCTTATTTTTTTTTATCATTATTTGTCTGTGCGAGTATGACATAGTATGACACTTTTTATGCATAGTTGGTAATTTTTTGTTATAGTATATGGTTCACACTTTTAAATATGCCAAAACTTTACAAACATAATGACTTTCGTGATAACTGCGGTTTCGGTTTAATTGCTAGTATTGATGGCCAACATTCAAGGAAAATTGTTGATGACTCAATAGCAGCATTAGAAAGCATGACTCACAGAGGAGGCATCGGTTCTGATGGAAAAACTGGAGATGGTTGCGGATTACTTCTTAGTATAAACAAAGAGTTTTTTAATAAATTAATATTTGATGAGCAAAATATTTCTTTGCCTAAAAGATTTGCAATCGGTCAAATTTTTTATAAAGACGATTTGTCTGAACTTTTACCAAGAATAAAAGATATTCTCAATGAAGAGAAACTCGAGCTCATCACATATAGATCTGTGCCAGTTCAAAAAAAAATTCTTGGCTCAATTGCACTAGATTGTTTGCCAAACATTTATCAAATTTTCATTAAACCCAAAAATGAAAATATAGATGAGTCGGATTTTGAGACATCTATATTGCAATCAAGAAAATTTATCGAAGAAATCTTCTTAGATGATGAAAATTTTTATTTTTGCAGTCTTTCATCAAAAACTATCATTTATAAAGGCTTAATGCTGCCTAAAGATATCAAAAATTTTTATTTAGACCTTAAATCCAAAAAGTTTCAAACATCAATATGTGTTTTTCATCAAAGATTTTCAACCAATACAAGCCCAAAGTGGCATTTGGCTCAACCATTTAGATTTCTTGCACACAATGGAGAAATTAATGCTATTAGAGGTAATAGAAATTGGGTTAAAGCAAGATCAAACATATTTGAAACACCAAAAATACCAAAAATTCAAAATTTTAAACAAATTGTGAATGAGGATGGCTCAGATTCTTCTGCTTTAGATAATATGATTGAGATTTTAATAAGAGGGGGCATAGATATCTTTAAATCAATAAGAATGGTTCTTCCTCCAGCATGGCAGAATTCACAACTACTGGATCCTGATGTAAGAGGATTTCACGAATATAATTCGATGCACATGGAACCATGGGATGGACCTGCTGGAATTGTTATGTCAGATGGAGATTGGGCAATTTGTTTATTAGATAGAAATGGGCTTAGACCAGCTCGATTCCAAATAGATAAAGATAATATAATTTCTATTGCATCCGAAACAGGCATAAATCCAACTGAAGAAAATAATATAACATTTAAAGGAAGGGTCTCTCCTGGAGGGATGATAGCAATAAATACTCAAACAGGAGAAATCTTATCTGAAAGGCAGATCGATGAAAGATTAAAGAATCGTGCACCTTATAGAGAATGGTTAAGAGAAAGTGCAATATATGTTGAATCTAGCCTTGATAAATTCGAGGGCAAAGGTTTAAAAAAGATTGAGAGCAAAAAATTCAACCTACTATCAAAACTTTTTTTATTATTTAAAGAGGAGCGAACTTCGGTAATAAAACCGCTATCCATTGACTCACAAGAAGGAACTGGTTCTATGGGAGACGATACTGCGTTAGCTGTAATGAGTAAAATGCATAGGCAACTTTATGATTACTTTAGACAGCAATTTGCTCAAGTAACAAATCCGCCTATTGATTCTCTCAGGGAAGCAAGCGTGATGTCACTTGAGACTTGTTACGGACCTGAATTAAATATTTTTGAAGAAACACCAGAACATGCAAAAAGACTTGTGACATCTTCACCAGTCCTTTCGCACAAAAAACTTCAATCAATTATAGAAAATCCATATTTTAAAAGTGATCAATTTAAATTAGAGTTCAAAAACTCCATTACCCTTAAAAAAGCTATTAAGAATCTTCAAATCAACATTGAAAAAAGTGTAAATAACGGAAACACAATTATTCATTTGGTTGAAACGCTGCCTCAAGAAAACTATCTACCAATTAATGCTCTTTTATCAGTAGGATGCATTCATCAACATCTGGTTGCCCTTGGCTTAAGATCAAAAGTAAATATTATTGTTTCCACATCTTCTGCAAGAGATACTCATCAAATTGCGTGTCTAATTGGCTTCGGAGCCACAGCAGTTTATCCAGATTTAGCTTATCAAACTATTTTAGACCTTACAGAAAGAAATGAACTAAAGGGTGATCCACATGAAAATTGTGCTCGATATAGAAAAGGTATAAATAAAGGACTATTAAAAATAATTTCTAAAATGGGGATATCAACAATTTCCAGTTACAGAGGCTCACAACTTTTTGAGATTGTTGGCCTTAATGAAGAAATTGTTGATATATGTTTTACGAATACTGTTAGTAGGATCCAAGGAAAAAGTTTCGAAGATCTTGATAAAGAGATTAGAAAACTTGATAAATATTCTAGGTCAAATTTATCTGATATGAGTGTTGGCGGATTACTAAAATACGTCCATGGCGGTGAATATCACACTTATAATCCTGAAATAGTAAAGAAATTACAAGAAGCAGTATCTTCAGGATCTAGCGAAGTTTATAAAGAATATTCATCACTTGTTGATAATAGGCCTCCTGCAATGTTGAGAGACCTACTTCGAATAAAATATAACAAAAATAAAGATATATCACCTGAGCCTATAAAAAATATTATTAAAAGATTTGACTCAGCTGGTATGAGTCTTGGATCTCTCTCACCAAAAGCTCATGAAACACTTGCAGAGGCAATGAACTCGTTAGGTGCAAGATCAAACTCTGGCGAAGGCGGAGAGGGTAAACACAGATATGGCACTAATAAGATGTCAAAAATTAAACAAATTGCATCTGGTAGATTTGGTGTTACACCTCACTATTTAGTTAACGCAGAAGTTCTTCAAATTAAAATTGCTCAAGGAGCTAAGCCTGGTGAAGGCGGTCAGCTTCCTGGAGGTAAAGTGAACAAGTTAATTGCTGAACTTAGATATTCAACACCTGGGGTAACGCTAATTTCTCCACCACCCCATCATGATATATATTCAATTGAAGACCTAGCTCAGCTTATATATGATTTAAAACAGGTGAATCCAAAGGCGCTTGTCTCAGTTAAATTAGTCTCTGAACCAGGGGTTGGAACAATTGCGTCTGGAGTTGCAAAGGCTTACGCAGATCTAATTACAATTTCCGGTCATGATGGAGGAACAGGTGCAAGCCCATTAACCTCAATTCGTTATGCTGGCTCACCTTGGGAATTAGGATTATCTGAGGCGCATCAGAGTTTGAGAGATGCAGGCTTACGACACAAAGTCAGGCTGCAAACTGATGGAGGTATGAAAACAGGTCTTGATGTTATTAAAGCCGCAATTCTTGGTGCTGAATCATTTGGTTTTGGTACTGGACCAATGATTGCAATGGGATGTAAATACTTAAGAATATGCCATTTAAATAATTGCGCAACAGGAGTTGCCACTCAAAGAAAAGACCTAATCAATCAACATTTTATAGGCGAAAAAGAGAGAGTCATAAACTACTTTAATTTTATAGCCAATGATGTTAGATCACATTTATCAAATATGGGAATAGAAAAACTAGAAGACATTATTGGACAAACTCAATACCTTGAACAACTTCGTGATGTCGAAGAGCAATACAAAAACATTGATCTCTCTGGACTTCTCGAAAAAAATGCTTCAATTACGGAGCCACATTATTGCACAGTAAAACAAAATAGACCTTGGGACAAAGGTATTCTTTCTAAGAAAATTCTCAAAGATTCAACAAAATTTATCGATATGAAACAAAAAGCATCTCTCGATTATAAAATCTCTAATAGAGATCGTTCAATAGGAGCGTCAGTATCTGGTTATATTGCTAATAAATATGGAGAGGAAGGGCTGGATAAAATTTTGTCATTAAACTTCAAAGGATCAGCAGGTCAAAGCTTTGGTTGCTGGAATGCTAAGAATCTTAATTTAACTTTAGATGGTGACGCCAATGATTATGTTGGAAAAGGTATGAACGGAGGAAGAATAATAATTAAAAACAATCATGATTACGCCCAAGAACACAAAGAAACTGTGTTGGTGGGTAATACTTGTTTATATGGCGCAACAGGTGGAGAGTTATATGTATCTGGCTCAGCAGGTGAAAGATTTGCTGTTAGAAACTCAGGTGCAAATTCAGTTGTAGAGGGTGTCGGAGATCATTGCTGTGAATATATGACTGGAGGACACATTACTGTTCTTGGATCAGTAGGCTCAAACTTTGGTGCAGGTATGACCGGTGGTTTTGCGTATGTTTTAGATGAAGATAGAACATTTTTTGACAAGTGTAATAGAGGCTTAGTAAACCTAGAGAGAATCACTACTGAGGAAATGCAACCTCACAGAAGGCACTTAAAGGAAATACTATCAAATCACTATAAGTTCACAAAGAGCATTAAAGCAAGAGAGCTATTAAATGACTTTGACAGGTATGAATCGAAATTTTGGTTAGTAATACCAGCGGCTTCAAATATCCAAGATCTACTAAAAGCGACGACTGCAAACGCAGCCTAACTCATTGCTTTAACAATACTTCTTGAATTAAATTTCGAAGTTTTAAAAGCATTAAATTTATTATCAATTAAGATCAAATTTAACTTCCCCTCTGAAACTTTTTTGTCTGTTTTTATGTATTGTTTTAGATCAACATATTTATATTTATGATGATTGATATCAAGGTCTAGTGATCTAATTAAATTAATAGCCTCTCTTAATTTTGACTCTTTTATATGCCCTTCATAAAAAGAAACTTTAGCTGCAATTACCATTCCAAGTGTTATTGCTGCCCCATGTGTTATTTTCTTATAATTGCTGAAGGCTTCAATTGCATGTCCAAATGTATGTCCAAAGTTTAAAATAGCCCTGATACCATTTTCTTTTTCATCTTGTGTAACAATTTTTGATTTAGTTTTAATTGATTCCTCTATGATAAGCTCTAAAACCTTGCCATTTCTTTTTATGATACTTTTATAATTATCTTGAATAATTTTCTTTAGTTTTTTATTTCCAATGAGAGCATATTTAACAATCTCACCAAGACCTGACTGATATTCATTTTCCGGTAACGTTTTCAAAAATCCAGTTGAAATTAAGACAAATGAGGGGTTATAGAAAGAACCAACTAAATTTTTGCCTTGAGGTACATTAATAGCAGTCTTACCGCCAACAGATGAATCAACTTGAGACAAAAGTGTCGTAGGTATCTGTATGTATTTAATGCCGCGTAAAAATGTCGCAGCACAAAAACCAGTTAAGTCACCAATTACACCACCACCAAAAGCAATTATTGTATCGGTGCGATCAAATTTCAGCTCAAATAATTTATTAATAATTGATTGATATGACTTAAATGACTTTGATTTTTCGCCAGCTTTTACTTTATAGATATATATATTTTGATTCTTGATTAAGGATTTTAATTTTTTTACATGTTTATCAGGAACACCATGATCTGTAATAATCAATATTTTATTTTTGGCATTTAAATGCTCATTAAGTTTTACTTTTGGGATAGATTCTCCACAGATAAAAATATCATATTTTGAGTCTTTTTTTCCTGCAGAAATAATCGTCATTTTATTTTTTAGCTAGATTTATTATCTCTGTGGCAACTTGTTGGCTGGATTTATTTGCGGTTTCAACAACATGATCAGAAACTTGCAAATAAAGACTTTCTCTTTTCTCGTGAAGAGTGCTCAGGATTTCTTTTGGGTCACCATTTTTTAAAAGTGGTCTATCTTTGTCTTTTGAAGTTCTTTCAACCTGAACATCAATTGGAGTAGAAAGATAAAAAACAGTCCCTCTTGATGATAAAAGTTCTCTATTTATATCAGATAAAATTACACCACCTCCAGTCGAGAGAACAATTGAATTTTTTTGAGCCATTTCCTCTAAAACTTCACTTTCTCTTTTACGAAAACCTTCCTCTCCTTCCAAATCAAATATCCAGTCGATTGAAGCACCTGTCCTTGATTCAATTTCCTCATCAGTATCAAAGAAGCTGAGAAAAAGTTCATCAGATATAATTTTTCCAACGGTGGATTTACCGGAACCCATTGGACCTACAATAAAAATATTCATAATGTATAAAAGTGTGCAAATTTTAACATTAAAGAGAATAAATACACTTTTTAAATGAGAAATGATTTAATGTTAAAAATAAAGACCTAAAATAAGAGTATGCAAAGAATTATTAAATTCTTATTTATTACAAGTACCTCACTTTGTTTATTTGGAATAGTTACTATTCTGCTAACTTATGCATTTACTAAACCAAATTTACCTGAGATAAAACTTGTTGATGAATCTGAACTTCAAATGCCACTTAAAGTATTTACAAAAGATGGTGTATTAATTGGTGAATTTGGTGAAATCAAAAGAAGATCAATTAAATACAATCAAATACCCGATTCTATAAAAGAAGCTTTTCTTGCTGCAGAAGATGATAATTTCTTTAATCATCAAGGAATAAGTTATTCGGGTTTAGTTAGATCATTTTTAAGATGTGTTAGCTCGTCAGGTTGCAGAGGGGGAGGTGGAACCATAACTATGCAAGTTGTAAGAGGCTATCTTCTTTCACGAGACCAAACAATACAAAGAAAGATAAGTGAGATTTTTCTTGCTCTAGAGTTGGAAGGAAAAGCAGATAAGGAAAAAATTTTAGAATTGTATGTAAACAGAATTTTTTTGGGAAATAGGTCTTATGGTATTGAAGCAGCGTCAAATACCTATTTTAATAAAAGCGTTGATAATTTAACAATAAGTGAGTCTGCAACGATAGCAGCGCTTGCCCAACTTCCATCAAAAGTAAATCCAGTAAAAAATCCTAGAAGAACAATTCAGAGAAGAAATTGGATTTTAGGAAGGATGCTTTTACTGAATTACATAACAGATGAGGAATATCAAAATGCGATATCTGAAAAAATACAAGTTACTAAAAATATAGATTTATATGCTATTGATGGAGCTCATATTGCAGAACTCGCTAGACAAGAAGTAATTAAAAGATATGGTTTAAAGGCATATAAAGAAGGATGGTCTGTTTTCACGACTATCGATTCAGAATCACAAAGAATTGCAAAAGAAAATATTCTAAAGCATTTATTTGAATATGATAAAAGGCATGGATGGCAACAGGCTAAAAATTATGCTGAAGTATTTAATGAAGAACAGAAAAAATTATTAAATGACTTACAGGTAAGTTTTTTAAAGCAAGAATATTTTCAGAGTGATGACTTCTTTAAAGACACTATTCAAAATAAATTAAACAATATTTACGATTTAAATCCATTCTATAAATCACATAAAAGAGCCATAGTTATTAAGGTAACAGATGAGAATATTTATCTTCTTGATGAAGACTTTGATGTAAAAGAAATTAGTTGGTCAAATGAATATGATTGGGCAAGAAAAAGAATTTCAATTGATAGTTTAGACATAAAACCAAATGGATTTGGTGATTTTATAAATTTTGGAGATTTTGTTTATTTTAAAAAGATTGAGGATTTCTTTATCCTAGATCAAATCCCAAATGCTGAATCATCATTAATTTCCATTGATCCTAATTCAGGCAGAGTAGTATCTTATATTGGAGGAAAAAACTTCAACGAAAGTAGTTTTGATAGAGTTAGATTATCTTATCCACAGTCAGGTTCAAGTTTTAAACCATTTATCTATTCAGCAGGTTTAGCAAATGGATATAACTTATCCTCACTAATTAATGATGCTCCAATAATATTTCAAGATGAGAATCTGGAGAGTGAATGGAAGCCTAAAAACTATACTGGAAAATTTTACGGTCCAATATCATTAAGGGAAGCACTTACGAAGTCAGTTAATATTGTGTCTATTAAATTGCTTAGAGAGCTTGGCATAGAAAAATCTCATGAGTATCTTGAAAATTTTGGATTTAACAAATCTAGACTACCAACTGATTTATCTCTTGCATTGGGCTCAGGGAATTTCTCACCTGCAGAAATGGTTAGAGCATATGGAGTTATTGCGAGTAATGGAATTTTGTCAGATCTCTTCTTTATAGATCGTATTGTTGATAGGAAAGGGAAGATAATCTTTTCACATCAAGAATCAATTAATCAATCAAACATCAGTAACTATGCTGCATTTCCGTGGCTTGATACCATAGAAATGAATATTAATAAGCCATATTATATTCTCAATCCACTTCATAAAGAAGAAAAAGTAATAGACGAAAGGATTTCTTTTTTAATGGAGGATACCCTAAAAGGCTTTATGAAGAACGGAATTGCAGGAAGGAAATCTGCTTTTTTAGAAAGAGATGATATAGGTGGCAAAACAGGCACAACAAATGACTCAATTAGCACTTGGTTCTCAGGATTTCATAAAGATTTAGTAACAACTGTTTGGGTTGGTACCGATGATTTTTCTTCACTTGGAAAAAATGAGTTTGGTTCAACCATAGCTTTACCAATTTGGTTAGATTATATGGATTTCAAATTGAGAACTCTCGATAAAGGAAGTTTTGTTATGCCAGATGACATCTCATTTGTAAGAATCAATAAATCAACCGGCAAGGCAGACTCTGAGTTGAAAGAAAATTTTTATTTCGAATTATTTTTAAACGAAAATCTTGAATAAGATATAAAAGATTAGATTAAGATTTAAAAATGCTCACTGATAGCAATTCCCATACATTCTCAATATAAATCGAAGGTGTATCTTTAAATTTAGATCTTATAAATCTTCCGATATTACCTTCAAGAGTAGTAACAAGTAATTGAGCAGAAATACCTGGTTGGGTTTTCAGCTCAGCAGGACTTTCTTTCAATATTTGTTTAATAACCAATTCAAATCTTTCAAAAAATTGATTGACGTTGTCACTTACATTTTGCTCATTACTCGACAAAGCTTCTCTTGAAAGAAGTCTTGCAAAACCCTTATTTTTTTCAATAAAGATAATAAAAAATAAGAATGCATTTTTAACTTTATCTTGAGTGGGTATATCTGCATTTTTTAATTCTGTGCATTTTGAGAATATAGCATCATCACAAAAAGTAAATAATTCAGCATATATAGATCTTTTGCTAGGAAAATGTCTATATAGTGCAGCTTCAGTTATTCCAGATTTTGTTGCTAAAGAAGCAGTTGTAATTTTAGAGAGATTTCTCTCTTCTAACATGCTTGCGAGTGATTGAAGAATAATTTTTTTTCTATCTTTTTTCATTTTCTTATTCTAAATTTATATCAATATTTGGACAAATGCGAGTGAGTTCAAGCATGAAATCATTTTTGATATTATTTAAATCTTTCTCTGTATTTCCTTCAAATCTTAAAACTAGTTTAGGTGTTGTATTAGATGCTCTTATTAAACCCCATCCATTATGAAAATTTATTCTCAATCCATCAATTATTACCTTTTCTCCATTTAAATTACACTTTGATGAAAAATCTTCAATTATTTTGAATTTTGTTTCATCTGTAACTGTAATATTTAGCTCAGGTGTTGAAAATAATTTTGGGAGCTCCTCCTCTAAATCTGAAATGGCCTTTTTTTCTTTTGACATAAGTTCAATGATCCTTGCTCCGGAATAATGGCCATCGTCAAAACCATACCATTTATCATTAAAAAAAATATGTCCACTCATCTCTCCTGCAAGCAAGGGATCATATTTCTTTATGTGATTTTTGATATGAAAATGACCAGTTGGTGACATAATTGCTTCCCCTCCATTCTCTTTGATAATGTTAGTTAATGCATTTGAACATTTAACATCAAAAATAATTTTTCCCTTTTGAGAGGATAGGATACTCTTGGAGATCATCATGAGTATCTTGTCAGGAAAAACAACCTCACCTTTATTTGTAACTAACCCAACACGGTCACCATCACCATCAAAAGCTAGACCTAAATCAGCCTTCTCTTCATTTACTTTTGATATAAGATCTCTTAAATTTTCAATTTTTCCAGGATCGGGGTGATGATTCGGAAAATTACCATCAACCTCAGTATATAGTTCATATACATCACACCCAAGTTGTTTAAATAATTCTGGTGCAATACATCCCGCAGCACCGTTACCACAATCAATGACTAACTTAATTTTTTTATTGTTAAAATTAATATCAATATTTTTAGCAACTTCTTGAATATATTCGCTTTTAATATCTTTTTGAATAATTTTATTGGATTGTTTCAATTTTTCTTTTTTTCTTTCAATGAGTTGTAAAATTTCAGTTCCTGAAACCGGCTTATCATTTATTACTAATTTAATACCGTTATATTCTTTTGGATTATGACTACCAGTTATCATTACTCCACTTTTGGAATTTAATTTTTTAGCAGCAAAATAAAGCAACGGCGTTGTTACTAGCCCAATATTAACAACATCAAGACCGTAACTAGAAAGTGATTTTGACAAACTATGGAGCAAGCTTTCTCCTGAAAGCCTACCATCCCTGCCAACACAAACTTCATTGATATTCTCTTCATCACATTTAATAGATATTGCTTTTGCAATTTCATTAACAATATCTTCGTTTATCTCATTTGGATAAATTCCTCTGATATCATATTCTCTGAAGATTGATTTTTTAATTTGCATATTCCCTTTTGTTAGATGACCTATTTTGTAATAATAGTTTATCTTAATTATAACTTGAAAATTGTTTATAAATACTGACAACAAATTGATCTGGAAAAATGGATCACACGAAAAATGGGATGAATCTAATGTTCATATTCTCTCACATACATTGCATTATGGAACCGGAGTTTTTGAGGGAGTAAGAGCTTATAAAACAAAGAATGGTCCAGCAATCTTTAGACTTTTTGATCATACCAAGAGATTATTTGATGCAGCTTCTAAGTTAAATATAAACATTCCTTACTCAGAAGAAGCTCTCAATCAGGCACAATGTGAAATCTTAAAAGTAAATGATCTCAAAGAGGGATATATTCGACCAATTGTATATCTCGGAAATGAAGGTCTAGGACTTCGTGCACTAGATTTAAGCGTAAACGTTGCTGTTGCAGCCTGGGAATGGCCCTCATATATGGATCCTAAATCGAAAGAAAATGGTATATCTGTTATTAAATCTTCGTTTAAACAGTACGAAAATCCTCTTCACTCTGGCAATAAAATAATTGGGACATACTTCAGTAACACAATGGCGCTTCATGAGGCAATCAAGAAAGGTGCTGATGAGGCAATAATGATGGATAAAAACAATTTTATATCGGAAGGAAGCGGTGAAAATATTTTCATAGTAAAAGATAACAATTTATTTACTCCCAAAACAGATAATTGCCTTGATGGCATAACTCGTAAATCAGTCATAAAGATTGCAAAAGATATGAAAATTAATGTTGAAGAAAAAAATATTACATATGAGGATTTGGCGGGATCAAATGAAGCCTTTTTTACTGGAACAGCTGTTGAGATTACTCCGATTACAAAACTTGACTCAAAAAAAATTAATAATGGGTTAAGAGGAGAGATTACAAGAGAACTTCAAGAAAATTTTCAAAAAATAGTATCTGGAAATGTTTCGGCATATGGCGATTGGCTTCAATACGTAAATTAAGTTCATTTGAAAAAATTAAAAATAGCAATACTTAGTTATAGAAGCGCAAAGTTTGGCGGTGGACAAGGCGTCTACATAAAAGATATCTCTTATGCTCTAAGCTTAATGGGACACAATGTTGATGTTATATCTGGGCCTCCATATCCAGATCTTTATGATGAAATTAATCTTATTAAGTTACCAGGCCTTGATTTGTTTGACTCCTTTTCATTTAAAAGAAGACTTAAAAAATTTTTAAGAAAAAAAAATAAGTCTTTCGATGACATACTTGAATTTTTTTCAACATTACTAGGAGGATTTCCTGAACCAAGAACATTTGGAAGCAGAGTAAATAAATATTTAACTAAAAATAGTAACTATGACATAGTTATAGACAATCAATCTCTCAGCTATGGAATGATAGATATTCAAAAAAGATTTCCATTCATTGAAATAATTCATCATCCAATTACAAAAGACTATAAACATGAATTAGAGGCATCAAAAAAAATCATGTATAAACTTTCAAGGCACAGATGGTATTCATTTTTAAAAATGCAAAAGAAAGTAGCTCCCAAGATTAATAAAATAATTACTCCATCAAAAAGTTCAAAAAAAGATATTATTGCTGACTTTAAATGCAACAAAGATAATATTGTGGTTATAAATAATGGACTAGATGCAGATGAATTTTGTAATAACGCTCAGATTAAAAGGGATTCATTTAGATTAATTACAACTGCAAGCGCTGATGTTCCTCTAAAAGGCTTAGATTACTCGATCAAAGCAATTTCTGAACTAAAAGAGATTTATCCACAAATTAATCTTGTTGTTATTGGCGCATTCAAAAAAGAAGGCCATACAGAAAGATTGATAAAAAAATTCAAATTAGAGTCAAATATTTCCTTTAAATCAAATCTTTCAAAGAAACAAATTTCAAATTTATACTCTTCAAGTTCTATTGCCTTAGTAACTTCATTGTATGAAGGTTTTGGCTATCCGGTAATCGAGGCAATGAGCTGTTCAGTTCCTCTTATCGCTACAAATATCTCTTCAATTCCTGAATTAACAAAAAATTATGCAACCTTAATAAAACCTAAAGATACAAATATGCTAGTAGAAAGTATTAAAAAAATTATTTCAGACTATGATAAATATTATAAAATCGCAGAATTGGGTAGAGACCACATTATTGAAAACTTCAACTGGTTTAAAATAACTAATCAATACGAGAATGCAATAAAAGATACAATAGAACATTACAAGAATGCTAACCTTTAACTTAAAAAAATATACCCTAGAAGAAAATGGAAAGATGCTCGATGTTGGTTGTGGAGAAGGCCGTCATATATTTGGTGTTATGCAAAATTTTCCTAAAATGAGTTGTATCGGATTAGACATGGATATACCTTCCATAAAGAAAGCTGAAGAGGGTAATGAGTATTTCAAGTCAATCTCTGAAACCAGGACTAGATTTTTCAAAGGATCTGCATATGAAATACCTTTTGAGGATAATAGTTTTGATCTTATTATATGTTCAGAAGTGTTGGAACATCTTCATGAATACAATGTGGCTTTAAATGAGATGTTTAGGGTTCTAAAACCTGGTGGAAAATTATATGCAAGCGTGCCAGCTGAATGGCCAGAAAAAATTTGTTGGAGGTTATCAAAAGAATATCAGAATCAACCAGGGGGACATTTAAGAATTTTTAATCAGAAAGACTTAGTTAATCAAATTTGTAATGTTGGTTTTAAGTTCTTATCTTCAGAGAGATACCATTCAATCCACAGTCCTTATTGGTGGTTAAGATGCTATTTTTGGAACTCTCAAGATTCAAATTTTTTAGTAAAAATGTATAAGAAAATTTTAGAGCGACATATTCTAAAAAAGCCTTTTATTATTGATTATCTTGATATGCTCATGAATCCAATTTTAGGAAAAAGTTTTTCTATGTATTTTGAAAAACATATTGATGTCTAAACCTAAAAAAAATTTTAGTTATATTGATTTTTCAAAGGAAAACTTTGATAAGTGTGGATTTTTTGTTAAATCACTTCAACTTAAATCTGGAGCAATTCCTTCAAATCAAGATGGAACACATGATCCATGGGATCATATTGAATCAATAATGGCACTAAACTTTATTCATGATAAAGACTCTTCAGAACTTGGATTTGAATGGTTAATAAATAACCAGAATGCTGACGGAAGTTGGTTTTCTAAATATGAAGATATTTACCCTCTTGAAAAGAATAAACCAACACATTTTGGACCATATATTGCTGTTGCAGCATTACATTTTTATAAAATTTATTCAGATAAAACGTATTTATACTATCTTTGGCCAACCATAGAGAGCGCTATAAACTTTTCAATTAATATTCAAAATATGAAAGGAACCATTCCTTGGTCAATTGATAGAAAAGGAAACATTGAAAATGATTACCTCCTTACAGGATCCTCATCAATTTTGAAAAGTCTAGAATGCGCAATTGCAATTTCCAAAATACTTAATCAAACAAAAAATATTTCAAAATGGAAAAAATCATATTCTTTACTAAAAAAAGCCATCATAAGACCTGACGGAAATTTTGATCTTCAAAAAGATAGAAAAAAATTCTCTATGGATTGGTATTATCCAATTATTTCAGGATGTCTTGATCAAACTATGAATGAATTTTATGTAAAAAAAGTTTTTTCTGACTTTTATGTTAACGATATTGGGGTTAAGTGTGTTAAAGAGGAACCATGGATAACTGTTGCAGAATCATGTGAATTCATAATCTCTTTAGTCATTTCAAAGAAACCAAAAGAAGCGAAACGCTTACTTTCAGATATTATTAATATTTCAGATGATGATTTCATTCCTTATATGGGCTGGCAATACAAAGAAAAAATATTTTGGCCTAATGAAAAACCTAGCTGGACCTCAGCTGCATTGATACTTGCTGCCGATACTGTTAATTCTTACACAAAAGCAGCCGATTTATTTTTAAAAAATCAGTCAGACCTTTATTAGACAAGCAATAGTATCAACTCTTTCATGAAGCTGATAACCATCTTTTATTGCCCTAAGATATATCTCATATGGTGCTTGACCCCCTTTTTTTGGATCTTCAAAAATGTCATGTATTACCAATGCACCACCTTTTCTAATTTTAGGTTCCCATGAATCATAATCTGAATTAGCAGACTCATATGAATGACTTCCATCTATGAAAATAAGACCAAATTTAATTTTAATCTTTTCAGAGGCCAATTTTGAATTTGAAATTATGGGAATAATATTTTTAATTTTTAAATTATTAATATTTTTTATTAGCAGAGGAAAAGTATCAACTCTTTTTTTATTAAAATCATATATTTCTTTATCAAAATATTCTTCATTAATTTGATGTTCTTCAGATCCTAAATGATGATCAATTGTAAAAATATTCTCATTATTCAGAATTGCTCCGATTGATAGATATATAGAAGATTTTCCGCAAAATGAACCAATCTCTAGAATTGGTCCGACCATTGAGAATTGATGCGACCATCTTGTTAATGCTTGACCCTCATGAATAGGCATGAAGCCTTTTAATTTATCTATTTTGTCGAATATTTGGTTCATTTATAAATCTTTTCTTTTCCCAAGGTCGATTTAAATCTTCTATGTTGCCATAGATACTCTGAAGGATGCTTGCTAATCTTTTCTTCAATGAAAAGATTTAAATTTTTTAGATAATCATCAATGTCAGAATTATTTAAATTTAATGTTTCTATATCTAAGATTAATTTACCTTTTCTAAAATAAGAATTTAAAAAAAAGCATTCACAATCTGTCTGTTTTTGTATTTTAAAAGGAGCTGAAATTGTTGCTGCAGGCAATTTAAAAAAATCAGTAATTATTGAATTTTTTAAACCATAATCTTGATCTGGAGCATATAGAACTGTTTTTCCTTTTTTCAACCATTTCATAAATGTAAAAGTATTTTTCCTATCAGCTATACCAGCCAGTCCTTTTAGTCTTCCATTTTTTTGAATCTTGTCAAAATAAAGTGAATTATGTTCTCTTTCAATGCCATAAATCGGTGCATTCATTCCAAGAATTCTCGTGTCTAATTCAAGATGTAAAGAATGCTTGAACATTAATAAAACGCCTATGTTTTTATTTTGCAGCTCTAAAATTTTTTCAAGACCATTTATCTCATAGTTTATTTTTTTATTAATTCTATCGTCGGACCAAAACCATGCAACACCTGTATAAAAGATAATTTCACCAGAGTTTATTATATTTTTTTTATGGATATGATATCTTTTTTTTGATTCTAGGTTTGGAAAGCATAGATCAATATTGGTCTTAGAGACCTTATTTCTATTTAACGAAAGAATGAAGAGGAACCGTCCAATAATTTCTGATAATATTAAAAGCAATTTCTTTGGAGAAAGAAGAATAAATCTCCAAAAGAGAATAAGAATTACCAACAAAGCGTTTTTCATGAGATATTACATTGTATTATTACATTATTAGAACTCTTTAATTAGAAAATGAAAATATTTTTATACAATTGCTTCTTAACGATTCTTTTACCTTTCATGATTCTCAGAATTGCACTCAAAGCAATATACGATAAAGATTACTTAAAAGATTTTCAAAATAGAATAGGCTTTTATAATGAAAAATCTAAAGATAATTTATTATGGTTTCATGCTGTAAGTTTGGGAGAGGTTATTGGCTCAAAGCCTCTTTTAAAAAAGCTTGTTGAACAAAATGATATAGTATTAACAGTTTCAACACCAACAGGACTCAGGGAAGCAAAAAAGATATATAAAAACAAAATTATTGTTGTATATGCTCCTTGGGATCAATACTTTTTTGTAAATTCTTTTTTAAATACTTTTAACCCAACCATAATGATTTTATTTGAAACAGAAATCTGGCCCTCAATGATCCATCTTGCAAACAAAAGAAAGATTCCCATATTTATCTCTAATGCAAGGCTCTCAAGTTCCTCGCTTAATAAATATATAAAGATTAAAAGCTTAATCAAGGAATCATTAAATAAAACTTCATTAATTCTTGTTCAAAGTGAAGAACACTTGAGTCGATTTATACAATTAGGTGTAAAAAAAGAAAAGATTAAGAAATGTGGAACAACAAAGTTTGATGTTGAAATCAATAGCTCTTCTCATGGTATACAAAAACAAGATAATTTAATTCTATGTTCAAGCACTCATGCAGGAGAAGATGAAGTCGCAATAGAATCATTTTTAAAATTAAAAAAAGATTTTGATAATTTAAAACTTATTATCGTACCAAGACATCCAGAAAGAGCCTCATCCATTTCTAAAATTTTGAAAAAAAAGAACATCATCTATGAAATCAAATCTTCTCTTCCAGAAAATTTAAATCAAAAAGAAGTTATTGTTATAAATGCCACTGGAATTCTAGAGTCTTTATATAGGACAGCTAATATAGCATTTATTGGAGGCAGTCTTTTCCCTCAATATGGAGGGCATAACATAATTGAGCCTGCTGCAAATAAATGCGCATTTATAATCGGGCCTTATATGAAAAATTTTGAGGATATAACTGACCTTTTTAAAAATAATAGTGGTTGTATTCAGATTGATCATAATTATTCTCTTTATGATGCATTCTATGAATTATTGAACAACACTGATTCAAGAAACAAACTTATACTTAATGCATACGAAGTTGTTAACAATAATAGTGGCTCATCAAAAAAACAGATAGAATACATTAATAATTTTTTAAATCATGAAACTAGTAATAGCGATAATTAAACCATTCAAAGTAGAAGAGATAAGATCTGCATTAGATGAAATTGGTGTATCAGGAATGACAATGACTGAGGTTAAAGGTTTTGGAAGACAAAAGGGCCATACAGAACTCTATCGAGGTGCAGAATATACGATTGATTTTCTACCAAAAATTAAAATTGAGATTGCGGTATCAGATGATATGGTTGATTCAGTCAAAGAAGCTATTATCAAGTCTGCTGGATCAGGAAAAATCGGAGATGGAAAAATATTTATTTCCCCAATAGATGAAGTTATCAGGATAAGAACTGGCGAAACCAATGAAGATGCTCTTTGATAGATAGCTCGAAAAAAAAATCAATTATTTTTATTTTTGGTCCAACCGCTACCGGCAAAACAGATCTGGCTATTAATCTATCGAAAAAATTTCCAATTGAAATAATTAGTGTTGATTCTGTTATGGTGTATAAAGGTTGTGATATTGGATCAGCAAAACCTGAAAAAAAAACTTTAGAACAATTTCCACACCACTTGGTTGATGTTATTGAACCAGATGAAATCTTTTCAGTTGCTGATTTTATTCAAAAATCAAATCAGATCATAAATAAAATACATAGCCGGAAGAAAATACCCTTATTTGTTGGCGGGACAATGATGTATTTTAAATCTTTATACACTGGTATTCATGAATTGCCTAAAAGCGATAAGAATTTTAGAATCGAATTAGATGAAAATAATAATAAAACCAACTATCTTTATAAAGTTTTATTAGATATTGATCCAATTTATGCTAAAAAAATTAATAAAAATGACCGTCTAAGAATAATAAGAGCAATCGAGGTATTTAAAAAAACAGGAAAATTGATGAGTAAGATTTTTGAAGAGCCTACCAAAAAAAATCTAGAAAGCTTATATCAAGTTCATCAATTTGGTATATGTGACGAAAGAGAAATTATTCACCAAAGAATTGAAAAAAGATTAAAGAAAATAATTGATAGAGGGCTCTGTAGTGAAGTTCAAATGCTTTTAAAAAAATATAATATAGATGACAACCACCCCATAAGAAAATCTATAAATTACAAACAAGCAATTTCATATCTGAATAATGAATATGATATTAATACAATGTATGAAAAGGCATTATTTGCAACAAGACAGCTAGCAAAAAGACAAGACACATGGTTAAGAAACTGGGATAATTTTGAACAAATAAAGATTGATCAAATCAAAGTCATAGAAGATAAAATTAAAAAGATACCTTCTTTACTTTAAATATAATAATAAGCCCCAAGATAGGTTTATAATAATATTAAATTTTACGAGGTTAAAATATTGTGAATTGGGAAAATCAAGATAAAGATCCTTGGGGTAATAAAAACGATGCACCTGACTTTGATGAGCTCATAAAAAAGTTCTCTTCAATTTTAGGCGGTAAGAAATCTTCAAATAATTCGAATGGTTCAAGCGGTGGTGGTAATGGTTTTAATATTTCATCATCAAGGATGTTTTTGTATGCTTTATTTGCATTTTCAATACCATATGCCTATCAGTCTGTCTATCAGCTAGATGCGTCTGAAAGAGCAGTCATTCTGAGATTTGGCAAGTTCTACGAAGAGCAACAAGAAGGTTTAAATTTTAGATTAGCTGGAATAGATGAAAGATATATTGAAAATGTTTCTTTAACTAGAAGATATACTCAAACTAATAGCATGTTAACCAGAGATGAAAATATTGTTGACGTGACAGTTTCTGCTCAATACCGGATCGCAAATCTTAAAGACTTTGTTTTGAATGTAAAAGATCCAGAAGGAAGCTTAAGACAGGCAATTGAAAGCGCCTTAAGACATGTTGTTGGTGACAATACACTAGAACAAACATTAACAGTTGGAAGAGAAAATATTGCACAAGAAGTACAAACAAGGCTTCAGGGTATATTAGATAGCTACGCTACTGGACTGGTTGTTCAGCAAGTAAATATTGAGAAAACAGATCCACCTGCAGCTGTTAAAGATGCTTTTGATGATGTTGTTGCTGCCAGAGAGGACAAAGAAAGACTTCAGAATGAAGCTGAGAGATATGCTCTCAGTATCGTACCTGAAGCTAGAGGTCAAGCTCAAGCTAGAATTAGAAATGCAGAAGGTTATAAACTCGAAGTTGTAGCAAATGCAGAGGGTGAAGTCGGAAGATTTACTCAACTTCTATCTGAGTATGAAAAGGCACCAAGAGTTACGCGAGACAGAATGTATATTGATGCAATGCAATCAGTACTTTCTAATACCAGCAAAGTAATGATTGACGTTGATAGTGGTAATAATCTAATGCTTTTACCTCTGGATAAAATGATGGAAGAAAGTAGTAAATCTATTAATGTTGATAGATTAAATCTTAGAAGAGGTGGTGACAATGAATAGAAACACTACATTACTTGTTCTAGCTGCCTTAACAGTTGGAATTTTGTTTAACAGCTTTTTTATTGTTAACGAAAAAGAAAAAGCAATTGTATTTCAATTTGGTGAAGCTGTTAGAACCGACATTGATGTTGGGTTTCATTTTAAACTCCCAATCATACAAGAAGTTAAAAAGTACGATAGTCGTATACAGACCTTAGATGAGGAACCAGATAGAATTTTAACAGTTGAAAGTAAATACTTATTAGTAGATTCTTTTATAAAATATAAAATTTCAGATGTATTAACATTTTATAAAGCCAATAATGGAAGTTTCAACAGTCTCAATAGCTTATTAGGCCAAAGATCCGAATTTGTACTTAAAAATAACTTTGGTAAGCGGACAGTCAAAGAAGTTGTATCTGGAGAAAGAGATGAGCTAATGAGTATTATGTTAAATTCTTTAAATGACTCAGTAGCTGATCTTGGAGTTGAGATTATTGATTTCCGTGTTAAAAGAATTGATCTTCCATCAAATTTAAGTAACTCTGTATACGAAAGAATGAGAACTGAAAGGAATAGATTAGCTGAGGAGCTGCGTTCAGAGGGCAAGGAAATAGCAAGAGAAATACGTGCAGTGGCTGACAAAGACAAAGTCGTAATCTTAGCCGAAGCATATAAAAAGTCAGAGTTATTAAGAGGTGAAGGAGATGCAGAAGCAACAAGAATTTATGCAGAAGGATTTTCCAGAAACCCGGAATTTTATGAATTTACAAGAAGTATAAAAGCATATGTTGAAACATTTGAAAATAAATCTGATGTTATGCTTATCGATGCAAATTCAGAATTCTTAAAATATCTTAATGAAAAGAAAGTTTCAGATCCTGACTAGGTATATATAAGTGAATACATTAATTCTTGGCCTTCAATGGGGAGATGAAGGCAAAGGAAAAATTGTTGATAATCTTAGTCAGTCTGTTGATGCTGTATGCCGTTTTCAAGGCGGACATAATGCAGGGCATACAATCAAAGTAGACGGAGATAAAACTGTTCTTCACTTGATTCCATCTGGTATTCTAAGAAAAGAAACAAAATGTATTATTGGCAATGGAGTAGTTTTGTCACTCGAAGCACTTCATAAAGAGATCAGTGAATTAGAAGATAGAAAAATAAACTTTAATGGAAGATTTTTCATAAGTTCAGCATGCACGCTAATTCTTGATTCACATATTTCTATAGATACTGTGAGAGATAAGAAAGAAGCGATCGGTACAACAGGAAGAGGAATAGGTCCGGCCTATGAAGATAAAGTTGGAAGAAGAGCAATAAAATTTGGTGATCTTAGTGATGAGACTCTACTAAAAGCAAAAGTTGAATCATTGCTAGCCTTCCACAACAGCATTCTCGTAAAAGTCTATCAACACAAACCACATGACCCTGAAAAAATATTTAACAATATTTTAAAATTTAAATATTTATATGAAAAATATTGTGTCGATTCTCAAGACTTAATTCAAAACTTGGTTCTTGATAAAAATTCTATTATGTTTGAAGGAGCTCAAGGAACCCTTTTAGATATAGATCATGGAACTTATCCATATGTCACTTCATCAAGCACAACTGCCGGTGGCGTATGCACTGGATTAGGAATTGGACCTAAGTTAATTGATAAAATTATAGGCATATCAAAAGCATACACGACAAGAGTAGGGGAAGGTCCTTTTATGACAGAGCTTTTTGATGATAATGGGAAATATTTAGCCAAGAAAGGTAATGAATTTGGTGCAACAACAGGTCGACCAAGAAGATGTGGTTGGCTTGATCTAGTAGCTTTGAAAAAAGCTGTCTTTGTGAATTCTGTAACAGAACTTTGTATCACTAAACTTGATGTGCTCGATGGCATGGAATCAATAAAAGCATGCATTAAATATGATAATGGAGATCCAATTTATGAAGATTTTAGTGGCTGGGAAAAATCAATTGAAGGGGTTACTTCATATTCTGATCTTCCTGAAAATGCTAAAAAATTTATTGAATATATTGAAGTATTTATTGGCTGTAAAGCTTCGATTATCTCAACTGGCCCATTTCGAGATCAAACCATAATTAGATAAATTATCTCAATTTTTTAATAAATTTATCTAAAGATGCGTTAATAAATTTGAACGAATCTGGGCTTGAAAATTTCTTTGACAATCTTATTGATTCATCTATTGTAATTGGTTGATCTAGACTGCCATATAAAATTTCATTTATAGCAAAATAGAGTACTGATTTATCAATAATCTGAATACTTGATTTCTTTATATCCAATGAATCAATTGCAGCATCTATCTTGATTTTATTTTTTTCTATTGACTTAAGAGATTGACTGAACATTTTGAAGTCAACTTTTTTTGCTTTATGTTCATTTTTAAATTGAGAAATAATTACTGAAGAGCTTTGATTATCAAAAATCATTTGATAAATCGCCTGAATTAAATATTCTCTAGTCCTAACTGAGATTTTATAGTTAGCTAGATTTTTCATTTACTAATTGAATAAGAGAACTTGCATTATTTGAAGTATTCTTTTCAAGTCTATTTCTTAGCTGAGCCTTATTTTCCACACAAAGTACATTATTAATAATAGCTTTATCAAAATATTTTTCTGATAAAGAACCAATTGATCTAAAAGTTTCATTAGTAACAAGATCATAATGAGTTGTTTCACCCCTAACAACAATTCCAAGAAACATGACCCCAATATATTCATCATGTTGCATTTTGTGATTAGCTAGTGAAGCAAGTTCAATTGCTCCAGGCGCTTTTGCGATAATGCACTTAAAGTCTTTGCTGAGAATATCTATTGATATTTTTAACATGCTATTAATTAAATCCTCATACCAAGATGTATGAACAATTAATATCTTATTCATTTTTAAATCCTGTTATTTCAATATCAAATCCAGAGACAGCATTATATTTTGTTGGCGTTCCTAGTACCGTAATTTTCTTTAAATCCATGGCTCTCAATATTTGAGATCCTACACCTATTACTCTTCTATTGGATTTTGGCTCAATTTCTTTTTCCTCTAATTTATTTAACCAGTAACTTTTTGCATCTTTATAATTTATTAACACAAATAAACCCGTTCCCTCATCAGCGATTCTTTTAAGAGAGTCTCTTATTGACCAATTTTTGCCTAACTCATTTATTCCTAGTATATCTTGAAGCGTACTTTGAGTTTGAACTCGTACCAAAGGAGATTCAACAGATTTAAGATCACCTTTTTGTAATGAAAAATGATATTCATCATGAATCTTATCTCTCCAAACATTCAAAGTAAATTCTCCAAATTCATTTTCAACTTTTTTATCTAATACTGATTCAACTGTAGCGTCCATTGATAGTCTGTAATCAATAAGATCTGCAATAGTTCCAACTTTTATGCTATTTTCAATACCAAATTTTACCAAGTCATCTCTTCTCGCCATTGTTCCATCATCATTCATTATTTCGCATATTACTCCAGCAGATTGATATCCAGCTAGTTTTGCTAAATCACATGCAGCTTCTGTGTGTCCGGCCCTGCTTAAAACCCCACCTTTCATAGCTTTTAGTGGAAAAATATGTCCAGGCTGTACTATATCGGATGGCTTTGATTTTTTATCTACAGCAGTCCTTATTGTGTGCGCTCTGTCGGCAGCCGATATACCAGTTGTTATACCTTCTGCAGCCTCTATTGAAACGGTAAACGCAGTTTTGTTTGCAGCCCTATTATTATTTGTCATCATTTGGAGATCATATTTTTTGCAAAGCTCATTGCTCATAGGTAAACATATCAAACCCTTTCCTTTTGATGCCATAAAATTGATTATTTCTGGAGTAACAAGTTCAGCAGCACAAATCAGATCACCTTCATTTTCTCTTGATTCATCATCAACGACAATGACCATTTTACCATTCTTAATATCTTCTATAATTTCTAAAATACTGCTTTTATTCATGTCTGATAAATATTTGTTTTAAATCATTTTCAATTTTACAAGAGGATTCTAGTTTAAAACCATAATTTTCTATAGCATTATCTTCTTTAAACCATGGCACAGAGTCTTTTCCTAAATTTTTTTGAGATGTGTATATTATAAGTTCGTCTACAATTTTGCTTTTCAAAAATGAATTTACTAATTTGGGACCTGCTTCTACAAAGATTGAACATATATCATCTGAACTAAATGAATCGATAATCTCAATTAAATTTGAAGAAGTAATTACTCTTACTCTTGAATTATCAAAAAATTGAGATTCTTTACTAAACTGCTTATTTGTTAAGAGAATTTTTTCAGGTTGATTTACATCAAAATCTACTCGAGCATTCATTTGAGGATTATCGTTTCTAAGTGTATTTCCTCCTGTCAGTATTGCATCAAAAGAAGCTCTTAAAATCTGAACATCTTGTCTTGATTTTTCAGATGTAATGTATGTTCTATGATTAGAATTATAATGTGACTTTCCATCATTAGAGCTGGCTATTTTTACTAAAACATAAGGCCTATTATTTTCGTGTTTATAAAAAAAATACTTATTTTGTTTTTTCACAAGATCTTGATGTACCCCAATACTTATATTTAGATTATTCTTTTTTAGTATTTCAATGCCTTTGCCAGATACTTTTGGATTTGGGTCTACTGCGCCAATTACAATATTTTTTATACCACTTTTGGCTATTGCTTTAGCGCATGATTGTGTTTTCCCCTCATGACTACACGGCTCAAGAGTGCAAAAAAGCGTAAGCTCAGAAAAGCTATTAAATTTTTCTCCTTTAAACTTTTCTGCATTAAGCATGGCATTAATTTCAGCATGATTATCACCAAATTTTTCATGATAGCCTTCAGAAATAATTTCATTATTTTTCAGAAGAATAGCTCCAACAACTGGATTAGGCTTTGCAGTGTGTTTGAATCTTTCAGCCTTCTGAATTGCACGAAGCATTATTTCTTCGTAACTCATTTTTTATTTCTTTTACTTTTAGGCTTTTCCTTGCTTAAAGAATTAATTTCTTCTGAAAAATCTTTTATATCTTGAAAATCTCTATAAACCGAAGCAAATCTAACATAGGCAACACTATCAACTTCCTTGAGTGCATTCATCATTATTTCTCCAATTTCTATAGATTTTATTTCCCTTACACCTCTTGTTCTTATTTCTTTTAAAATTTTTCCAAACAAAGTATCTATCTCTTCTATAGATAAAGGCCTTTTTTCAAGCGCCCGAAGCATACCTTTCTTCAGCTTTGAGCCATTAAATGGTTGTCTTTCGCCGTTAGTTTTAATTACTCTCGGTAATGCAAGATCTGCTGTTTCAAATGTTGTAAACCTTGAATGACAAACTTCACAAGATCTTCTTCTTCTTATTTGTGATCCATCTGAAACCAATCTAGAGTCAATTACTTTTGTATCTTCAGTTTGACAAAAAGGACAATACATCTATTTAAAAATAAACCGGAAATTCTTTTGTAAGCTCATCAACTTCTTCTTTTATTTTTTTATGTAAGCTTTCATCATTAAAATTATTTATAACTTCTGATATCCAGTTGCTAACCATAATAATTTCATTTTCTTTAAAACCTCTTGTTGTGACGGCTGGAGTTCCAATTCTTATGCCTGATGTTACAAAAGGCGAAGCGGTATCATTTGGAACCGAATTCTTATTAACAGTAATGTTTATTGTTCCAAGTGTTTTTTCAAGATCCTTTCCAGTAATGCCTTTGCTTCTTAAATCAACTAAGACAATATGATTTTCTGTACCATTACTAACGATATCTATTCCGTGTGACATAATTGTTTTTGCCATTATTTTTGCATTGATCATGACTTGTTGAATGTAAGACTTAAACTCAGGATCAAGAGCCTCTTTAAAACATATCGCTTTAGCAGCAACAACATGCATTAACGGACCACCTTGTGATCCTGGAAAAACAGCAGAGTTAAGTTTTTTCTCTATTTCTTCATTTGCTTTAGCTAGAATTATTCCTGATCTAGGACCCCTAAGAGTTTTGTGAGTAGTTGATGTAACCACATCTGCAAATGGGATCGGCGAGGGATATAATTCAGCAGCTACCAATCCTGACACATGCGCCATATCAACAAGAAAATATGCTCCTACCTCATCTGCAATCTCTCTAAATTTCTGCCAATCAACTATTCCGGTGAAGGCTGAAAAACCAGCTATTATCAATTTTGGATTATATTTTTTTGCTAAATCTCTAACTTCATCATAATTAATATCATTTGTTTCAGGATGCAGACCATATTGGATACTTTTATAATTTCTACCTGAAAAATTTACTTTAGAACCATGTGTTAGATGACCGCCATGATCAAGACTCATACCCAAAATAGTATCATTAGGCTCTAAAAGTGCTAAATAAGCAGCAGCATTTGCAGAAGACCCTGAATGTGGTTGAACATTAGCATAATCGGCTTTAAAAAGTTCTTTTGCTCGCTCGATAGCTAGATTTTCAGCAATGTCAACGTGTTCACAGCCGCCGTAATACCTTTTTGAAGGATATCCTTCAGCATATTTATTTGTTAGTAGTGAGCCTTGTGCTTCTAATATTCTTTTAGATGCATAATTCTCAGATGCAATTAGCTCTATATGATCTTCTTGCCTTTGAGCCTCATCCTTAAATGAGCTCCACAACTGTGAGTCATAATCTTTAATTGAGCTCTCATTAGAAAAAATGTTATCGCTTTGGGAAGTTTTCATAATTAGTTAAATAAAAAATTTTAAGATGACTTATTTTATATTATCTATGGCTTTTTGTGGATAAAAGCTTTCTTTCTATTTGGATAACAAGTGGTACATATTTTACATTCTAATCGGTAACATGTTTTTGCTGTACAGTATTCCCTTCCCCAGAAAATTATTTGTAAATGAAGTTTATTCCATGAATCTTCTGGAAATATTTTTTTTAAATCCTCTTCTGTTTTTGTAACATTTTTACCATTTGTAAGCCCCCATCTTTGAGCCAATCTATGAATATGTGTATCAACAGGAAATGCTGGAACACCAAAACCCTGACTCATTACAACAGAGGCAGTCTTGTGTCCCACTCCTGGTAGCCTTTCAAGATCTGAAAAGTTATTCGGAACTTTCCCCTCATATTCATTAATGAGTATCTTAGAAAGATTAAATATTGCTTTAGATTTCTGTGGACCAAGTCCACAAGGCTTAATAATTTCATATATTTCATTCAATGATATTTTTGACATTTCAACTGGATTTGAACCAATCTTAAATAAGCGAGGCGTTACCTTATTAACTCTTTCATCAGTACATTGCGCTGATAAAAGAACAGCAATAAGCAAAGTAAAGTTATCTGAATGATTCAATGGAATAGGAGTTTTAGGATATTTTTTATCCAGTATTATTTTTACAATTTTGGCTCTTTCAGATTTCTTCATGTTATTAAATATAGGATAATATTTTTTAATATATGAATACAGAAAAAATTAAGCAACAGCTTTTAAAACTTCAAGAATCTTTTTTAGCAGAAACAGATCAAAATAAAAAAATGTTAGACATATATCTAAAATCTATTGAAGGTAATGCATCTGATGCTGAAGTTGAAGAAGCAAACTTTCAGTTAAAGCAAATTTTTAAAAGCCTTGGTTTAGGGATATTAGTTTCTCTTCCATTTAGCCCAATTTCAATACCTTATATTTTAAAAAAATCTAAAGAATATGATATAGACCTAATTCCAGAATGGTATAAAGCTTTAAGTAAGGATAAAGATAGACTAAAATAGTTAAGATTTTTATTGGAGAAATTATGAAAAATGTAGTTATTGTAGATAGTGTTCGTACAGGGTTAGCTAAGTCTCATAGAGGCGGATTCAATATGACAAGGCCCGACGAAATGCTCGCACATATTATTAATGCAATGTTAGATAGAAATCCAAACCTTCCTGCTGATCAGGTAGAAGACATTATTATGGGTTGTGGAAATCCAGAAGGAGCCCAAGGACATAATATAGGAAGAAACGCGGCTGTTCTTTCAAATCTTCCAATAAGCACCGGTGGAACGACTATAAATAGGTATTGTTCATCTGGACTACAATCAATATCAATGGCAGCTGGGCAAATAATGGCTGGATGTTATGACACTGTAATTGCAGGGGGAGCCGAAACAATTTCAATGATGAATATGAATATGGACAACTTTGTAAATGAAAGGCTTGCAGAAGAAGCTCCTGGAATATATTTTCCAATGGGTATGACGGCTGAGGTTGTTGCAAAAAGATATGATGTCTCAAGAGAATCTCAAGATGAGTATGCTTTTGAAAGTCAAATGAGAACAGCTGCAGCTCAGCAATCAGGTGGTTATGATGATGAAATAATTCCAATGCAAACAAAAATGCTTTTAAAGAACAAAGAAACTGGAGAATCTAAAGAAATTGATTACACAGTCGACAAAGATGAATGCAATAGACCCGAAACAACACTTGAAGGTCTTTCATCATTAAAACCAGTTTTTGACCCTGAAAATGGATCAGTAACCGCTGGAAATTCATCTCAGCTTTCTGATGGAGCATCTGTAACACTTGTAATGTCAGAAGAAAAGGCAAATGAATTAGGTTTAAAACCGCTTGCATATTTTAGAGGCTTTACAACGATGGGCTGTGAACCTGATGAAATGGGGATTGGCCCAATTTATTCAGTCCCAAAATTATTGAAAAACTACAATATGTCTGTTGACGATATTGATATTTGGGAACTTAATGAAGCTTTTGCTGTTCAAGTAGTTTTTTGCAGAGATAAGCTTGGTATTCCTATGGATAAACTTAACTTAGATGGTGGTTCAATATCAATTGGACATCCTTTCGGAATGACTGGTTCTAGGCAAGTTGGTCATATTGTGAGACAACTCAATAGTTTAGATAAGCAATTTGGAGTTGTAACAATGTGCGTTGGCGGGGGTATGGGAGCTAGCGGCTTGTTTGAAAGATATCCTTCTTGATATCAGAAAAAAAGATATTAAAAACCTTTCAGCATCTGATTAATACATCAGATGCTGATGATTTAATCGAAGTAGGGTCCGGAGATGATGCTGCGGTTTTAGACACTAAAGGAAAAAATATTGTTCATTCTTTAGATATTTCCAAAGTTGGAACTCATTTCCCACCTAATTTTTTACCTGAGGATATTGCTTATCGTTCAGTTGCTGTTGCACTTAGTGATCTAGCGGCAATGGGCGCATATCCATCATTCATGACAATTGGCCTTACAAGTAATTCGAAGGATTTAAAATGGTATGAGGACTTCGCAAAGGGTATCGAAAATTCTATAAAAGATTTTAAAATTGAGCTTGTCGGTGGAGATGTTACTTTTGGCGAGATAAGCATATGTGTGAATGTTTTCGGATTTCTTTATGACAAACCTCTCAAGAGATCAGGAGCAATGCCTGGTGAAAAAATTTTTGTCACTGGCACATTAGGTATAGGTAAAAAAGGATTAGATGATGTAACAAATGATGTTGATTCTATATACAGTCAAAAATTTAGAAGACCTGAACCACAATTTTTAAAAAGTGAATTTATTTCAAAGCTAGCATCTTCTTGTATTGATATTTCTGACGGGCTCATAAAAGATCTATCTAGCATATGCTCAATGTCAAATGTTGGTGCAAATATAAAATTTGAAGATATTCCAATTTTAAAAGATGTAGCTGATTTAAGTTACGGTGATGATTTTGAATTATGTTTTACAATTTCAGAAGCTAACTCATTATTTTTAGATAAATCTGATTATTTTTGTATAGGTGAAATAATAGAAGGAAATGAAATATTACTATTTAAGAACAACAATTTAATCACAATAGAAACAGATGGCTGGGACTCATTCAAATAAAAAAATTGGAATTATTGGTGGTGGTGTTACTGGAGTAATTACAGCTATATTTCTTGCACAGTCTGGCCATCATGTAACGATATTCGAAAAAAAAGAGCTACTCTCTGAAACAAGCTCTAGGACAACCAAGCTTCTACATGGAGGTATAAGATATCTTGAGAGTTTACAAATAAAAGAGGTAAAAAATGGTTTAAATGACAGACACTGGTGGCTAAAGAACTTTCCAAATAGCACTAAAAAGATAGAGATTTTAATTCCTTTTAAAAATGTTTTAAGTATGAAGTTTATAAAATACTTTTTCGGAATTAAGTTTTATGAGCTTCTTTCATTGAATAAAACACTTGGAAAAGGGAGAGTTATTCTTAAAAACTCAAAATTAAATACCATTACTAATACAAACTATAAAAATTATTTAACTTTTTTTGATGGAGCTATGGATGACAAATCCCTTAGCAAAAAATTAAGATGTGAATTAAAAGACTTGGAAGTAAATATTTTTGAACATTATGAGGTTCAAAATTTTAATGTAGTTGGTCAAATTGATGAATTTAATTTTGATAAGATAATTTTAGCAGCTGGACCATGGACCAAAATCCTTCTTGATAAAAATAATATAGAAAGTGAGAAAGATATTGATTTTATTAAGGGCAGTCACTTGATTCTAAATAGATATATTGAAACTGGTTTTATGTTTGATGGGATTTGTAAAACTAGGTATGTTTTTGCACTTCCATATGGCAACAATACTCTTTTAGGAACGACTGAAAAAAGAGTTCATAGCCCTGATAACCCAGATATTGATAATGAGGAAAAGGATTACTTAATCAATAGTTTTAATTTATTTTTTAAAGATCGTATATCAGAACATAATGTTATTTCATCATTTTCAGGTGTAAGACCATTAATCAAATCTTTAGAAAAAGATTTTCACCGATCTACAAGGGACTTTCACATACAAAATAGTAAAAATTTAATTTCTATTTTTGGAGGCAAATGGACAACTGCGCCATCCACAGCAAGGAAAATTGTTACAATTATAGATAATGAACACCTTTCCTAATTTAAAAAATCCATATCATTTAATAGCAACACTTGGTGGTATTGGAAAAATACCAATTGCACCAGGTACTTTTGGTAGTATTGCAAGCTGGCTAATTTTTATATACATATCGCATTTTATTGACTCAACTCTTATGTTTATCTTGACTGTGTTATTTTTTATTCTTTCAATATGGGTTTGTGAAAAGATATCAAAAGATCTTGAGGTGAAAGATGACAAATCAATTGTTATAGACGAATTTGTTGGAATTTGGATTGCCATGCTACCAGTTTTTTTCATTGCAAACTCTCAATATGAAAGAACAATATATGCACTAGCGGCATTAATTTTTTTTAGACTTTTTGATATCTTAAAACCTTTTCCAGTTTCTTATTTTGATGAAAGATATAAAAATGGCTTTGGTATAGTAATGGATGATGTTATTGCAGGCTTAATAGCCATTATTCCATCTTATATTGTATTAGTTCTTTTAACTTAAGCTTAATTTGTTTAGGAGAAAGTCCGGCAGCCTCAAGCATTTCATCTCTTGAAGCATGATCAATAAATTTATCAGGTATACCAAGTAAAAAAGATTTAATATTAATTTTATTTTCTGAACAAAATTCTTGCACTGCGCTTCCTGCACCTCCCATAACGGTACCATCCTCAATTGAAACAAAAAAATCTGCATTTTTTAAATATTTTAGTAGCATTTTCTCATCAAGCGGCTTAACAAATCTCATATCAATTAAAGTTAAATCTAGACTTTTTGATACTTCATCAGCTATATGCAAAAGAGATCCAAAATTCAACATTATGTTTTTTTTGCTTGATTCACGAACTATTCTTGCCGTTCCGATTTCAATAGTGTCTAGTTTTTTGTTAACTTTTGCATTAGGTCCTTCACCTCTGGGATATCTTACCGATGCTGGACCATTATGATTAAAGGCTGAAGTCAACATGAGCCTTGTTTCATTTTCATCAGATGGAGTGCATATAACCATATTTGGTATACATCTCAGATATGCAATATCATAATTTCCAGAATGCGTAGGACCATCTTCACCAACCAAACCAGCTCTATCCAATGCAAAAGTTACATTTAAGTTTTGAACAGCAACATCATGAATTAATTGATCATAAGCTCTTTGCAAAAAAGTTGAATAAATTGCTACAACCGGTTTTTTACCGGCAATGGCAAGACCTGCTCCAAAAGTAACGGAATGTTGTTCCGCAATTGCAACATCAAAATATCTTTCAGGAAATTTTTTACTAAAATTTACAAGTCCTGAACCTTCACGCATAGCTGGAGTTATCGCAATTAATTCATTATCATTTTCAGCCATATCTATAATCCATTCACCAAAAATATCTTGATATTTTTTCTTTTCTGAAATTTTTTGCTTAATTGATTTAATCTTACTAATTGCATGAAATCCAATTCTATCTGCTTCTGCTGGATCGAGACCTGCACCTTTTTTAGTTATAACGTGCAGAAACTGAGGTCCCTCAAAGTCTCTTAGGTTAGAAATTACATCATTAAGCTGTTTTATATTGTGGCCATCAATTGGTCCAATATAATTCAATCCTAATTCTTCAAATATAGTCCCAGGTGCAACCATTGCCTTCATCTGAGTCTCAACTTTTCTAGCAAGATGATATGCCTGTGGTAAAGGCTTTAAAAAACTAGCACCACTTTTTTTTATTCCTTTATATGTTTTGGAGGCCCAAATCCTCGAAAAATAGTTTGATAGGCCACCAACATTTTCAGAGATGGACATATCATTATCATTAAGAATTATTAGGACATTCGGTTTTATATGTCCAGTATGACTTAATGCTTCAAAAGCCATTCCAGCTGTCATTGCACCATCACCTATTACAGCTACGTGTTTTTTTTCTGGCTCTGATTCTGCTGACGCAATTGCCATACCTAATAATGCACTGACGGAAGTACTTGAATGCCCAACTCCAAATGAATCATATTCACTTTCAAAGATGCTTGGAAACGGGGCTAGGCCATTTTTCTTTCTGATAGATTCAATTTTATTTTTTCTTCCAGTAAGAATCTTATGTGGATATGCTTGATGCCCAACATCCCAAATAAGTTTGTCGAATGGTGTGTTGTATAAATAATGTAATATTACTGTTAGCTCTATTACACCCAAACCGCCTCCAAGATGTCCACCGCTTTGACCAACTGAATAAAGCAAATATTCTCTTAGTTCGTCTGATAGAGTTTGTAATTCATTTATAGAGAAAGATCTGTAATCAGCAGGAAATTCTACTTTATCCAGAAGAGGAGTGTTAGGTTTTTTTATAGGAATTTCTTTAAATATCTTCAACTTAATTTTTCCTTGTCGTAATATATTTTGCTAGGTCAATTAACAAGCTAACTTTATCAGATCTCACATTCTGAAGTTGTGATATGGCATGTTCCTTCAATTCATTTGCTCTTTTATTAGCGCTTTCAGCTCCAATTATTTTAACGTAAGTCGATTTATTATTTTTTTTATCAGAATCAATATTTTTGCCAAGTGTCTCTTTATCGGAAGTTGTTTCAAGCAGATCGTCAATAATTTGAAAGGCTAATCCAATATTTTTACCAAATATTCTTAGTAGATCTAACTCCTCTTTATTTTGATTTCCAATTTGACCAAACATAATTGAACATTCAATCAATAATCCTGTTTTGAGCATATGTATATCTTCAATTTCATTTTGAGAGACACGTCTTTTTTCTGATTCGATGTCCAAGTGCTGACCATATACCATACCATTTTTCCCAATCGCCTTAGTTAGAAGATTTATGGCTTGTACCTTATCAGAAGAATTTAGATCACTATCGTTTGCGATAATTTCAAATGCTAAACTTTGCAAGGCATCTCCAGCTAAAATTGCATTAGCTTCACCATATACAATATGATTTGCTTTCTTACCTCTTCTAAAATTATCGTCATCCATTGAGGGAAGATCGTCATGAATTAAAGAATACGTATGAATAAGTTCTAGCGAAGTTGCAAGTGTAATTTTAGAATTTATGTTTAGATATTGATTTATTTCTGATGATGCAAAAATTAAACCAGCTCTTATCATTTTGCTATCGGCAAGGGCAGAGTAGTTCATAGCCTCTTCAATCAAATTAGAGTTACCAATTACATCTCTTATGTTGCAAGAAACTATATCTCTTACTTCAGAAAGATAATCATTAAGCATAAGAATAAATTAAATATCTAGTTCTTTGGATGAACCATCATCTAAAAGCTTTTTAATTTTTAATTCAGCTGATTGAAGTTGTTCCTGACATTTCTTTACCAAATTAATTCCCTCTTCAAATGATTTAACTGAATCTTCTAAATTTATATTTTCATCTTCGAGTTTAGAAACAATTATTTCAAGCTCTTTTAATGATGACTCAAAGTCTAATTTTTTATTTTCATTCGCCATAATTTATTGTAGTTTATTGGCTGAGGTTTGGAAGAAATTTTTATAATCGTTTCTAATTGCATAAGGCAGAGATAAAACAGCTGGAGTCAGAATTAGTGTTATAAAAGTACTAAATCCAAGCCCAAAAACTATTGAGACAGCTAAATTTGACCACCAATCAACTATTCTACTTCCGACAACTATATCTCTTGCGATTATATCAAGACTTATACCCATAGCTAATGGCATCAGTCCAAATATTGTTGTCAATGAAGTTAATATTATTGGTCTTAATCTTTGCTTGCATGCATTTATAATATGAGCCGATTTATCAATATGCGGGGCTTCTTGTTTTAGCTTGTTAAAAGTGTCAATCAAAACAATATTATTATTAACTACAATACCCGCTAGTGTGACTATAGATAGACCCGTCATTGTTGTGCTAAATGATTTACCAGTAATCAACAAGCCTAGCAAAACTCCAACAAAAGAAATTGTTACAGAAGATAAAATGATAAAAGACTGATAAAAACTATTAAATTGTGTTATTAACATTAGCAACATCATGAAGACTGCTGTCAATCCCGCACCTAACATAAATTTATTTACGTCCTCTGTTTCTTCTTGCATTCCACCAAATCCATAAGTTATACCAGACCCTAATTCTGCATTACTAAGCCAATTATCAAGCTCCATTACTTTCTGAGATACTTTTGATTCATCAATAGTACCAGCACCAACTTCCTGAAAGTATTTACCATTTTTTCTATTAACGGTTTGGCGATTTTCTTTTGGAATAACCTTCACAAAAGAACTGACAGGAACTGTTCCTTGTTTTGTAACAACATTAAGATCTCTTATGCCTGTTATTGTTCTATCAGATTCTGGAAATCTAGCTCTAATTTCAACTTCATCTTTTGCATCATCTGGACGATACTCACCAACTTTAAATCCATTTGTTAACATTTGAACTAGAGCACCAACATCACTTACACTAACTCCAAGCTGAGCAGCTTTTTGTTTATCGACTTCTACACTCCATTCAACTGAAGGGTATGCTTTAGATGAAAAAATATTATTTAATCCAGTCATTCCATTTCTCATATGACCTTCAATCAAAGAAACAGCTTCATTTACTTCATTTTCAGTATTTCCATATACATCTAACTCGATTGGCGAATCAAAAGAGGGACCTCCTAAATCCGCCTCAACCTCTACCGTTATGCCAGGAAGATCTTTTGTCGATAAAATTAATTGATCCATAATTTCAAAGCCAGAAATATCTCTTTGTGATGGTTCCAATGTTTCTATAAACCCTCCACCAATTCTATCAGCACCAGATTGCCACCAATTTGTTCCTGATCTTAAGTAAACATTTTTAATTCCTTTAACTTTAAGAAATCTTTCTTCAACTCTCTCAATTATTTCTTTAGTTTCTAAAGCTGAAAAATTTCCTCTAGCTTTAATAGTGATATTTGCTTGAACAGGGTCAACAATTGCAAAATATATAGTTCCCTTTCCAGAATATACATAAGACATAATTATCACCAACAAAATTGATACAACAGCAATAACTGTTTCTATTGGA
>TARA_B100001057_G_scaffold83146_1_pt1 | contig 40132 bp, 40 predicted proteins | sample TARA_B100001057 | Tara Oceans TARA_B100001057 (sample SAMEA2621839) | marine metagenome | biome: marine biome (ENVO:00000447); feature: surface water layer (ENVO:00002042); material: "saline water (ENVO:00002010), including plankton (ENVO:xxxxxxxx)" | depth 5 m | reverse complement strand
CGGGAAGATTTCAGAGAAACATGCTAACTTTATCATCAATGAGGGTGATGCTCTCGCAAGTGATATTGAATCATTGATCGTTCATGTGCAAAAAGAAATTCTTCAAAAGTTCAATATAAAACTTCAATGTGAAGTCAGAATTGTTGGCAATAAATAAAAATGCCTTCTATTCATTCCAAAAATACATTTGACCCAGACGAGTTTGGGAGAGTAATGGTGATACATGGTGGGTACTCTAATGAACGAGATGTATCTTTGGAGAGTGGAACCGCGATTCTATCTGCGCTCAAAGCTAATTCAATTAATGCTTTTGGGTGGGATCCAAGAGATGAATCTCTTACGAACCACCTTGAAAAAGGAGTGGATAGAGCGTTTATTGCATTGCATGGAAAGGGTGGAGAAGACGGATTAATTCAGGGACTATTGGAGTCATACCAAATCCCTTTTACTGGGAGCGGTATCATATCTTCGGCCGTTGCGATGAATAAGATTGCGAGCAAGAGAATCTTTTTATCTGAAAACCTGCCTGTTCCAAATTATAAATTATTGAGATACAAAAAAGATCTTCAGTATGCAGAAGCAGACTTGGGATTTCCAATGATATTAAAACCAGTTTCAGAAGGATCAAGTCTTGGAATGTTTAAAGTATGTCAATCAAACGAGCTGCTTGATGCTTTTGAAACAGTTCTTAAATATGATGGAATCGTGCTTGCAGAAGAATATATTCATGGAAATGAAATAACAGTTTCTATTCTCAAGGAAAAAACGCTCCCAAGTATCAAAATTAGAACAAAAAGAGATTTTTATGATTTCACAGCAAAATATGAATCTGATGATACAGAATACATATGCCCAGGATTTGATGATGAAAAAAAAGAAAAATTATATTCAGATCTTGCAATAAAGGCCTTTAATTCATTGAAATGCAGAGGATGGGGAAGAGTCGATTTTATATGTTGTCAAGATGATTCGCCGAAGATACTTGAGATAAACACAATTCCTGGAATGACAAAAAAGAGTTTAGTTCCAAAGGCAGCGGCAAAACTAGGAATAGACTTCGATACTCTTTGTTTAAATATCCTCGAAACAAGTATTTAATTATTTGGTTTCTTTATTATGGCTAGATTAAAAAATAGAAAGAAAACGAAGAGATTGGAGCTGAATTATAAAGAGTTCAAAAACAAAATATTCAAAGCGCTGATGCTAGTGATCATTATTTGGATTTGCTATCAGTTTATTATAAACATAGTAAACCAACCTATCAGATATGTATCAATAGAGAGTTCTTTTCAACAGGTCAAGGAAGCTCAAATTAGAGGCGCTATTTCTTCAGAAATACAAGATGGAATATTAGGTATAGATGTACCTAAACTTTACGAGAGACTCAAGAATATAGCATGGATAGATAAAATTTCTATATCAAGAAAATGGCCTGATAGATTGATATTAGAGATTCATGAGCATATACCTGTTGCTAGATGGGGGAAAGACTCTCTTCTAAATAATCGCGGGGAATTGTTCACTGAAATCAGAAATCCGAACCTCATACCAGCAGATCTTGTTTATTTGAATGGCCCAGATTATAAATCTTTCGATGTAGCAGAAAAATACTTCTTTTTAAGAGAAAAATTGATTCCTCTTGGAATTAATATAACTAAGATTAATTTGAGTGAAAATGGTGCGTGGACAATAGAGCTCTATGATGGAACATCCATAAATTTTGGCAAGAGTGATGTCGAAAAGAAATTTGATTTATTCATAGATATAGCAAAAAATATACTATCTAATGAGGCGGAAGAGATTGAGTCAATCGACTTAAGGTATGACAATGGTTTTGCGATAAGATTTAAAGGTGAGATTTAGATGCAAGGTTCAAATAAGTGAGAAAAAATGGAGATAGAGACTTTATTGTCGGTCTGGATATTGGGACTTCGAAAGTTGTTGCTATCGTTGGTGAAGTTGATGAGAACAACGAGATTGAAGTTATTGGGATAGGTTCTCACCCGTCAAGAGGTCTGAGTAGAGGTGTTGTTGTTAATATCGAGTCGACTGTCCATTCTATTCAAAAAGCGGTTGAAGAGGCGGAATTGATGGCTGGATGTGACATAAACTCTGTTTATGCTGGGATTGCCGGAAATCACATAAGAAGTCTAAACTCTCATGGTATTGTTGCAATCCAAGATAATGAAGTAAGTTCAAGTGATGTAGATAGAGTCATAGATGCGGCAAGAGCGGTAGCTATTCCGGCTGACCAAAAGATACTTCATATATTGCCTCAGGAATTTATCATAGACAGCCAAGAAGGCATTTTAGATCCAACTGGGATGTCGGGCATTCGGATGGAAGCAAAAGTCCATATGGTTACGGGTGCTGAAAGTGCTGCACAAAATATTATCAAATGCATTGAGAGGTGTGACTTAGAGGTTGACGATATTGTACTTGAACAGCTTGCATCAAGCTATTCTGTCTTAACTGATGACGAAAAGGACTTAGGATCATGTTTGGTTGACATTGGAGGAGGGACTACTGATATTGCTGTTTTTCAGAGAGGTGCAATACAGCATACAGCAGTCATACCAATTGCAGGTGATCAGGTTACTAATGATATTGCCGTATCGATGAGAACCCCAACACAACACGCAGAAGAAATAAAAATAAAATATGCGTGTGCACTCTCTCAGTTGGCAAACCCTGATGAGAGCATAGAAGTTCCAAGTACAGGTGATAGACCGCCAAGACGTTTAGCAAGACAGACACTAGCTGAAATTGTTGAGCCAAGATTTGAGGAGCTCTTCAGTTTAATAAGAAACGAACTCCGGCGAAGTGGGTTTGAAGAATCTATTCCTGCTGGCCTGGTGTTAACTGGAGGTAGCTCAAAAATGGAAGGAGCAGTAGAATTGGCTGAGGAAATTTTTCATGTACCTGTCAGGCTTGGTGCCCCGCAATATGTTGAAGGTTTATCAAATGTTGTAAAAAACCCTATCCATGCAACTGGTGTCGGGCTGCTTCTTTATGGAAGAGACTCTAAAGGACGTATAAATATAGACGGTTTATCTATAAAGATCGATCTGCAAGAAAAATGGAATTCATTTAAGAGTTGGATCCAAAATCAATTTTGAGCGCCCTCATTATTTTACAATAATTTAATATAACTGTTATAATTATATGACTGATTTATATGGATAAAAATTCAAATTAATTCATGTTCAAACAAAGAACCATAAAAACATCAATAAGAGCAACCGGTGTTGGATTACACACTGGAAAAAAAGTTCTTATGACATTGAGACCAGCAGGAGTTGATACAGGAATTATTTTCCGTAGAGTTGATACAGAATTCTGTGTAGATATTCCTGCTTCTGCTGAGTTAGTTGGTGAAACAAATCTGGGTACTACCTTAATAAAAGATGGCATTAAAGTGGCCACAATTGAACATCTAATGTCCGCTCTCGCAGGTTTAGGTATTGATAATATCATAATAGAATTATCCGAAGCCGAAGTTCCAATCATGGATGGTAGTGCAGGACCATTCGTTTTCCTAATACAGTCAGCGGGGATAGAGGAACAGAATGCGTCCAAGAAATTCATCAAAATTAAGAAAAATATAAGAGTTGAAGAGGATGATAAATGGGCTGAGATATCTCCATACAAAGGATTTAGAGTCGATTTTGAAATTGGTTTCAATCATCCAGTATTTAACAAACAAGAGCAAAAAGCTTCGATAGATTTTTCATCAACTTCTTTTCTAAAAGAGATTAGCAGGGCACGAACATTTGGTTTTTTAAAGGATATCGAGAAGCTTCGTGAGAAAAATCTCACTCTTGGTGGTAGTATGAATAATGCTATTGTTCTTGATGACTTTCGAATAATGAATGAGGATGGATTAAGGTATACCAATGAGTTTGTTATACATAAAATACTTGATGCGATTGGTGATACTTATCTACTTGGGCATACTCTAATTGGAAGATACTCTGCAATGAAGTCTGGACATGGTTTAAATAATAAACTGATGCGAGCTATAATTTCTGATTGTGATGCATGGGAAAAAGTGTCTTTTAGAAGTGAGAAAAAAGCCCCTATTTCCTTCGTTTCAGCCGTTTACGGTTGAATAATTTTCTCAATCTATTTGTTAGATACTTTTACTTCACAAAAAGTTACGAAAGGATATTTTTTTCTGATTTTTTTGATCACTATTTCTTGGGAAAATCTAATTTTTGACTGCCATGAGCCAGAGTCACACAAAATTGTGAGTTTTCCACCATCATCGATATCACATCCAGAAATATGAGAAGCTGTGTCTTTATCAAAACATTCACCAACAATATCTTGCAGTTTCTGAATATCTTTAACTCGTTGCAACAAGTTATCTAGGGTATCATTGCCTTTATTGTTTAAGATTGCTTTTAGTTTTGTAAATGACATATTTTAAGGATTCTAAAAATATTTAATCTCACTATAATACATTTATTATTGATACTAATTAACATTATTGAAAGATCCTCTGGAATTTAAAGATGGCAAATTTTCTCACGAACATATTTGGAAGTCGCAATCAAAGAATTTTGAATAAACTTTCAAAAAAGGTTTCAAGCATAAATAAATTAGAAAAGTTAATGCAGTCACTCTCAGATAGTGAGCTCTCAGCTAAGACAGGAGAATTTCGAATGAGACTCCAGGATGACGAGTCTCTTGATGATTTATTGATTGAAGCTTTCGCTGTTGTAAGAGAAGCTTCAGTTAGAACTCTTGGAATGAGACCTTTTGATGTGCAGTTAATCGGTGGAATGGTTCTTCATCAGGGTGATATTGCCGAGATGAGAACAGGAGAGGGTAAGACTCTGGTAGCAACATTGCCTGCTTACCTTAACGCACTGAGTGAGAAGGGTGTTCATGTTGTAACAGTGAATGAGTATTTAGCTAAGAGAGATTCAGAATGGATGTCACCGATTTATGAGTCTTTAGGAATGAAAGTAGGTGTTACCTCAAGCACACAATCGCATGAGGAGAAAAAGTTAGCCTATGCGGCAGATATAACATACACAACAAATAATGAATTAGGATTTGATTATTTAAGAGACAATTTGGCTTTTTCTATAAATGATAAGGTTCAAAGAAATTTAAATTTTGCAATAGTTGATGAGGTAGATTCAATATTAATTGATGAAGCAAGAACGCCCTTAATCATCTCTGGTCCAGTTGATGAGAGTATTGATTTGTATAAGAAGATTAATAAACTCATCCCAAAACTAGCTGCTGAGAAAGATGATAATGAGGGAGACTATACAAAGGATGAAAAATCAAAACAAATCTTTATAACAGAATCAGGACATCAGCACATTGAAAGTCTGATGATTGATTCAGGATTAATTGAAAAAGACGAGAGTTTGTATGATGCAGCAAACATTAGGCTACTGCATCATTTGAATGCTGCACTAAGAGCTCATGCCATGTTTTCAAAAGATGTTGATTATATTGTTAAAGATGGTGAAGTTGTCATTGTAGATGAATTCACAGGACGCACAATGCCCGGAAGAAGATGGTCTGACGGTCTTCATCAAGCTGTCGAAGCTAAGGAAAATGTATCTGTTAAACAGGAAAATCAAACTGTTGCATCAATAACATTCCAGAATTATTTTCGTCTTTATGAAAATCTCTCTGGCATGACTGGAACTGCAGATACAGAAGCATTTGAATTTCAATCTATATACGGATTGGAAGTGATCGTTATTCCTACACATAAGCCAATGATCAGAGAAGATTATCCAGATCTGGTTTATCTTAATGAGGAGGGAAAGTACGAAGCGATAATAGAGGATATAATTGATTGCAAAAAAAACAATCAACCGGCTCTCGTCGGAACTACTTCTATTGAAACGTCAGAACTACTCTCCGCCAAATTAAAAAAATTAAAAATTAAACATGAAGTTTTGAATGCAAAGCAGCATCAAAGAGAGGCAACCATTGTCCAGCAGGCTGGACGACCAGGAGCTATAACAATTGCAACCAATATGGCTGGAAGAGGAACTGATATTGTTCTTGGAGGAAATCTTGAAGCTGAACTTGAAGCAGTCGAAAGCTCAAAAGATGAAATAGTTGAAAATTGGAAAAAAAGGCAAGAGCAAGTTCTTCAGGCTGGAGGATTGCATATTATTGGAACAGAGAGGCATGAATCAAGACGAATTGATAACCAGTTAAGAGGGAGATCAGGCCGTCAAGGTGATCCTGGTTCAAGCAGATTCTATCTTTCGATGGAAGATAACTTAATGCGTATTTTTGGAGATCCTGAGAGGACAAAATCACTATTATCAAGAGCAGGCATGCAAGAGTGTGAGGCAATTGAAAGTAAGTTGCTTAGTAGGCAGATTGAAAAAGCGCAAAGAAAAGTTGAATCTCATAACTTTGATATTCGTAAGAATCTTCTTGAGTATGATGATGTCTCAAATGACCAAAGAAAGGTTGTATATCACCAAAGAAATGAACTAATGGAGGCTGACGATATACAACAATCAATAAAATCTATCAGGGAAGAAGTGGTGGAAATGACTGTTGATAATTTTATTCCATCTGAAAGCCATGAGGATAATTGGGATCCAGAAGGATTGACAAATGCGTTGGAAAAAGATTTTCTTCTACCATTAAAAATATCACAGTGGGTAAAACAGGACTCTCAGCTTAATAGCGAGAATATAAGAGATAGGTGCATCGAAAAAGTGCAATTAGCTAGCGAAGAAAAAGAATCCATCGTTGGTTCTGATTTAATGCGAATGGTTGAAAAAGAGATCATGCTCAAACAACTGGACATCCATTGGAAAGAGCATTTGGCTGCTATGGATTATCTGAGACAGGGTATTGGTTTGAGAGGATATGCTCAAAAAAATCCTAAACAAGAGTATAAACAAGAAGCTTTTTTAATGTTCAGTGAAATGCTGGATCAGATTAAACACGATACGATAAGCATGCTCGCAAGAATTCGTATTCAAAATGAGCAAGATATTCAGCGTATGGAGGAGCAAAGGCGTGCTGAACAGTCTATGGATTTCAATAAATCTGAAAACAACAGTCTATTCAAACAATCAGATAATAAAAAGAAAAATAATAGTTCTCCATTTATAAGAAGTGAAAAAAAAGTCGGCAGGAATGATCCATGTCCATGCGGCTCAGGAAAAAAATACAAACACTGCTGTGGCAAGCTAACTTAGGATTATTTCTTTGAAAGAAATATTTGTTGTTGCAGGTATATTGTTTGATCACGATAAATCTATATTATTGTCTCAACGATCAGCTCAGAAAAGCTTCCCATTGCAATGGGAATTTCCTGGTGGGAAAATTGAAGAGGGTGAGAATTCCGTAGGGGCGCTAAAACGTGAGCTTTTTGAAGAGCTAAATATTGAAATTGATAAAATTAAATTATTTGATTCTGTGGTTCATGAATATGAATTATTCAGAGCAAATATTGAATTTTTTTTGATAAATGAATGGTCAGGCAAGCTTATAAATAAAGAGGGGCAGAATCTGCATTGGAAGAAACTCAATGATTTAAGTGGCTTAAAGATTTTGGATGCAGATGTTCCAGTTATAAATAAATTAATTACTTTTTATGGTTAGTTTATTTAGCTCAACAAATAGAAATATTAAAGAGGACATCATCATGAGTTTGAATTGCCCTTTGATTAATATCGCACCACTCGAGAAACCTAACAGTAAATCTGTGCTGGTTCCCGCTTATTTCAGGAAAAAGATGGCTTCCCTCTTCCATTTTCACTCTTACAAGCTGATCATGAGAGTAAGGAGGCATTTTATGTTGATACATACCATTAACGGCAGATTTTTCTGTGGGCTCAGTACTCTCTCTTATTAACCATAAGAGCTCGATCACTGCATTGCAAACGGGCTCAATCATACTTAACCATATCTGAAGATCCTGATTTCTCCGGTTATGATCTTGCCTAAGCCAATGCCCAAACTCTGGTAAATCAAACTCGCATGTGCCCCCAGGAATAGTGCTTCTGTGTCTGATCGCACTCAGAAACTCATTGTCTCTGAGTGGTTGCATAAAATTAGTTCCAGCCGATCTAAGATTATCTCTTCTATTAGAGAGTTCTATCACCATTTTTTCTAGAATTTTTGCATCAACAGCAGGTTGACTGTGATAACTTGTGAGGATGCCTATATGTCTATCAAGCTCTTTGTGGGCATCACTTCTTATATCACCTCTCGATAGAATTGACATCATCTCAAGTAAGCAGGTTATACTTGATCTCGATGACCAGTCGTTATCAATATTCATAAAATAGTTGTATTGTTGATACAGAAACTCAATTCTTAAAAACGTTCTCATCCTCTCACTAAGCGGTAGCTCATAGTCAGGTGACCTTCTTGAGGTTGGATCAAATCTCTCTGCACTGTATTTCATTCCAATTATTTTGCCCTTAGATTGCTGTAACTTCAAATATTGAGTTGTAATGAACTAGGAAGACGAAATTTTCATGTAAAAATCATTAAGTTTTTTTACCTGATGCTTTACTTCTTCTATGCTTCCTTCATTTAAAATAATGTCATCAGCAATAGATTGTCTTTCTTTGCGTTTAGATTGACTTCGAATCATTTTTTTTGCGAGTTGCTCTGTGATATTGTCGCGTTTTATCAATCTTTTGATCTGTATTTTCTCATTACAATCAATTATTAGTACACGATGAATAAAATTTAAAATTGGAGATTGATGAAGAAGTGGAACAACTATTATTTGATAACAACCTGATGCGGATTGAATTTTTAACTTAACCTCATCCTGAATTTTTGGATGCATTATCTTCTCCAGAGTTATTTTCTTGTCTTTTTCATTAAATATAATCTCACGCATCAATTTTCGATCTAAATTTCCATCGCTTAAGAGTACAATTTCACCGAAAAAAGATACAATCTTATCTAAGGTCTCACTACCAGGAAAAATGAGTTCTCTCGCGATAATGTCTGTATCAATAATATCTGCACCCAATGATGAAAATTCATCACTGACAATTGTTTTTCCCGATGCAATGCCTCCTGAAAGACCGATATATAAATTATTTTTCATTTATTGCGCCGTTGATCAGATTAAAATTTTAACGTAACCATCCATAATTCTTTCACCATAAAACATTAATATCCATCCTGCTACGGATAAAAAAGGAGCAAATGGTATCAGGCTATCATTCTCTATTTTCTTGGATACAAAAAGATAAAAAGCATAAATTAAGCCAGTTATTGCAGCAAAGAATAAGACAATAGGAACCATCTTCCAACCAAGCCATGCACCTAACCCTGCCAGTAATTTAAAATCTCCGTGACCCATTCCCTCTTTACCAGTGAATGAGTAATGAAATTTATAAATCACAAATGGTAGAAAGTAACCAAATAAAATACCTATGATGCTCGAAATTGGCTCAGTCAAGATATCTTTGTTCCCCTCAAGGTAGAATATACAACTAATAGTAATGCCAGAGATAATGAGACTGAAAGACAGTATATCTGGGACAATCTTGTGATTAAAATCGATGACGGTTATCGAGATAAGTAAGTAGCAAAATAATAATATAGCAATAAAATCAAATCCTAGATTAAAGTGCTTACTTGCGTGAAGAGTTACAACTGCTGTCACGATCTCTACAATTGGATATTGTAATGAGATTTGATTATTACAATTAGAGCATTTTCCCCTCAGAATGAGATAGCTTAAAATTGGGATATTTTCATAAAAGCGAATAGATTTTTTACAAATACTGCAGTGCGAACTTGGATATAAGAGATTAAGATTTTCATCAATTTTAGAGGGTGTTAAGATCATTATTGGTAATCTATAAATGACTACATTTAGAAAGCTTCCGAAAATCAGACCGATTATTAGGAAAAAAATTACAAGCATTATTTCAGTGTGAGTCACAAGCAGAGACTTTCAGAATCGTTTACAGATTAACTACTGTTCGTCTTGAAGCTCAGATTTCATCTCGTACGTCCGGCTCTTGTAGTCACGATATGCAGGTATAGCGATTGAGATAATTATACCTGCAATTATAACTGCAACTATAATCTCAACCAGAGTAAATCCATTATTATTCCTTCTCATGATGATCATTATTTTATCATGCTAATTTATTATGATGGATATTTTCATGCAATAAAATAATAATAGATTAGGTTTCATTTATTTCTATCTTATGAAAGAATTTACAGTTGAACACTAGCAATCAAAAGTATATAAATCTTCTTCAAGTGAAAAAAATCAATGAATCTTCATGAATTTCAATCTAAAGATCTTTTTAGGGAATATGGAATTCCTGTACCTAAAGGTTCTATTGCAACAACTCCGGATGAGGCAAAAATAGTAGCTCAGGGATTAGGCGCTAAAAAATGGGTCGTTAAGGCTCAAATACATAGTGGTGGTCGAGGTAAAGCAGGAGGCGTTAAAATAGCAAATAATCTAGATGAAGTAATGAAATTTGCCAAGGAGATGCTAGGAAAGACATTTGTTACAAAACAGACGGGAGTTTCAGGTCTGCCATCAAATTTAGTTTATATAGAAAGTGCAACCGATTATGAAAAAGAATTATATATTAGCCTTCTTGTCGATCGTGAAGATGAGTGTATCTCAGTTATATCCTCCAGATCTGGTGGTGGCAATATTGAGGAAGTCGCCGAAAAAGACCCTGACAGTGTTTTCAAAATCCCTATCAATGCTGCTCTGGGGATTATGCCCTATCAATTGAGAAAATTGAGTATTGGCCTAGGATTAACAAAAGAACAGAGTGGACAACTTACAAGTATAATTAAAAATACCTATAATTTATTTCTTGAAAATGATGCAAGTCTTGTGGAGATTAATCCGCTTGTAGTTAGCAAAAAGTCAGAATTGATTGCTCTGGATGCAAAAATTAATATTGATTCAAATGCTTTATTCAGACAACCAGACTTGTTAAGACTAAAAGATCCAACTCAAGAAGATCAATCTGAGAATGATGCAGCAAAGAAGGGTCTGAATTATGTTTCTTTGAATGGAAACATTGCTTGTTTAGTCAATGGAGCTGGCTTAGCTATGGCAACTATGGATTTAATTAAGCTGCACGGCGGAGAGCCAGCGAATTTTCTTGATGTTGGAGGTGGTGCAACATCAGAGAAGGTTTCATATGCTCTTAAATTGATACTCGCTAATGAAAATGTTCAAGCTATTCTTGTAAACATCTTTGGCGGCATTGTTAGATGTGATCTAATTGCCCAAGGAATAATTGATGCTGTGAGAGAAATCGAGGTGGACTTACCTGTGGTAGTTCGTCTAGAAGGAACGAATGTGGAAGATGGTAAAGAGATTCTCAAAAAGAGTGGTCATGAGATTATAACTGCAACAGATTTGACTGATGCTGCAAAAAAAGTCATCGAGGCGGTAAATAAATGAGTATTCTCATTGATAAAAATACAAAGATCCTCTGTCAAGGAATAACTGGCAATCAGGGTTCATTTCATACTCAACATTGTGTTGAATACGGAAGTCAGGTTTTAGCAGGTGTTACTCCGGGGGCAGGAGGGAGAGAATATCTTGATATCCCAATATATAACTCTGTTAGAGAAGCAGTCGATATTTCTAGTATTGATGTGAGCATGATTTATGTACCTGCACCATTTGCAGCTGATGCTATAGTCGAAGCAGCTGAAGCAGGAATAAAATTGATTGTTTGTATAACAGAGGGTATTCCTGTGAATGATATGGTAAAGGTAAAAGCGTCAATAAAGAACAATGAATGCAGACTTTTGGGACCAAATTGTCCCGGCATTATTACTTCAGAAGAATGCAAGGTTGGCATAATGCCTGGTTTCATCCATAAAAAAGGCAAAATTGGCATTATTTCCCGATCAGGAACTTTAACCTATGAAGCAGTTTATCAAACTACTAAGAATGGACTTGGTCAAACTACATGCATAGGAATTGGCGGAGACCCAATTAGAGGAATGAATTTTATAGACTGTCTTCAGTTATTTGAGAATGATCCTGAGACCAAAGGCATCATAATGGTTGGTGAAATTGGAGGCACCGATGAAGAAGCTGCTGCTGAATTTATAAAATCAGATATAAAGAAACCTGTTGTCGGATATATAGCAGGAGTCACGGCTCCCCCAGGAAAAAGAATGGGGCATGCTGGAGCAATTGTTGCTGGTGGTAAAGGAACAGCTGAAGACAAGTATAAAGCGCTGGATAAGGCAGGGGTTCATTCAGTCAAGTCGCCAGCACTTCTTGGTGAAGCAATTCTGGAACTTCTTAATTAAAAGCTTCTCGCACCAATGACTAAAAAAATTTCAATTGCACTAGCTCAACTGGATTTTGTTGTTGGTGATATTTCTGGCAATACAGAATTAATTATTGAAACGAGCAAAAAAGCAAAAAGGCAATACAATGCAGATTTAATAGTGTTTCCTGAATTATCCATCTCTGGATATCCTCCCGAGGACTTATTACTTCACTCAGGTTTCAAGAAACGTATACTTGAAGCCTCAAACAAAATACAGCAGGAAATAAATGGAATAGATGCTCTAGTTGGTTATCCAGAGTACCAAAATGGCAAGATATTCAACTCCTGTTCTGTATTCTCAGAAAAAAAAGAAATTGTACGATATCGTAAGGAAGCACTTCCAAATTATAGTGTATTTGATGAAAAAAGATATTTTGAATCGGATGATAACCCTGTGATTTTTTCGGTAAAAGGAAAAAAAATTGGAATTAATATTTGTGAGGATATCTGGCAAGAGCAAGCCGCAATCAGATCTAAAGATGCTGGAGCGGAACTGATTATAGTTATAAATGGTTCGCCGTATGAAAAAAACGGACAAGAAAAAAGAGAGAAGGTAGTAAAAAGATTAACAGAAGTCACAGGGCTACCTTTTGTGTATCTAAATATGATCGGTGGCCAAGATGAGCTCTTATTCGATGGATCTTCTTTTGTGATGGATAAAAATGGTGAAATTGTATATAGAGCGAAATCTTTTGAGGAGTCGCTTGATCTGATTGAGTTTGAAATTAATGATGATGGTTGTTCTCCACTCAAATCACGAGTTCATAAAGTTCTCCCTCAGGTTGAAAGTGTTTATAAGGCATTAGTAAGAGGAACACGAGATTATATAAAAAAGCATAAATTTCCTGGAGTTGTATTAGGATTATCAGGAGGAATAGATTCTGCTCTGACACTTGCAATAGCCTGTGATGCTATCGGCTCAGATAAAGTAAGAGCAGTGATGATGCCCTATATTTTTACGAGTGATATGAGCAAAAACGATGCAAAGGCTCAAGCATCTTTGTTGAATGTTCAATACGATATTCTTCCAATATCAACTCTATACAACTCCACGATTGAACTTTTGCGACCAATATTTATGGATGCAGCATCAGATTCAACTGAAGAGAATATCCAATCTCGCTCAAGGGGAATTATACTTATGGCGATTTCAAATAAAACAGGTCTAATGCTCCTAACAACAGGTAACAAAAGTGAAATGGCTGTAGGATACGCAACTCTTTATGGTGATATGGCTGGGGGCTTTGCCCCAATAAAAGATTGCACTAAGACGATGGTAAAGAAGCTTGCAAGTTATAGGAACACTATTTCAGAGGTTATTCCGAAGAGAGTAATTGAGAGAGAGCCCTCCGCTGAATTGAGTGAAAATCAAAAAGATAGTGATACTTTACCTCCATATGAAATTCTTGATCCAATACTTGAAGCTTTTATAGAAGAGGACTTGTCTGTTGAAGAAATAGTTGATCTTGGTTTTGATAGAACGACAGTTATAAGGGTTCTCGAAATGGTAAAGAGAAATGAATACAAGCGCCGTCAAACACCCCCGGGGGTCAGGATAAGTAATCGAGCTTTTGGGAGAGATTGGAGATATCCAATTACATCAGGATACAACTTCCCGAAATAATATTCCCTCTTGTAGCTGCAATTTTTTTAATTCGATTTGTTAGGCAATTTAGGCAGTAGTGTCTTTAATGCTTGCCAAAATTTTGGGACTTTCTTTTTGGTAGCAACATTCTCACTTCCATCAAACTCCTCAGTACTTGTATTTGTTGCGGCAATTGAGGTGGCTGAGGAGGTAAACATATTATCTACTAATTTTGTATTGCTTGAATAATACGAATCAATAGATTTATCTGAATAGTTTTGGTTAAGCACGCTTCTAGTATCATTTGCCAGCTGATTCATACCCAGTTTTTCGTATGCTTCTAACATTATCTCGAGTGATTTTTTATTGCTTGGAATACCATTGTATCTCTCTAGGGCATCTTTTGCTCTATTCAGAGCCGCTACATAAGCACCGCTCCTAATATAATAATCGGCAACAATATTCTCATAAGAAGCCAGTCTATTTTTTAAGAACACCATTCTCAATTCAGCATCAGCTGCATATTCGCTTGCAGGATATCTTGTAACTAATCGCTCAAGAATAGAGAATGATTTTTCAACATCGAGAGGCGGTCTCATATTCATATTTTTATTAAATGTTCTTTCTAGAAAGTCTGGTTGATCTTCAAAATGAGCCAATGCCTGAATATATAGAGCGTAATCAATATTTGGGCTAGTTGGATTTTCTCTAATAAATGCCTCAGTTTGATCGATTGTTTCTTCTTTTGCGCCACTTTTGTAATATGCATACATCAGTTCCATCTGAATCTGATTTGAAAGCTCACTGAATGGAAATCTTGATTGAATAGTCTCAAATAATCCAATGGCTCTTCGGTAATTACCCGCAACTACCGCTGCTTGAGCCGTCTCATAAGCCCTGACAACATCATTGATATATGCCTCTTCTGCTGTTTCTTCATTATTAGCACATCCGAATAACACTAATGCTATTAATAACAAGGATATTAATTTACTTTGATTAATCATATTTTATGAATTTGTAATGAAAAAATTTTTAACCATCTATTTTATGCTAGATTAAATCTCAATTGAGAGTAAGTTAATACTAATGAGATTTTAAGTCAAAATTGGTATCCGATAAATAATTAAAATTTATCATAGCTATGAAAAAGTATAATAAAGAAATTTATCTGCCAGATGAAATGATTGGAAAGCGTTTAGATATAGTCTTAGCCGAGATGCTTCCTGAGTTCTCAAGAAGCAGAATAAAAAAATGGATAATTGATGGCTCTATAACAATTGATCAAGAGAAAAAAAGACCAAGAGATTTAGTTGTGGGCGGTGAAAAAACCTTGATTATGATTGAATTAGCAGAGAACACATCTAGTAAAGCTGAACCTATAGACATCCAGGTTGAATATGAAGACAGTGATATAGCTGTTATCAATAAACCAGCAGGGTTAGTAGTTCATCCTGGTGCCGGAAATCCAGATGGCACACTTCTAAATGGCTTGCTCCATAAATGGCCTGAATTGAGTGATATACCTAGAGCAGGAATAATCCATCGTCTCGATAAAGAAACATCAGGATTGATGATAGTGACTAAGAATTTAATAGCCCATAACTATCTTGTTCAAGAGCTATCACAGAGGAAAATCAGCAGGGAATATGATGCAATTTGTTATGGAGTTTTAACAGGCGGAGGCACAATCAATGAGCCCATTGCACGCCATAGAACTCAGCGAAAAAAAATGTCAGTAGATAGCAATGGTAAGGATGCGATTACTCATTATAGAGTCATAAAACGCTTTAGAGCGCACACTCATATTAAAATTAAATTGGAGACTGGGAGGACGCATCAGATAAGGGTTCATTTTGCCTTTAAACGAAATGCATTGCTGGGTGATCCGCTATACAGTCGATTAATGATTCCTGCGGGTTGCAATAAAGGGCTTGAGGAATCAATTAGAGAATTTAAAAGACAAGCGCTGTGTGCCTCTAGATTAAAATTTTTGCACCCAATATCGAGGAACGAAATTGATGTAAAGATATCTCTACCGTCTGATCTAAACAATCTATTGAAAGCCTTAGAGAATGACAAGTATTTCAGTGAATAGAATAAACATAATTAAACCAGACTGGAGAGGATTAGGAGATATCTATGCTGGAACTACGACAAGATTACATGGTTTTAGTAAGGATAGCTTTTCTGAGCTTAATCTTGCGATGCATGTCGGAGACTCAAAGTTTGCGGTAAGTAAAAACAGAAAAAAATTAAAAAAAGATCTCAATCTACCTAACAATCCGGCTTGGCTAAATCAGAAACATGGGACCGATATTATTATTGAGCCGGATAAACTCAATTATCCGGAGGGTGATGCATCAATTTCATTTGAACCGGGAAAGGTATGCACGGTTATGACAGCTGATTGTTTGCCTGTCTTAGCAACAAACAAATCCCAGAACGTCGTTGCAGCGATCCATGCTGGCTGGCGAGGATTAGCAGAAGGAGTAATAGAAAAAACTCTTCTGTCTATGAAATGTAATCCAGAGGATATTATTGTTTGGTTAGGTCCCGCCATATCCCAAGAAGCATTTGAGGTAGGTGATGAAGTAAGAGAGATTTTTATAGATTCTGATAAGGATGCAAAAAATTGTTTTAAAATGAATAAATACAACAGATGGCAAGCCAACATATATGGACTCGCAAAAATTAGACTCAAGAATGCTGGTGTATCACTTATTTATGGAGGTGAATACTGTACTTTTTATGATGATGAATTGTTTTTCTCCTACAGAAGAGAAAACATATGTGGGAGAATGGCCAGTATGATATACATCAAATGACACTCATTGCGTCTTTTTATTTTATAATGTTTTTATTACAAATTAATTGATTAACGGAGCCAGTGTGCCAATTTACGAATACGAATGCAGTGACTGCAATCATTATTTTGATGAATTACAAAAAATGAACGATGATCCTTTACTTGATTGTCCTGTATGCAATAAACCCAAGCTAAAGAGACTCTTGTCTGCACCCAGTTTTCGGTTAAAGGGGAGCGGTTGGTATGAGACTGATTTTAAAAAGGACAATCAACGCAATGTTGTGAAAAGTGATAATGAAAATGCAAGTAAAGGCTCTTCAGAAAAGAAAAAAGTAAAAGATAAAAAAGACAGCGCGAAACAAGATAAACCCAAAGCGGAAAATAAGAAAAACAAGGTTTCTAAATGAAGAAATTAAGAAAATATATAATTACGGGATTATTGGTGTGGCTACCAATAGTAGTTACAGTTCTATTGTTTCGATTTTTGATTACCTTAATGGATCAAACACTTGTTCTTCTTCCTGTTGAGTTAAGACCAGAGTCATTGATTGGATTTAAATTACCAGGAATAGGTTTAATCCTCACGCTCGCAGTATTGATTTTTACAGGTGTGTTTGCGGCTAATTACGTAGGCAAAACTTTGGTCACTTTTGGTGAGAAACTATTTGCCAGAATTCCTATCGTTAGATCCGTATACACAGCTGCAAAGAATTTTGCTGAGATTGTTTTTTCAGATACAGGACAGTCATTTAAAAAAGTTCTTTTGATACAATACCCAAGAAAAGGTGTTTACAGTTTGGCATTTCAAACATCAACGTCTTTGGGCGAAGTACAAAAAAAAACTGGTTCAAATGTAGTTTGTGTCTTTGTTCCTACAACACCCAATCCTACATCTGGTTTTATCATTATTGTCCCAAAAGAGGATGTGATTGAGCTAGATATGGAGATCGATGAAGCTTTTAAAATGATTGTTTCGCTTGGAGTTGTAGTACCTGAATGGAAGAAAAAAGAATTAATTGGTGATTAGTAAAAATGATTATTGCGAATATCTGTTGTTGCTCGTAATATTTCGTTTTTTGAAAATAAGAAGGGCATTATGAGAAGTATTTATTGTGGGGATGTTGGAGCTAAAGAAGAAGGTCATGAAGTAACTGTTGCTGGATGGGTGCATAGAAGGCGAGACCATGGTGGTGTTATATTTATTGATCTAAGGGATCGTGAAGGACTCGTCCAGGTTGTCTTTAACCCTGAGAAAAAAGAAATTTTCACTGAAGCTGAACGCATTAGAAGCGAATACGTTCTATCTGTTAAAGGAATGGTCAGGATAAGACCAGATGGCACAAAAAATCCGAATATGAAAACAGGTGAAATTGAAATTATCGCCTCTGAATTGAACACATTGAATGACTCATTGACACCACCTTTTCATCACGATGAAAATGCAAGTGAAGAGGTAAGACTGAAGTACCGTTATCTAGATTTAAGACGTGAATCAATGCTTCACAACCTTCGCCTAAGACATCGAGTCACACAAGCATTAAGAGAATTTCTAGACAAGAATGGATTCGTTGATATCGAAACACCAATGCTAACAAGAGCTACCCCAGAGGGTGCGCGTGACTATATTGTCCCAAGCAGAACCCATCAAGGGAAATTCTTTGCCCTACCGCAATCTCCGCAAATTTTTAAACAACTCCTTATGATGTCTGGCTTTGATCAGTATTATCAGATCGTAAGATGTTTTCGTGATGAGGACTTAAGGGCTGATCGCCAACCTGAATTCACTCAACTTGATATTGAAATGAGCTTTGTTGATCAACAATCTGTGATGAACAAAATGCAAGAACTAACTCGATATGTATTTGATCAGGTAATGAATATCTCTCTACCAGAGGTATTTCCAGTAATGTCATACTCTGACGCCATGAGACGTTTTGGTTCTGATAAACCAGATTTAAGAATACCCATGGAGTTGGTTGATCTTTCGGACATAATGAAGGAGGTTGAATTTAAAGTTTTTTCTAGGCCAGCAAATGACAGTGATGGGAGAGTCGCAGCATTGGCTGTTCCCGGAGGCGCATCTCTGAGCAGGAAGGAAATTGATGACTACACAAGTTTTGTCGCACGATATGGAGCGAAGGGCTTGGCTTACATAAAAATTGAGGATATCTCAAAAAAGAAAGATGGAATGCAGTCACCCATATTGAAGTTTTTGCCTGATGAGGTAATAGATGAGCTCGTAAATCGAATTGATATAAATGATGGTGATATTATTTTCTTTGGAGCTGATAAAGAGAACATTGTGAACGATGCTCTGGGAGCGCTGAGAGTCAGAATTGGCAGAGATTTAAATCTATTAGAGGAAGGATGGCAGCCACTTTGGGTGACTGACTTTCCAATGTTTGAAAAAGATAAAAATTCCAACAATTGGACATCACTTCATCATCCATTTACAGCTCCATCTATTGATGACGCTGAAGAATTGGAAAATAATCCTGGAAAAGTTCTCTCAAAAGCATATGACATGGTTCTTAATGGATCAGAGATAGGAGGAGGATCAATTAGAATTCACAACAAGAAAATGCAAGCTAAAGTGTTTAAATTGTTAAATATCAGCGATGCAGAGGCTCAAGAAAAATTCGGTTTTCTTCTGCAAGCCCTGGAATATGGTTGCCCTCCTCATGGAGGAATTGCCTTTGGTTTGGATAGAATTATCATGCTTCTTTCTGGCGCCGAGAGTATCAGAGATGTGATCGCATTTCCAAAGACACAAACTGCAAGCTGCCCATTGACCGATGCTCCAGGTGAAGTTTCATCAGAGCAATTAAAAGAGACTGGTATTAGGCTGAGACCCAGAGTATCTGAGTGAATCAGGGAGATAATTGAGCGTTCAGAATATCTTATTTTGTATTTTTTAATATAAGATGTTCTCTATATGAAAATTCTGCATATTGAAAATGGTCGCAATCTCTACGGCGGACCTCAGCAAGTTCTTTATCTTACCAATGGACTAAAAGGAAGAGGGATCATCAATGTCGTTGTATGCCAACCAGGTTCTCTTCTTTCAATAAAATTGAAAGAGAGTGGTATTGAGGTAATAAATCTTGCATGCAGAGGTGAATGGGATATTTTTTATCTGTTACGTCTTTTAAGAGTTATTCAATCTGAAAATCCAGATATAATTCATGCTCACAGCAGGAAAGGCGCCGATTTTTTAGGCGGCATTGCTTCACGTTTCTTATCTAAGAAAAGTATTCTCTCAAGAAGAGTGGATAGTATTGAACCAAAATTCATATCATCTCTTATATACGGTCTTTTTAATAAGGTTATTGCGATTTCTGAGAATATTTTTCAGATCATATTGAGTCAAAATATAGATGAAAAAAAAGTCTCTCTCATAAGAAGTTCAGTTGAAACCAGCGTATTTGATAATCAAAGAAACAGAGATTATGTGAACAAGTTATATGGAATCACTAAAAATGATTTTGTTTTGGTTGCAATTGGTCAACTTATCCCTAGAAAAGGTTACCCGTGCTTAATCAATGTTATGTTCTCTTTAAATAAAATTTACCCAAATATGAAGTTATTGATTTTTGGAAAAGGAAAAATGGAGGCATCGCTAAAAAATCTTGTGGCGAAGAAGAAGCTCGAGAAAAATGTTATGTTTTGTGGCTATTCTTCGATTTTGGATGAATTTTTAACCCATTTTGACTTAATGGTTCATCCTGCCAAAAATGAAGGCCTGGGTGTTTCGGTGCTCAAGGCATCTGCTGCTGGTCTACCAGTAGTTGCATATGATGTAGGAGGTGTGCCGGAGGTTGTATTGGATGGAGTGACTGGATTATTAGCAAAACCAGATAAACAGGATCAATTCAAAAAAAATATAGAATATCTATATAAGAACAAAGATTTTAGAGGCAGTTGTGCTAAGGCTGGAAAACAGAGAATGATTGATCATTTCAAGGTTGAAGAGATGATCAATAATCACATCAGATTATATGAGAATACAATAAATGAAAGATAAAGAAATGATAGCAAGTATAGCTAAACGTGTGATTGAGATTGCTTCAGAAAAAAAGATTAGAATTGCAGTGGCAGAATCTTGCACTGGAGGCATGATTGCAGAGAAAATTACAGATATTCCAGGCAGTTCCAACTGTTTTTCTCACGGTGTTGTCTCGTATTCTGATGAAGCTAAGAGTCAATTTTTTAAGATTAAGGATGATGCTCTTGAGGATCATGGTGCTGTGAGTCAGGAGGTGGCAGAACAAATGGCTGAAGGCGTGATTCAGTATAATAATTGCGATATTTCCGTGTCAGTTACAGGCATAGCAGGTCCCTCAGGAGCAACAAAGACAAAACCCATAGGAACAATTTGGTTTTCCTGGGCTAAAAAAGTCGAAAACAAGATAGTTATTGAATCTGAATTGCATCAGTTCGATGGCAATCGAGAAAAGATAAGAATGAAGGCCACAGAAGTTGCTTTGAGAGGAGTAGAAAATAGGTTGAAATTCTCCAAATCTACCTAACTATCTATAAGTAATTATGGAATAATAGAAATCATAAAAAAACAATAAAAAAGTGAATACAAATTATGAATGAAGATAGAAAAAGGGCTCTAGAAGCGGCCTTAGGTCAAATTGACAAACAATTTGGAAAAGGTTCAGTAATGAGGCTGGGGGATAATGAGGCCTCCAAGTATTTTGAATCTATTTCAACTGGTTCAATTGGTCTTGATGTGGCCCTTGGAATTGGTGGTCTTCCCAAGGGAAGGGTTATAGAGATATACGGTCCCGAATCTTCAGGTAAGACAACACTGACACTACAAGTTATCGCTGAGGCCCAAAAAGCAGGAGGCACTGCGGCATTTGTTGATGCAGAACATGCATTGGATCCCAAATATGCTGAAAAATTGGGTGTAGATGTTGATGAACTTCTTGTTTCACAACCTGATACAGGAGAACAAGCTCTAGAAATTACAGATATGTTAGTCAGATCAAGTGCAGTTGATATTATTGTGGTTGACTCTGTCGCCGCGCTCACACCAAAGGCAGAAATTGAAGGCGATATGGGTGACTCTCATATGGGGCTGCAAGCAAGACTGATGTCTCAGGCACTTAGGAAATTGACTGGAAACATTAAACGCTCAAACACAATGGTGATCTTTATAAATCAGATCAGAATGAAAATTGGTGTAATGTTTGGCAGTCCTGAGACAACAACTGGCGGAAATGCACTAAAATTTTATTCATCAGCGAGATTGGATATTAGACGAATTGGCGCAATTAAAAAAGGCGATGAGATTATTGGCAATCAGACGCGTGTCAAAGTTGTTAAAAACAAAGTTTCACCTCCATTTAGAATGGCTGAGTTTGAAATATTGTATGGTGAAGGAATATCCCGTGAGGGTGAAATTATCGATTTCGGTGTTCAGCATGATCTCGTAGAAAAATCTGGGTCTTGGTATAGCTATAAAGAGGATAGAATAGGTCAAGGAAAAGAGAATGTTCGTGAATTTCTCAGAACGAATCCTGAAATAGCTCAAGACATTGAGGATCAAATTCGAGCAAAACTTTTACCTTCGAAAGACGCTAATAAGGACTCAGCAGATGAGAAAGAGGGCGTCAGCGAGAAGGCATAATAATTTTCTAAGTGAAGAAGTCTGTTAATGAATTGAATTCTGATCTCTTTGATAATGAAGAGGACAAGTTTTCAGATCCAACATATGCAAGAAAAAAAGCAATGGACTTTTTGGCTCTTAGAGAATACGGCCAAAAAGAGCTAATTCTAAAGCTTCAGTCAAAGGGTTTCTCCAGTGATATTTCAACAATAATTGTAGAAAAGCTTACTGATGATGGATTGCAAGACGATCGGAGATTTGCTGAGTCTTATGTTCGCTCTAGAATTGCTCAAGGAAAAGGTCCTATAAGAATTCATTATGAACTTGAGCAGAAAAAAATGCCTTCAAATATCATTCGAAGTGTTATCGAGAACACCAACACTGACTGGATAGCTCTTGCAGAAGAGGTGAAGATGAGAAAATTTGGTGAAAAAGTACCCGAAAACATCAAAGATAAAGCCAAACAAACTCGATTTCTATACTCCAGAGGTTTCAGCAATGAGCACATTAGGAAAGTATTAAAAAGCTAATTCAGTGTTTCTGTCGACTTGATGCTGGTTCTTTTTTATCAAAACACTGTAAAGAGTCCAATTTATCTATAAAATATTCTGTTATGAAATCGATGACCAGCAATGAGTTAAGGCAAAAGTTTCTTGATTATTTTCATACAAAAAACCATGAAATAGTATCAAGCTCTCCTCTTGTTCCTGAAAATGATCCGACTCTGTTGTTTACCAATGCAGGTATGGTGCAATTTAAAGATGTTTTTTTAGGAAAAGACAAAAGAGATTACAGACGAGCTGTAACTTCTCAAAGATGTTTAAGAGCTGGAGGTAAGCATAATGATCTGGAAAATGTCGGATATACAGCCAGACACCATACATTCTTCGAAATGTTAGGAAACTTCAGTTTTGGAGACTATTTCAAAGAAGAGGCTATATCGTATGCATGGGATTTTTTAACTAATATCTTAGAGCTTCCAGAGAATAAGTTATGGGTTACAGTTTTCAGTGATGATGATGAAGCTGCTGATATATGGCTCAATAAAATTAATGTCGATCCAAGTCGATTTTCCAGAATGGGCGAGAAAGATAATTTTTGGTCAATGGCTGACACGGGCCCATGTGGACCTTGCAGTGAAATTTTTTTTGATCATGGGCCCGAAATAGAGGGTGGCCCTCCTGGATCTAAAAACGAGGATGGCGATCGTTATATTGAGATCTGGAATTTAGTATTTATGCAATATGATCGATCTGAAGATGGCTCAATGGCTCCTTTGCCAAAACCTTCAGTTGATACTGGTATGGGTCTGGAAAGACTCGCGGCTGTCATGCAGTCAGTGCATAGCAACTATGAGATAGACCTATTTAACAATCTTATTAAGTCAACCATCGATATATTAAAACTGGATATTTCTGAATCAAGCTCTTTAAACGTAATTGTTGATCATATCAGAGCCTGTTCTTTTTTGATTATTGATGGAGTTTTACCTGGAAATGAGGGAAGAAATTATGTTCTGAGAAGAATTATGAGGCGTGCAATTCGACATGGAAAAAAGTTAGATATTCACGAGCCATTTTTTTATAAACTCCTTGTACCTTTGGTCGATCAGATGGGCCAAGCTTATCCAGAATTAGCAAAACAAAAAAATCATATAGAGGATGTTATCAAACAAGAGGAGATTCGTTTTTCAGTGACTCTTGACCAAGGTATGGAAATTTTGGAGGAGGCTATCCTCACTATGGAAAATGACATACTTCCTGGTGAAGTGGTATTTAAGTTATATGATACCTATGGTTTTCCCGTTGATCTAACCAATGATATAGCAAGAGAAAGAAAATTTTCCATCGACCTTAAAGGTTTTGATGAACACATGAGCTCACAGAGAATAAGGGCAAGAAAAGCAAATAAATTCTCTGGTGCAGAAGAAAAAAATTATGAATTAACGGTAAATTCCAAGTTTTTGGGTTATGAATTCACTGAAAAGACTGCAAAGATAAAAGAGATCTTTGTTGATGGAAATGCATTAAAATCGATTGAAGTTGGCCAAGAAGGTTTTATCGTCACTGATGTAACACCTTTTTATGCTGAATCAGGAGGTCAAGTTGGTGATACAGGGATAATTCATTCAAAAGATGGCATCTTTAGAGTGACAGATACACAAAAACAGAATAATTCTATTCTCCATCATGGTATCTTAGAAGAAGGTAAGATTGATATTAACAAGAGAGTGACCTTGACCGTAGACGACAAGAAACGCCTGAAGATCGCAGCGAATCACTCTGCCACTCACCTGATGCATGCGGCACTGAGGAATACTCTAGGAAAGCATGTAAAACAGAAAGGATCGTTAGTTGATGTAACTCGTCTCCGTTTTGATTTTTCTCATAACCAACCACTCACTGAGACAGAGTTATCAGAAATAGAAGCTGAGGTAAACGCAGAGATAAGAAAAAATAATGCTGCCAAGATTGACATAATGGCATATCAGGATGCTATTGATTCTGGCGCTATGGCACTCTTTGGTGAGAAATATGATGACCAGGTTAGGGTTTTGAACTTTGGAGAATACTCTATTGAACTGTGCGGTGGAACTCACGTTAATCGAACAGGTGATATCGGTTTATTTAAAATTGTTTCTGAAACTGGAGTCGCATCTGGAATCAGGAGAATTGAAGCTTTGACTGGAGAAGCAGCAGAGGAATGGTTGAGTAGCCATAAGACAATGTTGGATCGTGTTGCAGCCATATTGAAAAGTTCTGAAGATCAAGTTGATACAAAAGTAGAGCAATTATTATTAAAAAATAAGGAACTAGAAAAAGAACTTTCGAGATCAAAGCAAAGAATATTTGGTGGAAATAATGATGATATTTCAAGTGAAGTAACAGAAAATAATGGTAAAAATATTCTTGTGAAAAGATTGGATGGCTTTAATGCAAATGATCTCAGAACTGCCGTAGATAGATACAAAGACAAACTAAAAAGTGCCATCGTAGTATTGGGTGCCCAAGAAGAAGGAAAAGCAAAAATTGCAGTAGGAGTGACTAAGGATAATACAGAACTAGTTCATGCAGGTGAGTTAATTAAGAAAATCGCACAAGTTGTTGGCGGTAAAGGAGGTGGAAGACCAGACTTTGCTCAGGCTGGTGGACCGGAAGCAAAAAAACTAGACGATGCGCTTAAATTAGCAAAAGAATTGATAATCAATAAGATCTAGAACACCAATTTCTGTAAAATATTATGACGTTTAATATTTAAACTATGCTTTTGTCAAAAATTATGCAAATCTAAAGTGTGTTATCAATAGTACTAGGGGGAGTACATGCTGATATTAACAAGAAAATCAGGTGAATCGCTTATGATAGGTGAGGACATATCAGTCACAGTTTTGGGTGTAAAGGGGAATCAGGTGAGAATAGGTATTAATGCACCCAAAGACATTTCTGTTCATAGAGAAGAGGTTTTCGATAAAATTAAGGATAAATCAGAAGAGGATAATAGTTGAGATTTTTAACACTTACAATTCAAATTCTCGATAATCATTGGCCTGCTTAACAAGCATCTTTTTGTATTCTTGCATTGTTAAGCAAGGATGATCGAACTCAATAAAATATATCTTTTTATCGGACTTCACGTAGTAACCATCCATATTAAGAGACAACATTTTTGCATTTTTATCTTCAATATCATGCTGTGCTGAGAGTGTTGAGCAAATTGAATTTAAATGATCCTCATTCATATGATCTATGATCGCCTGTTCTCCTTTTTCCCACTTAGGTTCCACATATTTCCAATGTTCGGGATTGAGCCATGCAATTTTCCCAAATCCTCCAATCCACCTCACTCGATGGATATTGAGTTTATAGAAATTAAAATCATGCATATTTGCATATTTCTTACTCTCAGGTAGGAACTTAAAAAATCTATCCGCACAGGTATTTTTTTCAGTTTTTTCTATTGCTGATAAATCACCAATTAATGTTAAACGAGGACTATCTTGTTTATCCATTGAATCTCCGGGTCTATTCAAGGTTAAGCAAGCTTTGGGGTTACTCTTAAGATTTTTTGTATGCTCTGCCAGATCGCTTGTATACAAAAGGACAGTTCTATCGGTACTGGATACAAATGTGACGAAGCTTCCGAAAGGGTAGTCACCATATTTTTTTGATAAAGTAGACAGAATTGCTGTATTGGCTGTCCTATATAATTTAACTGCTTCCTTCTCATATTGATGATGTTTATTTTCCATGATTTTATTTAATAATATTTAACTGAAAGTGGGTTCTCTGATACGTCAATCGGAATCTTATATACATCTGTTAAGATTTCGGATGTTAATACTTCATCTGGAGATCCCATTTTTACGAGAGAGCCATTTTTAAAAAGGGCTATTTTATCAGAAAATTTCGCCGCCAAATTTAAATCATGAATAACCAATAGAATCCCAAACCCATCTCGCGATTTATTTTTTATTATGTCTAATAACTTTACCTCATGCGACAGATCTAAATTTGCTGTGGGCTCATCAAGCAATAAATATCGAGGATCATCTGATGCTGATGGACGCCACAACTGAAGCAGAGTTCTGGCAAAATGGACCCTTCTCTGTTCTCCACCAGAGAGAGTATTAAAAGTTTGATTTAGAAGATTTCCAACATTGCATTCTTCTACAACCTCAATCATTGCATTTTTGAAGTTTTTGGCATAAGAGCTTATGCCTCGATCAATCCATCCCATCTCAATTATTTCTCTTACTGAAAAATCAAAGACCATTGCTTGTGACTGGGACATTACACTCCTCGTAAAAGATCTTTTCTCAATATCAATATTTCCCAGTAGTGTCTCATCATAAAAAACCAAACCCTCACTGGGTACAATATCTCCAGAAAGTACGTTTAAAAATGTTGATTTCCCTGCTCCATTGGGACCAACAATTGTAAGAATTTCACCCTGTGAAACCTCTACATTGATATTCTTTAGTATATCAATGCCATTGATTTCAACTGATATAGATTCTGATTTAATGCTCATCTTATACTTTCTTTAATCTGAATATTAACCATAAGAAAAAAGGTGATCCAATTGCTGTGGTAATCAGTCCAACCGGAAGCTCTGCGGGTTGTATCATTATCCTTGAAAGGAGATCGGCATTTATCATTAGAGCAGCTCCCATTAGAGCAGATCCTGGTAAGAGGTAAGTATGACTTACCCCTCCGATTAACCTGACTAGATGAGGGACGACTAAACCAACAAATCCAATCATTCCAGATAATGCAACACTCGCACCAACTGCAGCTGCAGAGGAAAAGATTACTCTGTATTTTAGTTTTTTGATATCAACACCCAAACGATATGCTTCTGGCTCACCCAATTGAATCAAGTCCAACTTTCTTGAGGCTGGAATAATCCAGACTAAAGCAGAGCATATAATAATTATTGCTGGAACGAGCAGTGGCCAAGTGACACCACCGAAACTCCCCATTGTCCAAAATGTTAATCCTCTGAGCTCTGAATCAGTGCTTATGTAGGTTAGAACTCCAATCCCAACTGAAGCGATAGCATTCACAGCAATACCCACTAGTAACATATATGTGATGCCTCTATAACCAAACCCTTTCGTAAAAAAGTAAAGCAATAATATTACAAATGTTGAACCTGCTATTGCTGATAATGGAAGTAAAAACGAACCTAACAAAAACTTGGGCACTAGGTTTGAACCTAGAACAATGACAATAGAAGCTCCTAAAGCTGCTCCTGCAGACACACCAATTAAGCCAGGGTCAGCAAGTGGATTTCTAAAAAGACCTTGCAATGAAGCGCCTGAAATACCAAGGCTGGCACCAACTAACCCAGCCAATATTACTCTTGGAAATCTTATTTGCAGTAGTACATTATTTTCTAGTGTAGAGGCTTTTCCTGAAATGAAATTTATAAATGATGAATTGAAACTTCCGATGAGAAAACCAATAAATAGCGACAAAAGAACTAAAAAAAATAAACCAATTATGATGAGGTTTTGTTTTTTTGTAATTTTCAATGGATTTGCTTGAGTCAAAGAAGCTTCAATCTTCATATTCTTTCATGAGTCTTATGCCAATTTCCCTAGCCGAAGAAATTGTTCGCGAGCTAAATCCGAGCATTGCCATACCATCCATTGCAATTATATTATTATTTTCAGCTGCAGGAGTGAACATCAAAGAAGGGTGCTCGTATAATTCATTTATATCTCCAAAAGAATCTAATCCCCTGTTTGAAATAAGAATGTAATCAGGAGATCCGTTGATAATCGACTCAGCATTTACTGGCTTCCAGCCCTCAAAATTGCTCATGATGTTGTTCGCACCAATCATTTTAATAAACCCGTCTGCGGATGTTCCTTTTCCAGCAACAAGTGGTGATCCGCTTTGCATTCCAAGAATAAACATTACATTAATATTCTTAGACTCAATTTCTCTAGAGAGTTTTTCTAATTCGTCTATCTCAGGATTGATTTGGTTTTCAATGATATTTTCTGCCACATTGCTTATTCCAAGGATTTTTGAGATACAGGAAATTTTTTTGATAATTCCTTTGGAAGAGTGTTCCTCTGGAATCACTCTAATATCAATCCCTGTTTTAGAGAGTTGCTCAAGGACCGTAGGTGGACCCATGTCATCTTCACCTAGGATTAGTGTTGGACTTAATGAGAGTATCCCTTCGGTAGACAAGGCTCTTACATATCCAATTGAAGGTAAATCTCTTGCCATCATTGGATAATTAGAAGTTAGATCTGCCGCGACAATTCTATCTTCTGCCTCGAGTAAGAATGTAATTTCAGTAAGAGATCCTCCTGCTATTGCAATTCTTGAGGAGTTCTCAGCAACTTCACATGAATTTCCATAGACCTCAAACGATAGCAAGATTCCACATAGGAAAATAAATTTTTTTAAATTCATTTTGAGTATTCTATTGATTTTTTTTACAAAGTAAATGATAATCATTCGCGTTTTATACAATGTAATGATAATCATTCTCAATGAAGCAGGGAGGCTCGATCCACATGAATATTTCTGATGCTAAACAAGTAAGCATTATTGTCTTTTCGTTTTTATCGCTAACAATTTTCGCGCCAGTAAATGCATTTTCTCAAGATGCAGATGAAGCAATTGAAGAGGTAGTGACTATTTCTTCCAGATTGCCTATCAATCTCAGCGAGGTTGTTGGTTCTGTAAATACGATTTCACAAGAGGAGATTGAATCCCGCTCGGTCACGGATCTTAACCAGTTAATGGAAAACACTATTGGTGTAAATGTTCCAACAGCAGCAGGAGGAAGCACATCAAGATCTTATAACGAGGGTGTTACAATCAGAGGAATTGGTGATTCTCGTGTGAATATACTCGTCGATGGAGTTAGAGTTGCCGATGCTTATCTCTCAGGTGGTTTTGGTAAAGATCTTATTGATACGGAGCTTCTCAAGAGAGTAGAAATACTTAAGGGTCCAAGTTCTGCGCTTTATGGATCAGATGGGCTTGCTGGAACTGTCTTTTACACAACCAAAGATGCCTCTGACCTAGCCTCAATTGGTGATGCATACCTCTCTACAAGATTTTCCTATGGAGCAGTCAACGAAATGCGAGCCATATCCTTACTAGGCGCAGTAGTAGGAGAAAATAGTGAAGCCCTGTTGCAGGTTACTTCACGTTCGATGGAGGAGATGTCTGTTCATGAAGACACAAGTGCCTTACCGAATCCCCTTGATGGAGATAACATTTCTGCTTTGGCAAAAGTGAAATATTTTATCAATGATACTTCTGACCTGTCACTAACGATGGATATTCAGGAAATGGATGCCGATTATAACCTACTGACAGACATCGGATTTAACGGCAGAGCTATGGAAACTATCTCTGCCTCAAATGGAATAGATAGCACAACCAGAGAAAGATTTAGCTTAGCATATAATTTTAGTGATCAGACCGCACTATATGACAGCGGCAGTATAAAAATATTTAGTCAAGATACAGATCAAAAACAAATAACATCTAGAACCAAAGCTGCTTTTCTTGCAGGTATGGCGATGCCTCCAACCCCTATGTCAGATTATCGGGACTATAATTTCAATCAGAGCTTAGTTGGATATTCTCTAGATCTAATCAAAGTCATAGATACAAGTATTGGTGAGCATAGTATCGCATATGGGGGTGATTATGAGATTGCCGAATACTCTCGTCCCAAGAATAGATTCACAACAAATCTAGCGACAAGAGAAGTTAGCTATACCTTTGCTGGACCAGAGGTATTTCCTAATAAAGCCTTTCCAGATAGTGAAGTAACCAGAACTGCAATTTATTTCAATGATCGAATCAAACTTTCTGATCGGATGACATTGGTTATGGGAGCAAGATACGATCGTTATGACCAGAAAGCATCACCAGACGAGTTGTCACAAAGAGGAAATGCTGGTGGTCATGCTTTTGTCCCTAATGATGACGAAGGAATGTCTGCGAAAATTGGAACAATATTTAATTTTAATGACGATATTTCCGGTTTCATACAATACGCAGAAGGTTTTAGAAACCCTAATTTTGATGAAGCTTACAATACCTACTCAAACTTTACACAAGGTTATACTATAAAACCGAATCCAAATTTGAATCCTGAGTCAAGCAAGGGTTATGAGTTAGGTTTTAGAGGTAATCACGAGGTGACAAATTGGTCTCTAGTATTTTTCAAAAATGATTACGAAGACTTCATTGAAAATTCATTTGCGTCGATGGGAGTTGTCGGCACAAATCCTGTAATGATATTTCAATATCAAAACCTCAAAAATGTAGAAACAGATGGAATTGAATTCGAAATTCAAAGAGATTTTTCCGATAACTTCAGCGCGAGTTTTGGTATATCAAGCAGTGATGGTAAAGAAGGTGATAAGGATCTACTGAAGATGTCTCCAGATAACGGGAAATTAAGATTATCTTGGGCCTCTGATAATGAGAAATTAAAAATTAACCTGATCAGTCACTTTGTCAAAAAAGGACCTCAAGGGCTTGCCCCATCATGTGGAAGAGGGGGATGCACCAACCTTATAGAGGTGCCTGGAAGAGTTACTCATGACTTATTTTTGAACTATGATGTCAGCGAAAAATTCAACTACCGCTTCAGTCTCAGAAATATCACTGACGTAAAATATTGGAACTGGGAGTCTATCGCTGGCATGGGAGTTGGCACAGCTGATCGTTTCTTGAATCCAGATAAGAATTTCAGTGTGTCTTTCGGACTAAAATTCTAAATTTTACTAAGCACCGAATTGAAAGGCTTCATTTATTGAAGCCTTTTTTTTCATTACTTCACAAAAGAGGTGCGCTTGTGTAGGCTTTACATCTAAATGATATACAGAATAAATTCAATCATACTCAAGAAAAACTTATATGTGAGGAGACCTAAGTTATGAATAAAGGTATCTTTTCAATGGATAGCGTAAGTAAGCTTAATAGTTTTTTACAAACCATTGGTGCGATAGGAATCATAGCTTCACTTATCTTTGTAGGAATTGAGCTAAGACAAACTCAAAAAATAGCGCTCAACTCACAGAATCAATCAAGAACAGAAACACTCATTCGAGCTACAGAGTTCATGTATGAAAATGGATTATCAGCAAATGATATGATCTCAGGTAACATCGGAGAGAAAGACAGAGATTTGTTAGCAACATATAAACATATGGCCTGGTGGATTTATAATAATGATTTCACACAATACAAATCAGGATTAATGCAAAAAGATTTATTTGAAGCAAAAAGAGATGGACCCATGACCTTAAATATCAACGGTAACAACTATATAACATGTACTATTTCGAAAGAAGTATGGAGTGTGAGGAAGTATAATTTTCAACCAGAGTTTACCAATTTAATAGAGTCATTATCAATTCCCTGCGATCAAATGGAGAAATAGAAGATGCTTAAGAATTTGCGAATATTTTTATTTATTGCGTTTGTGAGTTGCACATCGACCAGTGACGTTATCTCTACAGGCCCAAGCTCTTATATAGTTACCTCTGAATCATCGATAAGCATGAATGATGGCCTTGAAAAGATCTATGAAAAAGCAAAAGAAGTTTGCGTGCAGTTGAATAAAGAGTTTTTACAAACTGAGATTAACTCCCGTGGGAGTGGCAGTCGTGTCCCAATTACAGGTTTGATTCTTGAATTCCAGTGTCTGAATTCGGATCATCCTCTTCTCGACCCAAATAATTAGTGAGAGTAAGTTTTTAAAATGCTTTTCATTCTAATTTCGTCTGGCAAGAGAAATTAAAGCTATCCCAAGAAACAGCATAAATGTTATTGGCCATATAACTGTTACATTAGGTTTCTCTGTTGCTTCCCAGATATCCTGAAACTTAGGGATTTGGTCAAACGTTGAAACGGATATTCTGTTACTGGTTAAGACCGCATCTTCGACTGCATCATTCACCAAATCAACATGTTGAGAGGCGGTTTCTATGAATAAGGCATGACTTCTTGAATCAGTTTGTGCAATTGCAATTAAATTTCTTTGAAGAATTGTTGTAGGAGATAAATATTGGAGGACATCCAACATATCCTCGCGGTCATCTAGGCTTTTCGTGAATTCAGCCACAATAGGTTTGGTGCTTTCTTTAACCATAGAGTTTGATAAAAACAGAGCACGATAGTAGCCTGGAACTTGATCATCTCCTATTGTTAGCTCAGGATGATCCTCTAGAAATTGTTGCGTTAACTCAGCAGTCTGTTTTGTAGCTTCACTTGTGGCGGAACGAGCATCTGATAATAATTCCAATTTTGAAGGTTGTGGATAGAGATAACCTGTGATGCTGTTTGAGGCAGCTGGAATAATTAGGACAAAAAAGAGCCATAAACTTACTAAATTTGAGAGTCCAGAGAAGCCTTTCTTATTTTTTGATACAACTAAGAAAATCAATCCATACCAAAATACAATGTAGGCTGTAATTAAAAAGATCCAAGCGATTACATTATCAAAAGGCAAATTGTTTGAAATATATAACCCAACACTTAATACAGTTAATATTATGACAAATAACAAACCTGTTCTCGCCGCCATTCGATTTGCAATGATGCTGCTTTCAGTTATTGGATTAGAGAGTAGCATTCTGTTCAATCCGCGTGCTCGATCAGACGCAATGACATCAAAATTCAAAGCGATCAAAAGTAATGGGACAATCACCGTTACAAAAAATACAAAGTCCATTCGACCAAATAAAAGAGTCATTGGATTGTCAAACTCATAGGCTTCAATCATTGACAATCCATTGCGTCTTGGACTGATCATCAATCGTGCTGGAAGTATCTCAGTCATACCAATTGCTAAGTGAGATGTCGGACCAGTTTCATGAATTGCAGGAAAGTTAATATCCATTGGCCTTGCGACGTATGGACTAGACTGACTTTTTCCAGACTCTATGTCCTCGAGATCAGATCTCCATTCAGAACCTTTTTTGTCAATTTGTTCTACAAACTCTGACAGTGAATCTTGATGTGAGGTTTGCCAAGCCATTCCAGACCATATTGAATAGGATGATGCAAGAATAACAAACATAAAAAGACTGATTGTTGCCATGGATCTGCGCATCCTCAGAAACTCATAAGATAGAATTACTTTATTCATTCTAAATCCTATAAATTACGAATTTTCAAAGTTGAATGACGAGCAAAAAGAAAAGACAAGAATGCCCATAGTGTCAAAATACCAAACATTGATATGTATGAAGAGATAAGTGACATAAATGAAGGCATTTGACCCTGATAATCAATAACTTGACTCCAAAGTTCTTTCCCAGCCGAGTAATTACCACCGTCAACAGCATTGAACATAAGATCTTCATTCATCATCTTAATTATATAGCGTCGATGCAATTCAGCTTCCCAAGCAAAAACATCATGGTGCAAACGATCTGTTCCAGCTAGACCAGCAGAGAGCTGCTTTAGGATAGTTGTTGGAGACAGGACTGATAGCACTCCTAGGACATTTTCTTGTTTTTTGTAAGTCTTACCTAATTGACTGTATACCTGATCATATAGAAGGTCACCATACTCCTCGTTGGTTTGTAAGGCGTATCCCCTGTAGTTAACTGGTAGCTCATTTACGTCGACAACACCATATTGATCTAAAATCTCCTGCTTCTTTTCTTCTTGGTATTCTTTGTCTTTCGAATATGCACCCCGTGCTTCAGATAAAGACTGGTTAACATCAAATCCTTTAGGTTGAGGTACTGTATATGTGGCTAAGTCATTAGTGAGCTTGGGCGCCACAACAATAAAGAAAAACCATAGTGTAAATAGCGTAATTGCTGATGAGCGACGATTGCTAGTTTTAGCAGATACACCAATTGCTATAAATGCAAAGATCATAAAATAGAAACCATAAACACAAAATAATAAAATCAATCTCAATAACTGATCAAGTTGACTGGCTCCAGCCTCTGCGAGAATTGTGGCACAGAAAATCAAGAATGATAGAGGTAAAAGTAGCTTTAATATCGTGTAAAGAGCAGCACGAATTTTACCATTGGAGATTGCCCTCAAAGATATTCCATGGCTCAAAAGTTGCCTTAATGTCCCGTCTTCACGTTCACCGGCATAACTAGAAAAAAGAAGTAGGATAATCACAAGTGGAATAATAGCTTGCATGATCCATGCAGGAGTCAGAGATACAAAATTTGCGAGTTCACCAGCACCCTCTGCATAGCGAAATGTGGCTGGATTTCTTCGGTGCGCCTCCATCCATATTGCTAAACCACTGTAATCAATTGCACCCGGTTCGAATGCTGACAGAGAAGGTATCGGTTTAAAAGCATAGCGCGAAAAATGTGCAGCAGAATGAGGATTTCTTTCACCTTGGTTCAGCCAAACTTCACGATCATGATTTGCCGCAGTCGCTCTTTCGAGTTCAAACATTTCGGTGCGTTGCCAGCTCAAAAACAGGGCGACCAGCATCAATATTAACGTTGCAAAATAGACAGCATTAGTGAAGCGGTTACGCCCCATAATGGTCTTTTCTTTCTTTGAGATAATATCAGGAGACATTACCTGTCCTCAGTTATAAGCTTGCATGTGCGCGAGATATGTATCTTCTATTTCTCTGAGTGAGAGATTTTTCACATGCAACGTTTCAAGAAGCTCTCCACCCCTCATGATGCCTAAACGATCGCCCACTTCCTTGGCGCGAAATAAATCGTGAGTTGCCATAAGAATTGCAACACCATCTTCTTTTAATTTTTTTAATATATTGCAAAATTCATTCGCAGCTTTGGGGTCCAATCCAGACAATGGTTCATCAAGCAACAAAACTTTTGCTTGCTTTGCTATGGCAATTGCTATGCCCACCTTTTGGCGCATGCCTTTAGAGTATGTATTCGTGTTTATGTTGTGGAAATTACTAGCAAGTCCAGCATTCTCAAGACAAGAAACCAAGAAGTCGGAAGTATGTGATTTTCCCGCAAGTTTTACGAAAAATTCAAGATTTTCATATCCAGTAAGTTCGGGATACAAGGAAACCTGCTCGGGAATATATGCTAATGATGAGCGCGAAGCTTCTAAATTGTCTTGAACAATGAGTCCGTTAATCAATGCTTCTCCACTTGTTGGCTCAAGAAAGCCCAAAAGAAGATTAATCGTGGTAGTTTTGCCTGCCCCATTGGCCCCAAGAAAGCAGAAAATTTCGCCTTTTTCTACATTGAAATCAAGATTATTTAAAGCAATGTTTTTTCCAAATTTCTTAGTCAATTTTTTTGTTTCTATCATTGAATGACTCTTTATTTAAAACTATAAATTTACTGAGCTTTTAAATGTTGATAATTTAATTATCGTGGCATGAGCAATCTAGCTTGATACACATTTTGTAGTTTTTAAAGTGTGAATAAGCAACCAAGATTGACCCCAATAGAGTGAGCCCTTTTTCACCAAATTCACCTAAAATACTTTCTCCGAAGACAACTGCTGAAATCAAAGAGACTAAACCAAGAATACCAAATGGCAGGAAGGAGGAGCTTTTGTGATATTTGTAACCTTTGATCAAAGCAAAACTGCTGATAGGAACTGCTACCAGCAACAATAATTTGTGAACAAATTCATTATCAAGTGAAACGCTGAGCATGCCTGAACTTAGTATCAGAAAAGATGGAACAAAAAAACAATGGAGCACACATGCTAAAGACAAGCCCATGGCAAATTTATCAGATGCATATTGAGGTTTTATTTGATTTATCATGGTTATCTCTTGGGTTATTTTTCAATTGTTACATTATAACATTATATGTCAAGGGGCACTACAAAGTAACAGCAGAAAACCTTTCACTCAATTAAAATTTTTGTTTTAGATCGCACATTAATGATACATGTTATGCTTAAATTTTTAAAATAAGGAAATATGTTATGAAAGTGACTCTAGCTGCTTCGCAGATGGCATGTTCTTGGAACTTAGAAAAAAATATAGAAAAAGCCATAAATATTGTGCATAAATCAGCCGATGAGGGAGCACAAATAATACTCTTGCAAGAGCTTTTTGAGACCCCTTACTTTTGTATTGATACACAAAGCAAGCATTTTGATCTTGCAAAGACATTATCTGATCAAACTACAATTAAGATGATGCAGTCGATTGCCAAAGAAAGAAATGTTGTATTACCAATTTCTTTTTTTGAGAAATCAGGATTAGTTTATTTCAATTCAGTCACTGTAATTGATGCGGATGGTTCTATTCTTGGGAAATACAGAAAAAGTCACATTCCAGATTTCCCACTCTATGAGGAAAAATTTTATTTCACACCTGGAGATACTGGATTTAAAGTTTTTCAAACTAAGTTTGGACGAATTGGTGTAGGGATATGCTGGGACCAGTGGTTTCCAGAAGCCTCCAGAACAATGGCATTGATGGGTGCGGAAGTGTTACTGTATCCAACGGCTATTGGAAGCGAGCTCAACAAACCTGATTTAGACAGTAAGAAACATTGGCAAAATACAATGTGCGGACACGCAGCAGCAAATATAATGCCCGTCATGGCATCAAATCGGATTGGTAAGGAATCCAGCAACAAGTTGTCCATGGATTTCTATGGCTCTTCGTTTATTTCAAATCATCTTGGTGAAATAGTATGTGAGGCAGATCGTGATTCTGAAAAAATAATTACTCATACTTTCGACCTCAAGGAGATTGCACTTTACAGGAGAGATTGGGGGGTTTTTAGAGACAGAAGAACAGGTCTTTATAAAGAAATCTTAAATTTGGATGGCAGTAATATTGAATGAGAAGCATGATAAAAAAAATTGAAAATTTTAAATCATTATCGGCATTATCTTTCATTGCTGTGGTAACAATATACCCTGTATTGACATTACCCGCGATGATCGGATTGTTGATGGACCATGCAGAAATGACGTCTTTCTCAGCAGGGTGGGTGGTTGCAATTGGTACATTTTCTACAGCAACCGCTGGATTTCTGATGTCGACGAGAATCGACAGACATAATATAAAGCAACTTTCTAGAGTTACTTTAGTTATCGCTATTCTCATGGACCTTATTTCAGCGTTTACCGCCAACATGATAATAATTATTTTCTTAGTGCGGATATTATGGGGCTTAGCAATGGGTGTTGCTCACGCATCCAGTATATCTTCCATAGCTCATTATGAAAATTTCAAGGATGGTTATGGACTTTATGTAGGTCTTCAATTCATCGTTAGCGGTCTTGGGCTCTATTTAGTGCCAGTTTATTCTGAATTAATTGGAGTTGAGGGATTTTTTATTGGATTTGTGATTATGGATTTGATTGCACTTTATTTAACGAAATTTTTACACAATAAAAGTGAAATTATTGATAAAGATTCAGGCACAAATTCAGGAATTTTTGTAATGCTGTCAATGCCAGCTTTGCTAGCGATATTGGGGTTTACTTTATTTGAAGCAGCCAATACCAGTCAGTTCTCATACATAGAGAGATTTGGTGTTGTTTCTAATCTGTCTGAATATCAAATTGGATTTGCACTTTTAGTTGGATCTTTACTGGGAATTCCCGGTGGCTTATCTATTTTTTTTGTCGGAGAACGTTTTGGTTTGGTTAAACCCCTTGCATTTGGAATCTTAATATCAGTCTCTGCATTAGTTTTACTCTTGAATTTTAATAGTTATTCCATTTATTTCATATCCAGTTGCATGCTCGGATTTTCATGGGCATTTTGTATGCCATTTATTGAATCTCTATTGGCAAGAATAGACAGAAAAGGCAGGGTTGTTGCAGCCGGCTCATCAGTTTCTTTTTTTGGTTCAGCACTTGGCCCTGGATTTGCAGCCATCGTGGTTTTTAATGATCAGTATCGAAATTCATTCTTATTATCTATCTGTTTATTTTTGGTTACGTTGATTGCGTTTTTATTTCTCAAATTAAAAACCGGAAAAAATCAATGAAAATAAGGAGTATTGATTTTCATCCAAGAGACTATGGCTATTATATGCCTGGTGAGTGGTATCGACATGAATGCTGCTGGATGGCTTGGCCATGTAGAGATGGCCTGTGGTCAAATAATGAAAAAACGATGAAAGAGTATGCGGATGTGGCTCACTCAATAGCCAGATTTGAACCACTTAAAATGTTAGTAGCCCCAGAAAAAATGGGCTCCGCAAAACATTATCTAAACGAAAATATAGAAATCATTGAATTAAAAATAGATGATTCTTGGACGCGTGATTCCGGACCAAATTTTCTTATAGGTGGAGAGAAACTTGCTGGCACAGATTGGATATTCAATGCTTGGGGTAACAAATATCATCCTTATGATAATGATGCAGATATGGCAAAAAGAATTATGGAGTTATCTGATGCTGATTGTTTCTCTAGCTGGTTGGTTGCAGAGGGTGGGGGAATCACAGTCGATGGCGAAGGAACCATAATTACCACAGAATCATGTTTTTTAAATAAAAATCGTAATCCTTCCAGAAGCAAACAAGAGATAGAGGAAGAGTTATGTCGATCACTAGGTGGAAAAAAAGTCATATGGATTCCAGGCGATGTTGATGAAACAGAAACAGATGGCCATGTAGACGGAATTGCTGCCTTTATTGAACCTGGAAGGGTTCTTATTGAAGTAAACAGTGATAGCAGTGATCCGCATTATCAAGTTGGGATTGATAACATGAATGCTCTCAAAAATCAGAGTGATGCGAGAGGGAGAAAGTTAGAAATAGAATTCATTGAGGAAGGCATCTATCATAAGGATGTTTGGAACGGGGGATGCAGTTCATACATCAATTCTTATTTGGCAAATGATGCAGTTATTGTGCCTGCCTATGGTTATGAACGTGATCATCTTGTAGTGGAGACATACCAGTATCTCTATCCGGATAGAGAGATTGTTCAAGTCGAGATAAATAATATTGCTGTTGGTGGAGGAGGTATCCACTGTATTACGCAGCAACAACCATATTTCAAATAATAGTTAATTTGATTCTGATTGAGATATAATTAAGAATTCTAGGATATTCAAGGCTAAAAGTTTAAATTTCGGAGAGCTGGCTGAGTGGTCGAAAGCGCTCCCCTGCTAAGGGAGTATGGGTTAATAGCCCATCGAGGGTTCGAATCCCTCGCTCTCCGCCACATTCTTGTAAGTCAATAAAATAAGGGTTTTCAAGATATACATATTAAAAATGTAGTACAAATGTAGTACATTCTGTAGCATTTAAACCCTAAATAACCTCAAATTTTTACACACGAAAGTGTGCATCGACTGCGCAATGCTAAAGTTCTGGCTTGGTGCGGGCAGTGTGCCAT